>Ga0272443_10004937_pt1 | contig 14114 bp, 11 predicted proteins | sample SSMAcet12_FD_193581 | JGI IMG/M metagenome (GOLD analysis project Ga0272443, IMG submission 193581) | Marine sediment archaeal communities from Little Sippewissett salt marsh, Falmouth, MA, United States - SSM-Acet-12 | ecosystem: Environmental > Aquatic > Marine > Wetlands > Sediment ...
AAATATTAGTATATAAGATAAAATTTGTTTAATTTTAAGGGCAGCATAATTTCTTCAATTATATAATTATACAGAAGAAATTCGCTTTATATTTAGTATAACAAAGATTGAATGGTTTAATCGGTATGAATAAAAACCACAAGCTATTAATTTATGCAATAGCATTTTTTATAATGCCTGGGGCATTTTGCTTGTCTCAATTATTAAGCCCCATATTCGAGTATGGTAGCGAGGAAACAGAGCAAAGCATCTATTTCTTTGAGAATAATATGCTTATCAATGCTCAGGATATGCTAAGCAACACCATTAAAAATTTTCCAGATAATCCTACCAGAGATAAAGCCGTTTTAATCAGTGCTCAAACAAGTCTCTTGCAGAAGAATTATCAAAATGCAGAGGCAGAGCTTCTTTATTTGATAAAAGATTATCCGAACTCCCCATTTGTAGCTCCTGCTAAAATATTACTTGCATTTATTGCTTTTGAGCAGGGTAAATACTCTGAGGCACAACAATTATTCGCTAATGCAAAACTAACTTCCGATAGCGAATATTTCAAGCGAAAAGATTCAGAATACTGGTATATTTCCCAGCAGGCAACTTTCTGGCGCGCTGTATCTTATGCTCAACAAGGCAAGTACCAAGATGCACAACCGATCTTTGAATCTTGCTATCGCTCTTATCCTGATGGTGAATACGCTGATGATGCACTTTTTGCCTTAGGACTTATCTCCGAGATCAATAGGGATTTCGAAATTGCAGTAAACTATTTTCGTACAGGCGCAACAAAATACCCATATTCAAATATATTTATTTCTTCGAAAATCAGAGAGGCGAATAATAATCTGATACTCCGTCGTCCTGCACCAGCTCTGATCTCTCTCGAAAATGCAGAAAAAGTTTATTGGGACATAAAGACCAACGATTCGATTTCTACTCTTTTTGAAAAACAGTCTTATGCCGAAAATGCCGCTGAAGAAATTATTTATCTAAAAGGTGAAGCATATAATATTGCAGGAAAATATACCCAAGCTCATTCCATATTCAAGTCTTTTCTTGGCTCATACTCTAATTCAAAGTTGACTAATTATGCACGTCTCGGAGCTGGTTGGGCGTTAATGAAAATGGAAGAGTACGAGAAATCTCTACCATATTTCGATGATGTGATAAAGGATTTTGGAAGTGATTATTCCCGGATGAAATCCCTCGCTCAGTTATACAGAGCTAATGCTCTCAGAAAAATGGGCGACACCAAAACTGCTCAAAAGGAGTTACTTGATCTCTCTGTGCAGCCGGCATACCCTTATCTTGGTGTTGTCTTGCTCGAACTTGGACAGATTTACTATGAGAACGAAGATTACGACATGGCACAAAAAACTTTAGAACGTGCAGAACGTGAATCGTCAGATGCTAACACTACTGTTAGAGTGAATATCCTTTTGGGAGCTACTTACCTTGAGCAAAGAAAATGGGCTAATGCTGTAAATGAATACAAGGCAGCCGAGCATTTGGCATTGAAAAGCTCCGATATTTTCATGCCCAACAAGCAGAATTATCTTGCTGAAGCACGATTGAAGCAAGGCATTGCATTGGTGAAAAGCTATCGCCATGCTGAGTCAATACCACCTTTGCTAACTTTTATCGGCGAGCATAAAAACGATGAACGTACAGACAGAGCTTTGTTTTGGCTTGCTGAATCCTACTATCGCTCCGATCTTTTGAATAATGCTGTCGATACATATTCTAAGATCCTTGAAGCTTATCCCAAAAGTGAAAAAAGAGAAGGGGCTTTGTATGGTCTTGGTTGGTCATATTTTCGGCTGAAAAATTTTACTAAATCATCCTCAACTTTTAATAAATTAGTTGCCGAATATCCCAAATCTGATTATAACGTAGAGGTGCTCGCCCGCCAAGCAGATGGGTATTATATTACAAAAAACTATAACGATGCTTCTACATATTATAGAAGAGCCGCTGAACTCGCTCCGAAAACTGAGGAGGGCCAATACTGCGCATATCAATTATGCCATGCACTATACAGAGCGAATAGATTTGAAGAAGCTATTACATCACTTCTAAACTTTGTTAGAAGCTATAACAAATCTACTTATGCTCCTAATGCACTTTACTTAATAGGTTGGATCAGATTTCAACAGGCGAAATATTCAGAATCAATATCAGATTTCAAATTCTTAATTCAAGCTTATCCTCAAAGTAGCTTAATTCCGAGGGCTCATTATGCTATTGGGGATGCTTATTATAATATGGCTGATTTTGAATCTGCCCTGAAATCATATTCTACAGTTGTGGAATCCTTTCCAAATAATGCTTTGGCGCCAGAAGCGATCAAAAGTATGCAATATTGCTACTCAGCTCTGGGGAGAGACGAAGAAGCAATGCAGGTAGCTGAGAAGTACGTCCAGACAAATCCTGATTCGCCTTATGCTGAAGACTTTATGTTCAAAAAGCCACAAATGTTTTATAGTGGTAGAAACTATCAGGATGCCGTTAGAGAATTTGAATCATTCATTGACAGATACCCTAATAGCGATAAAAATGCTGAAGCACTTTTCTGGATGGGAAAAAGCTACATTAGCTTGAATGAAATAGATAAAGCGATCCAGACTTTTAATTCAATTCAGCAACAATTCCCAGAAAGTGATTATGCTTCACTCAGTATTTTGGAAACTGGCTTAATGAAACTAAATCAAAATAAAATAACTGAAGCAGATTCAATATTCAAATTTTTACAGGAGAAGTACCCAGGAAACCAAAGCTCCGGTCAGGCAGGATTTGAAAGGGCATTGATTAAATATAGTATGGGTGATACTCTCGATGCTATCAATCTATTCCGTGAAGTGGAAAAAAATTATATAGGTATGGATTATGCTAATCAAAGCATTTACCGTATAGCAATGCATTTCCGTCTAAAAGGAATGTTTGAATCTTCACTTGATGAATTCAACAAACTGAAACAGGTAGATGATAACCCCGAACTCGCTGCCGAAGCATTTTTTAGAATTGGTGAATTAAATATGCGATTGGAGAAATACGAAAAAGCTGCCGAAGCATTTAATAATGTAAAAGATAGATTTGTTGGTTTCGAGGATTGGTATTCTCTGTCATTGCTTTATCTCGGAGAATGCAAAGAAAAATTAGGAGAGAAGGATGCTGCAATTGCCGTGTATCAAACTCTTGTTGAAATAAATCCTGAGAATGATTTTGGAAAAACGGCTCAAAGCCGATTAAAAAGATTGAAGACAAACTAATGATAATGAAAATGAGAAATTTAAGCTATATTATAATCATTACCTTGTTACTAATAGGTATTAAACTAAATGCTCAGACGGAAGAATCCACTAAGCCATTAGAATTGCCGAACTTTATAATTGAGGGCAAAGAACAACTAAATGTCCAAGCCGGAATCAAACAGATTCCTAAAAGCCCTAAGCCAATGACTTCTGAAGAACTCGATTCACTTAGTAAAATTGAGAAGCAGCAATCATTATTGCTTCCTTCGGTATCTTTTCCTAAGAATATTTTCCAGAAATCCAACAAAATCGGGTATTTGAAGGCAAGCTTCGATTCATATATTACTCCAAAAATAAACGCTGGAGTTAATCTTGATATCAGCGATTATGCTACTGTATTTGCTAATGGGAATTACGAATATAGTAATGGACACGTTGACAATTCTGATTATTCAAGAGCTGGAATAAATATTATTTCCGATTATATTGCTCCAGAAAAATATTGGGTTTTTGGGGGTAGTAAAACTCAAACACACGCGAAATTCTTCCAATCAAAATACCAACCTTATGCTATCAAAGATCCAGCCGATAGGTCATACTCAGGATTTGATATTGGCATTAATTCAGAAGGAAAGCACGAGGGCTATAAATTCACAACAGGAGCTGCTGTTAAATCAAGCGACATAACAGATAATTTAGAAATGGGTACTTCAGGAATAGATGAAAGCTCCTTGAGGGGTTGGCTTGCTGTAACTGGTATGTTCAAAGGATTTGAAATTGGTGGAGATATCCTAATAGATGTCAGATCAATTAACGATGACGCTACAAATTTTTTCAAAGGTGCTGGAATAGTCAAATATTTTGATACCGATATTACAATCAGCATTCTTGCAGGTATAGAGCATGCAGTATCAAATATTGATATTCAACGCACTGGATTGCTAATGGATTTTAACGCTATCTATAGGTTAAATCATTATTTAACAATAAAAGGTGGCTTCTATAGCGGTTACAAACCTGTTTCTCTATCCGAATATCATGCAATAAATCCCTATATTGCCAGAGAATTGATTATTGATTATGATTATATTCAGAACGTTACTGGCTTGATTAATTTCCATCCCAATACAGACATTCAGACTTCACTAAGTGTTAAAATAGGTACAGGTAGTCGCACTCCTTATTTCATAAGTATTAATGAGTATTTTGCTTTTGATTATAATAAAACACAGAGAATTAAACTCGAAGCTGAAGCTGATTGGAACATAACTATGCAGGATAATCTAACTTTTTATGCGAGTTTAGACCACTTTGTCCTGAAAAGCAACCAAAATTATTTACCATACCATCCATTACTTCTAACTTCTGTAAATTATAGAAAAAAATGGACAGATCAAATTGGCACAAAAATTGGTTTTCATTATATTGGTGAACGATATGCTGATTACGAGAATCAAGAATCTCTTGATGGCTATATTGATCTTCGATTGATTGCTGATTATAAATTCTCTGAAATATTATCGTTTTATTTTGCTTTAAATAATATAACAAATTCTGATATATACGTCTGGAAGAATTATAAAGAAAGATCATTATATCTTTCAGCAGGAGTTTTGTGGCAGTTTTAGGTGAACAGAATGAGCATTATTGGTGATGGTTTGCGTCAAGAAGAAAATATCGGAGGTTTCCAGGCAGAAACTGATGATACTTTTATGCTTGAAAACAAAGATTACGAAGGTGATCTTCCCGATTTCTCTCAACAAACAGAAGAGTTAAACGGCACAAAGCTCAATGAACAGACCATACAAGCTGAAGAAGATGAAGTTGTTGACGAAGCGGAATTGATAGATGCATCTTCAACTGAATCAATCTGGGATAGCTTCAACGAAGAATCTGAAGAACCAATGATCTCAAATGACGATCTGGAAACAGAAGAATCATCTAATTTTGAAAAAGCTGGTATCGAAGAAGCCGAAGAAGATGATTTATTCGCTGAACAAGAAACCGATGATATTGAAGAATTCCCTTCTGAAGTTCTAAAAGAGCAAGATGAAGAAGATGAAGTTTTAGACTCTGATGGCTTCCTTGAGGAAGATGAAGAAATTACTACCAAAGACGATACAACATTTGACGATGTAGACCCTATTCCTACTGATGAAGATGAAATTTCTGAAGAGGACCTTACATCATTTATATCTGAAGAATTAGAAAGAAGTCGAAAAAGAAAAGAAGAATCAGATGCTCAAGGCAATAAGAATACTGATGACGTTATAGAAACAAATTCAGAATCAGACTTCAAACCAGTTGATGATTCTGAGGATGTCATTGAAATAGATCTTTCATCTTATAGTATTGATAGCTATAGCAATATGAAGGACAAGAAAGATCAAAAAAAGGTACCACCAAAGCAAGATAACAAGACAAAGCCATCTGTTGTGGAGAAACAAAAGCAACCAAAATCTAAAAAGGACAGAAAGAAACTTCCAGTTTGGATTCCAGCTTTTTCAGCAGTAGCCATTATATTGCTTTCTCTGCTGATTGGAGCGTATTATTTGTATGATTATAATGGTATATTTGGATTGTTTTCTACTGAAGATTCTTCGGCAATAGCTGATGAATCAAAGAAATCTGAAATAGATTCAACAATAGCTAGCGAACAAGAAATTTCTAAGAAAGAGCAAGCGGACTCTTCGGAATCAATAGTTCAAGAAGAACCAACCGAGGAATTAGAAACTAATAACGAACTAACCGAAGATGTTGATTCTTATGAAGTACCAAAGAAAAAGATTGCTAAAAGATCAAAACCCGTAAGAAAAGATAGTAAGGATTTTCGAACTATACCAAAAGTCAATAACCAAGCAAAACCAGAACAGAAGCATACAAATAGCAGTAATTATCCTGAAATAATAAACCACACTAAAGACATTCCTTTTTCGTTAAGTGAAGAAGAAAGGGGGGTTTATACTGTGCAGATTTATTCCACATTATCAGAAGATGACGCATTGGATTGGCTTGTAAAACTAAAACTAAAAAACATTAATTCTGCTTTCATTTCTCAGCAGAAAATCAGGGACAAAGTATGGTATAGAGTTCGTTTTGGTGCTTTTCAAACTAAACAAGACGCAAAAGAAGCCGCTGATAGATATGGCTTCGCTCAATCCTGGATTGATCGTGTTAAATAATTACAAATAGATAATTATGTATAGCCCATATAAAGACAATAGAGAATTTAGAGTTAGTATCCCTTGGGATCCAAATACTGCAAAAGGATTTGGCATTACTATGTCAATTCTTTTAGTATTTCTGCTGTTCATTTCTCAATTCCACTATGAACCTGCTACTTATACTCGTTATAAAGTAGAAAGGATTCCACTGGAACTGATAAATCTTGGCGATGGCGACGGCACAGGTATTAGCAAGGGGAACTTAGCAAAAGAAGGCGCCACCCACAAAGGTAAGGAGCCACAATCCAATTTGCATGACGCATCAATTGCAGCCAAAACTAAATTATCAGGCAAAGCACCTGTTGATAATCCTGAGGATGCAGGGAATCTACGCCCTGTGAACCTTCTCGAATCTAATGAGAAGAATAAAAATTCCAATAAAGGTTCTGATAGATATAACGTTGGCTCAAACGATGGTTCTGAATCTGGAACAGGACTTGGCGATTTCGGAAGTGGACCTGGCAAAGGACTCGGCTTTGGTGATATAGAATGGGGAGGAGGCGGTAGCAGGACTGTTCTTCACAAGAGACTTCCGAAATATCCGGATGGAGTAAATACTGCTGCAAAAATACGCATTAGATTTGTGGTTTCCCAAAATGGTAACGTTACTAAAATGATACCACTCCAAAAAGGGCATCCCGTTTTAGAAAATGCTGCAATGGAAGCATTGAAGCAGTGGAGATTCAATCCATTAAAAGAAGATAAAGAAATGTATGGAATTATTACCTTCACTTTTACTTTGAGTTAGCATAAATGATTGCTTTTATTAATGAATTATTTGCTTATTTCTCATCATTGCCCGATGTCGCAAAGGTAATAGTAATATTGCTTCTTATTATAATTTTTTTCTCCATTCTCAAAAGATTTATTAAATTTGCAATTCTTATAGCAACATTAATAATTTTAGTGATTATTATTTTTAAGTTGTTAGAGCCAACAGGTTTATAGTTTTTTTGTATTTAATATAGGGTTATTATGGCGTATAATATTAGTGTGATTGGTACTGGGTATGTTGGTCTGGTTACTGGTGTAGCTTTGGCTTCAATTGGAAATAATGTTACTTGTGTTGATATTGACGAAAAAAAAGTAAATAAGCTAAAAAAAGGCAAATCCCCAATTTTTGAGCCAGGATTAGAATATCAGTTAGAAAGGAATATAAAAGAAAATAGGATTGGGTTTACTACTGACTTAGTATTTGCAGTAGAGAATGCGAGTTTGATATTTCTGTGCCTGCCCACTCCTCCTAATGAAGATGGCTCAGCAGACCTTCATCATCTATTGAATGTTGTGAATAACATAGCTAAGATAATTAAAAAACATGGCTTTAGCGATAATAAAATATTAGTGAATAAAAGTACTGTCCCCGTAGGAACAGCAAATAAAGTTAGAAAGACATTAGATAAAAAACTTCCCAATAATAAACTGGAAGTAATAAGCAATCCTGAATTTCTGAGAGAGGGTTTTGCTGTAGAAGACGCTATGAAGCCAGAAAGAATTGTAGTTGGCACGGAGAGTGAAAGCGTAAGAAAGATAATCGAGGATCTTTACCAGCCATTTGTCTGGAGCGGCAACCCAATAATTTTTATGGATGTTAAAAGTGCAGAGATTACTAAGTATGCAGCAAACACATTTCTTGCTACAAAGATATCCTTTATGAATGATCTCTCACGGTATTGCGAAAAAGTTGGTGCTGATATTGAGAAGATACGAGTAGGCATAGGTAGTGATAGCCGAATAGGCAAGCGTTTTCTTTTTGCCGGTATCGGTTACGGTGGCTCATGTTTCCCAAAAGATGTGATGGCTTTGATTCATTCAGCCAGAGAGGCAGGCACACCTCTTCATATAGCAGAAGCTACTCACGAAGTAAATTCTACACAAATTCAGAGATTCATCAATAAAATCATGAGGAGATTTTATGATGTAATCGAAGGAAAGACTTTTGGTATCTGGGGCTTAGCATTTAAGCCAAAAACAGATGATACGCGCGAAGCTCCTGCATTCTACGTTATTGAATCCTTATTAGAGCAAAATGCAAAAATTAAAGTATTTGATCCGGAGGCAATGGAGAATACAAAACTACGATTTGGCAATGAAATTGAGTATTGCACGGAACCATATCAATGCGTCGAATCCGCTGATGCATTGATTATTAATACTGAATGGAATGCTTTTAAAAATCCCGACTTCCATAAAATGAAAAAAATCATGAAAGAGCCGGTTATATTCGACGGTAGAAATCTTTATAAAATAGATGAACTCGAAAACCTTGGCTTCGAATATCATTGCATAGGTAGACAATTAGAAATGTGATGTTAAAGTAAGCCATAAAATGATGATTGAGGAATATTAGCCATTATGTTCATCTCACAAGAATAGCATTTATATTGCCAAGTGCTTCGTATTAGAAGATATTGAAGATTCTTGGGTTGCCACATGCTTCTTATTAGCAGAGAGAAAATATTCTTATGTTGCCAAGTGCTTTAGTTTGTAGGATAAAAGCGTGGAAGAAATTAGGGCTTCATCCCATATTAATAGGATTTGGCTAAAGCCATATAGATATTAGGAGTAATACAAATTCGATTAATTAGTCGTGGCTGGTAAAGAAGATTCAATCTGAATGCTACATAAATGTAGTGGCTACAAAAGTGATGCAATAATTATCTAACCTATTGCAATTTTCTTAAAATATTTTCATTAGATTTCCGATTGCATTATATGTAGAAAACTAATTGGCACGATTTTTTTTAATAAACTATTAAAAAAGTGCCATCTTCTACCGATAATTGAAGTAATGGTTCTATTAACTAATTTATTGGATTAAAATGGCTAAAGAAGAAAAAGACCAAAAGCAAGCTGAAGAGCAGGAAAAGCAAATTCCAGAGAAACCAAAGAAGAAATCAGGAGGAATGAGTATGCCAATGCTGCTTGGGGTTATTGGTGCGATAGTCGTCTTCCAAGCAGTGCTAATATTTTTACTGTTTAAATTCTTTATTTCACCACAGCCAGCTACTTTAGAAGGCGAACAAACAAAAACTGAACAAAGCGAAGCTGATAAACAAGAAGATTCAAAAAGTAAAGACTGGAAATATGATGAATTCACTCTAGACGAGAAATTAGTTCAACTTTATGAAACAGGGAGAATCACCACAAATCCCAAAAGTTCAGATCAATTTGTAATTGTCGATTTAGCTATACTCTATATTATTAGAGATCAAGAAACCTTAGAAGAAATACATGCAGAAAAAGCTGAAGCTGGCGGATCTCATAGTGGAGAGGAAGACCACTCATTATTCACTCACAAACAAAGGATCAGAATAAAAGGCACCATCAATAATATTCTTGGAAGCTACACTTCAGAACAACTTTTTGCTCAACGCGATTCTTTGCCTAGCATTTTCAAGAAAGGTTTATCTGTGATTATTAATAATCACCAGATGAAAGTAAAAGAAGTTATTGTGCAGGAATTTATTATACAATAGATATTTGTAAGAATTGATACTATAAAAATTATGTCAGACGTATTATCACAATTTGAAATAGACAATCTGCTTTCGGAAATGACAAGCGGAGCAGTAGATGTTGATGACGTATTATCGGGAAAAGCTCATAAAGGAGAGATATCCAATTACGATTTTCGCCGTCCAAATCGTATATCTAAAAATCAAGTCAGAACACTACAAACAGTACATGAAAGTTTTGCAGAAGTGTTCGGCTATTATTTAGTTTCTAAACTGCAAACTGTTGTTTCTATTACTGTTACTTCTGTTGATCAGCTATTCTATTCTGAATTTATTTTATCTGTATCCAATCCAAGTTGTCTTTATGTATTTGATATTGAAGGAACTGATGGCAACGGAATATTAGAAGTTAGTCCCCAGCTTGCTTTAAGTATAGTCGAAAGATTGCTCGGAGGTGCTGCCGAGACTCAAACCAAAGCACGTTCCATAACCCCGATTGAACAAGCTGTGATTAGGGGAATGATTGAGCATGCACTTTTTGATCTTAGAAATTCATGGCGTTCAATTACAGAGATCAGTTTTAAATATCAGCGTCTCGAAATGGAGGCAGATTTCGTTCAAATTGCTCCATCCTCAGAGATAGTAATAGTTATATCCTTTGATGTGAATATCGGAGTCCATACTTACTTAATGAATCTTTGCTTCCCTACATTTGCCTTAGAGGACGTTCTTGCTCGACTCAACAGACAGCAAGTTACTACCTCCGTACTCAATCAGTCCAGCTCACGACTGAAAGAGAATTCTGATATTATGCAACAGCAAATGTCTAGTACATATTTACCTGTTATAGCCGAGCTTGGCAAAGCTGCTATAACAGTAGGAGAGTTGATGGACTTACAAGTTGGTGATGTAATCAAAATACAGAAAAGGATAAACGAAGAGATTGAAGTAATAATTGCAGGTAAAAGAAAGCTGGCTGCAAGACCCGGTAGTATCGAAGGTAAAAAAGCCCTTCGAATTACAAGAGCTTTAAATGAAGAAGATTTAGTTGAACAAGATATAAGTTATAAAGGAGAGGAATAAATTATGTCAATGACCCAAGATGAAATTGATGCTCTGATCAACAGTGGTGGAGTAGAGGAAGATTCTGGTGCAGACTCAACAGGAGATAAACCTAATAGTGTAGAGGATAGTCTTACTACAGAATCACCCGATTTCCCAGACATGGATTATAGTGGTGAGGGGACTATATACTCTCCTTTGGATCCTAAGTTAGAGCTATTATATGATCTTCAGTTACCAGTATCAATAGAACTCGGTAGAACAAATATGCTAATTCGCGATATCTTGCGACTTGGCAGAGGATCAGTAATTGAATTTGATAAACTCGTCAGTGAGCCCGTTGATGTGCTAATTAATGGCAAAAAAGTTGCTGAAGGTGAAGTTGTAGTTATAGACAAACACTTTGGTATTCGCATAACTACACTGGTGGACCCAGCAGACCGTTTGCGTGCAGGAAAAAGGTAATATAAGGAATAATATGTATGGTTGATAACAATTTACTTAATGCTTTCCTTAGTATGGGAGCTATTGTATTGATTCTAATTGCTATTCTCTTTGTTTTGAAACGAATCGCAAAGAAAAAGCAAATAGGTGGCAATAATATAGATATGAAAATTGTCTCTCGCTTACAAATACAGCATAAATCTCAGCTTGCTATTGTTGAAGTAGATGGTAAAAAGTTATTACTTGGTCTAACGGAACAAAATGTAAACCTACTCGCCGACCTTTCTGATGATAAAACATTCATAGAAAAAAATGATACTATCGAAAAGATATTTCCCACTTCTAACGCTAAACTACAGGAAAGCATGAAAAAAGTATCAAAAAGTAATGATAATCTAAGCAATGATCTGTCATTCAGTGCATTTCTAAAATCTACTTTTACAAAGAAATAATTATTCTAATCTACCATTGAACTGGTGTTTCAGCTATTACTTCTACAGTACGGCTGTAGAATCTACCTTCGGGCAATTCATTATCATATAATTCTATTGATTCCCCATAACCATTAACTTCATCTGCATCGGCATTTAATAATTCAGAGAGAGATTTTGCCCTTTGCATAGATAATTCATTATTATATATTTCATCGCCCATCCTGTCTGTATAGCCAATAATCCTAATTGCTTCACTATTAGATAGCTTAGAATTTATCATTTGTGCAATTATCTGATTGCTACCATTAATCTCAGATCTATCAAAATCAAAAAGTATCAAACTGAAACGATCTAACTTTTTATCTAAAACATGCTCCTGCTGCTTATCTGATATAGTAATCTGCTCTAATGGAAGCTCTGTATCTGCGGATACCAGTTCTTTTCCATCTGAATCTAATAATTGGAAATTAATATACAATGGAGAGTCAAATTTTGGAATATTGTTCTTGTTTTCATCAATATTCCAATCAACTTTCTCAGGGACAGGATTATCTCCAAAAAGACTTTTCTGAATCATCCTTTGCTGATAGGCATTAATAACCCATTTCTTTGCATGAACGGTTCCTTTGTTTTCAGGATAAAATCTAATAATGGGAGGTGTGGCTTTTCTTATAGTATCAAAGATTATAACAGGAGCAATAACCGACCATGTATCAGAATTTATTTCAACCCTTCTGTTCTCAGCTATTCCATCATCTTTATTGATATTTGATGGTTTTTCAGGAAGATTGCGAACGATGATTTTTATACGATCAGGGTCTATCTTCCATATCTTTGATATATAATCTGCTACGTTTCTTGCTCTGTCTCGAGATAATTCAGAATTACTTTTCTCGAAACCCATTCCGGAATTACAACCAGTTAGTGTAATCTTTGCAGTTGGATATTGCTGCATTCTCTTACCAATTATATTCAATATATGGTAATATGTGTCCAATGTACCACTATCGTATAGCTTATCAATCGAAAAATCATTAGCTTTTTTTGAATCAAGAGATTTGTATCTTTCTGGTATTTGTGAATCGCTATGTGAGAAAAAAACATAGTTTAACAATGGCTGTATCTTTTCTGATAAATACTCTTCGATTCTTAAAGTAGCTTTTGGGACTTCCTTGCCATTATCCACACCCACAGCACGTATTGCAGCATTAGGCAAAGGAAGTAGTGTATCGAAAGCGATTATCTGTTCTTTTTTTTGTAGTGGTGTGTAGATTATACCAATATTTGCAAGCAATGAGCTTTTGTTCCAATCTCTATCACTAACAATATTAGTAAGTTGGTAATCATAACCAAGTTCAGCAGAAAGTGAAAAAGTCCGATCTTGATTTAATGGAAATTCTCCACGCATAGCAGTTGATATAGAGAAATTTATTGCATTAGCATTTGGTAGCTCACCATTTGATTCATTCCGAATTTGTGAATCTGTATCTATAAATTTTCCACGATCAGCAGGATCAATTATTTTTTCTTGCTGTGTATAGTCTTTGGTTAATAAAGCGCCCAAACGGAAACCAGCATATATAGAAAGAGATGATAGGATATTTATTTCATTATTTATGTTAGAATCATAGAATTTATAGCCCAGCATCGGTTTTATTGCTATTGAAGCCAGAGTAGCATCTATAGTATGCTCAAACTCACCGTCGTATGGCTCGAAATCCACACTCACTAATTCATTTTCGACACGAGATAACAAAGCAGAATCATCATAATATCCAATTTTAGTTAGGAATGAGAATTTATTATCAAATCTATACTCATGTGAAAGCCCAAGATTTATTCCAAAACCGTTGCCATTGTTAAATTTAGGACAGCAGTTCGGAATTCCAGGTAATTCAGAAAATTCAGGGTTGTGCATATTATAACCCATACCAAAATATATTCCAAAACGGTGTGAGGAATACATGATAGTATCATTTTGAGTATATACATTAGAAACGGCTATCATTAGAATAATTAATCTATAAATTGAAACGCTATATTTCATGTTTTTTCCTTATTATTAAAAATACATCTGAAAAATGTAGCAAAAGAATCTAACAAAAACAATATTTTTTTTTATTTTTTTGATGATAGTGCTTATTCCCGCAATAAAAAAGCCCTTTCGATGCTAACCACCGAAAGGGCAAATATTATTCTAACCATTCGCACCCTCTTTTTTTAAGAGGGGTATCCCACCTGATC
>Ga0272443_10004938_pt1 | contig 14110 bp, 10 predicted proteins | sample SSMAcet12_FD_193581 | JGI IMG/M metagenome (GOLD analysis project Ga0272443, IMG submission 193581) | Marine sediment archaeal communities from Little Sippewissett salt marsh, Falmouth, MA, United States - SSM-Acet-12 | ecosystem: Environmental > Aquatic > Marine > Wetlands > Sediment ...
ATGAAGCCGGCGGTGCAGGCGCGCTTGCCCTTCGGCGTGTCGACGAGCAGCGCCCGCGCGATCTGGGCGCGGGTCGGCATCTCGCCGACGGGGATCTGCATGCGGGCGGCCTTGGCGTCGACGTCGCCGACGTCCACGCCACCCTGGTGGACGTAGAGGATCTCGTCGCCGTCGCGATTGGAGACGATGGCGAGGTAGCTCTCGTCGGCGGGGTCGTGGGTCTTGTGGGGCTCGACCAGGAAGTGGCGCAGGACGCCGGTCGTGCCCGCGTCCGCGGGGCGCCCCTCGTCGTCGAAGCGGCCGTGGATGGTGACGGGGCCGCGCGTCTTGTCGTCGATCCAGGCGATCGCCTGGTCGACGGTGGCGCCCGTCAGGATGAGGCCGTTCTTGCCGCGGCGCTTGATCAGCTGATCGGGCTTGACGACCAGCGGCACCTGCGACAGCCATGGGTGGTCGGCGCGCAGGGCGGCGAGTTCCGCCCCCGAGCTCACGCTGAGGAAGCGGTCCTCCAGCTCACACATGGCGTCGCCGTAGTCGTACAGGCGCGTCGCCAGGATGTGCATCCCGTCGGCTTCGCGGATCGCTTTCTGTGCCATCCCATGGACCTCCTTCGGCCCGGTCGGGCCGCCCTACTCATCGTTTGCACACCTGGAGTCAGGATACGGGGTGGCCGTCGGGACATCCTTCTCGAGACGCACGGCGTCCTGCGCGAGGCGCCCGGCGCGCGGCGGGCGGAACGCGGTTGGCGAGCGCGCTGCCGGCGGGCCGTCAGTCGACCACCAGCAGGTCGCGGAAGCCCGTCGTGAGCGGCTCGCCGCCGTCGGGCCGCACGACCACGACGTCCTCGACACGCGCGGAGTAGGTGTCGAAGCGCGTGATGCTCGGCTCGACCGTGAACAGCATGCCCTCGCGCAGCGGCGTGTCGTCGCCCGCGGTCAGGAAGGGGGGCTCGTGGACGTCGAGGCCGATGCCGTGACCGAGCCGGTGGCGGAACGCCTCGCCGTGGCCCGCGTCCGCGATCACCGCGCGCGCCGCGCGGTCGACCTCGGCGGCGGTCGCGCGCCCGGCGCGCAGCGCTGCGATGCCGGCGGCCTGGGAGGCCATCACCAGGCCGAAGACCTCGCGGGCGTCGGCGTCGGGCTCGCCGAAGAACACCGTGCGCCCGAAGTCGTAGCAGTAGCCGTCGAGGATCGCGCCGAAGTCGAACAGGATCGACACCGGCGGCGTCAGCGCCCGCCGCCAGGTGGCCTCGCGCTGGCCGAAGAGCAGCGGATGGTGCGGCCCGGCGGTGTAGAGCGAGGTCGTGAAGGAGGGGCCGAGCGAGCCGTGGCGGCGCAGCTGGTGGTCGACCTCGGTGACGACGTCGAGCTCGGTCATGCCGTGCTCGAGGCGCGCCAGCACGTCGGCGAAGGCCGCCTCGGTGATCTCGCCCGCGCGCCGCATGATCGCGATCTCGGCGTCGGACTTCACCACCCGCAGCGGGCGCAGGAGGTCGGAGGCCGACAGGAAGGTGGCGTCGGGCCACAGCGCCTGCAGGGCGCTGACCGTCGAGCCGTGGGTGGCGTCGCCGATCGCGATGCGCGGGCGCTGCGGCAACGCGAACGACCGCAGGAAGCCCCGCACCATCGCCGCGGGGTCATCGTGGTCCTGCAGCACGTGCAACACGACGTCGTCCGTGCCCGCGACGCCGCCGAACTCCGTGGTCATGCGCGGCAGGGCCAGTACGGGCGCGCCGCGCGGCGGGAACCAGGCCCCTTCCACCCACGCGCCCGGGTGCAGCACCGCCCCGAAGTTGGGGATGTCGCGCGGCACGCCGGTGAGGTACTGCAGGTCGGCCGAGCGCGGGAAGAACGCCAGCTCGGCCGCCCCCGCCAAGCGTTCCTGGAAGGCCATCCGTCGTTGCTGGTACGTCAAGGGAACCCACCACCGTTTCGTGCTATCTTCACTGCTGCACCCGCAAGTATACGTTCGCCGCGTCCGCCCCAGCCCGCCGTCATCAGGACCCAAGGAGAACCGAGATGAAGACGAAGCCCGCCGCATCCACGCGCGCCATCGGGGCGCTCTTCCTGGGGGCCGTCCTCGCGTTGGCCCTCGTGGGCACGAGCGCCGCCCAGGAGACCATCGTCATCGGCCACGCGGAGATCACCGAGGCCTACGATCCCGCGCACGCCTTCAACCCGACCAGCGGCATGGTCAACCGCATCGCGTACGACACCCTGGTGACCTTCCCCGACGGCGACGCCAGCGAGATCCTGCCGCTGCTGGCGACCTCGTGGAGCATCTCCGACGACGGCCTCACCTACACCTTCACCCTGCGCGAGGGCGTGACCTTCACCGACGGCAGCCCGCTGACGGCCGAGGACGTGGCGTTCTCGTTCATGCGCCTCAAGAACGTCCAGGCGCAGCCGTCGTTCCTGGCGGACCCCATCGCCGCGATCGAGGCGGTCGACGACGGCACCGTGGCGATCACCCTCGCCGCCGTGCGCCCGTCGTTCCTGGCGGAGCTCGCCAACACGGCCTTCTCGGTGACCAACGCGGACGCCGTGCGCGCCGCCGGCGGCACCGACGCCGCGGACGCGGCCGAGACGGACACCGCCCAAGAGGTGCTCAACCAGACCTCGGTGGGCACCGGACCGTACGTGCTCGAGAGCTGGTCGCCGCAGGACCGGACCGTGCTCGTGCGCAACCCCGACTACTGGGGCGAGGCGCCCTTCTTCGACCGCGTCATCATCGTCAACATCCCCGAGGCCGCCACCCAACGCGTCGCCCTGGTCGCGGGCAACGTCGACCTCGCGACCGACCTCACCCCCGACCAGGTGGTCGCGCTCGAGGGCGAAGAGGACATCGGCATCTACCTGGGCCCCGGCCGCTGGACCCACTTCCTGCTCATGAACCGCGACCCCGAGGTCGGCGGGCCCATGGCCGACCCGCTCGTCGCCCAGGCCGTGCGGTACGCGCTCGACTACCAGGGCTACCGCGACCTGTGGGCCGGCAGCGTCACCCCCGGCAGCAACATGTGGGTCGGCCTGGCCGGCGCCTACGGCCAGGATCGGGCCATGGAGCGCGACCTCGACCGCGCGCGCGCCCTCATGGCCGAGGCCGGCTACGCCGACGGCTTCGAGGTCACCATGCACTACGCGGACCTCACCTGGGCCGGCGTCGGCCTCAGCACCAACGCGCAGAAGATCCAGTCGGACCTGGCGGAGATCGGCATCACCGTCCGCCTGCTGCCCAGCGAGGTGCAGGTGGCGCTCGAGGGCTACCGCAACGGTACGCAGGGCTTCGGCTACTGGTTCTGGGGCCCCGACAAGCTCGACCCGGTGGACTTCCTCGAGTTCCTTCCCGGCGGCAAGGTCTCCGGCGAGCGCGCCCGCTGGACGCCGGAGATGATCGACGAGGCGACCCGCGAGCTGATCGCCCGCGCCGGCGTGGAGACCGACGCCGACGAGCGCATGGCGATCTTCGCGCAGCTGCAGGATTACGCCCAGCAGGACAGCGCCTTCGCGCCGTTCAGCGTGCCGGCCGTGCAGACGGCCTTCCGCGCCGACATCGAGGGCTACGTCTGGCACCCGCAGTGGGGCCTCGACATCGCCCTGTTGAGCAGGAAGTAAGGCCTCGCGTTCGTGACCGGGGAGCGGACCGCGGGTCCGCTCCCCCCTCCCGCGTCCCCTCGACGGATCCCCGATGCCCCTGTACCAGTACATCGTCCGGCGCGTCCTCTTCGCCATCCCGCTGGTGCTCGGGATCACCGTCGTCGCCTTCCTCATCGCCAACGCGATCCCGGCCGACCCGATCAACGCGAACCTGCCGCAGAGCGCGCTCAACAACGAGCGCCTGGTGCAGGCGTTCCGCGAGAAGTGGGGGCTCGATCAGCCCCTCCACGTCCAGTACCTCACCTACCTCGGCAACCTGCTGCGCGGTGACATGGGCGTCTCCATCCGCACGAACCAACCCGTGCTCGACGACATCCGCCAGTTCCTCCCGGCCACCGTCGAGCTCGCCACCGCGTCGATCCTCGTGGGGCTGTTGCTGGGCGTGAGCTTCGGCATCGTGTCCGCGGTGTGGCGCAACTCGCCGGTCGACTACCTGGTGCGCGTCCTCGCGCTCATTGGCGTCAGCTTCCCCGTCTTCCTGCTGGCGCTCATCGGGCTCTCGGTGCTCCACGCGCAGCTCGGCTGGACGGCCGGGCCGGGGCGGCTCGGCTTCCTCGTGAGCCGGCCGCCGCACGTCACCGGGCTCTACACCGTCGACGCGCTGCTGGCCGGCGAGTGGGCCACCCTGCGCGACGCCGCGTGGCACCTCGTGCTCCCGAGCCTGGTCCTCGGCATGTACGTCTCCGGCATCATCGCCCGCATCACCCGCTCGTCGCTGCTGGAGGTGTTGAGCAGCGACTACATCCGCACCGCGCGGGCGAAGGGGCAGCGCGAGGCCTTCGTCATCCTGCGCCACGGGCTCTCGAACGCCCTCATCCCCGTCGTCACCCTGCTCGGCGTCCTGTACGGCAACCTGCTCGCCGGCGCGGTGTTGACCGAGGCGATCTTCGCCTGGCCCGGCATCGGGCGCTACGCCTACCGGGCGTCCACCTCGCAGGACTTCCCCGCCATCATGGGGGTGAGCATGCTGATCGCCTTCATCTACGTGGTGGCGAACTTCGTGGTCGACTTCCTGTACTTCTTCATCGACCCCCGGATCCGGTACGCGTGATCGCGCCCGTCGCCACGCCCCAGGTCGTCGCCGACTCCGGCGTCCGTCGGCGGCTGCGGCAGCTCCGGCGGCAGCCCGCGGTCATCGCCGGGCTCGTGGTCATCGTCGCCTGGTTCGCGCTCGCCGCGCTCGCGCCGGTGCTCGCCCCCTACGAGCCGCTCGAGCAGAACATCCAGCAGCGCCTGCAACCGCCCAACGAGACCTACCTCCTGGGCACCGACGAGCTCGGGCGCGACGTGCTCAGCCGCGTGCTGCACGGCGGACGCATCACCATCCCCGCGGGCCTCGCGGTCGTGGTCATCAACAGCATCATCGGCTGGCTGGTCGGCGCGATCGCGGGCTTCGCCGGACGCATCTGGGACGAGGTCATGATGCGCGTGACCGAGCTCTTCATGGCGTTCCCGACGATCATCCTGGCGATGGCCGTCACCGCCGCGCTGGGTCCCGAGATCCGCAACGCCGTCCTGGCGCTCATCATCGTCCGCTGGACGAACTACGCGCGGCTCACCCGCGGCCTGATCATCGAGGCGAAGACCCACGAGTACGTCGACGCCGCCCGCGCGCTGGGCGCCAAGAACCCCTACCTGCTGTTCAAGACGCTGCTCCCGAACACGATCGCGCCCGTCGTCGTCTACGGCTCGCTCGACATCGGCAACGCCATCCTGCTCTTCGCCGGCCTCAGCTTCCTGGGTCTCGGGCCCGAGCCCTCGTCGCCCGAGTGGGGCCGGATGATCTCGATCGGCATCCACTTCTTCGACCAGTGGTGGATGTGGCTGTTCCCCGGGCTGGCCATCGCCAGCCTCGTCATGGCCTTCAACTTCATCGGCGACGGCCTGCGCGACATGCTCGACCCACGGACGCGGGTGTAGCGGAGACCGCCCGAGCCGACGACCGCGGCGCGCGGCGCCCTTCCCTTCCCGTCCCGTCCGCGACAGGCCACAATGGGGGCGGCAGAACGGAGGTCTCCATCATGCGCATTGGCATCCTCACCGGCGGCGGCGACGTACCCGGCCTGAACCCCTGCATCAAGGCGGCCGTCTACCGGCTGACCGAGGCCGGCCACGAGGTCACCGGCATCCGCCGCGGCTGGGGCGGCCTGACGGCCACCAACCCGGACGACACCGAGAGCGTCATGACCCACCTCGTGCCCCTCACGCGGGGCAACGTGCGCACGGTGGACCGCTCCGGCGGTACCTTCCTACACTCCTCGCGCACCAACCCCTCGAAGGTCAAGGGGGGCAAGGTCCCCGCGTTCCTCGCCGATCAGTACCCCGGTGAGGGGCCGCACGACCTCACCCCCCACGTGCTGCGCGTCCTGGAGAACCAGGGCATCGACGTCCTCATCCCCATCGGCGGCGACGACACGCTCTCGTACGGCCTGTACCTGCACAACGCGGGGTTCCCCGTCATCGCCATCCCCAAGACGATGGACAACGACGTCTACGGAACCGATTACGCGCTCGGCTTCTCCACCGCCGTCACCCGCGGGGTGCAGTTCATCCACAACCTGCGCACCTCGGCGGGCTCGCACGAGCGGATCGCCGTCGTCGAGTTGTTCGGCCGTTACAGTGGCGACACGTCGCTCATCACCGCCTACCTCGCCGGCGTGGACCGCGCCATCATCTCCGAGGTCCCCTTCGACATCGACAAGCTCTCCCAGCTGCTCCTCGAGGACAAGGCCGCCAACCCGTCGAATTACTCCATGGTGACGATCTCCGAGGGCGCCCGGCTGGCCGACGGGGACATGGTGCTGCGCGGCGAGGCCGACGCCTACGGGCACCGCAAGTTGGGCGGCATCGGCGCCCTCACCGCCGAACTGGTCAAGGATCGGACCGGGCAGGACATGATCTACCAGCAGGTGGGCTACCTCATGCGCTCGGGCGCGCCGGACTCGCTCGACCTCATGGTCGCCACCAACTACGGGGTCATGGCCGCCGACCTGGCCATCGAAGGCGCCTCGGGGCGGATGGTGGCCCTGCAGGGCGGCAAGTACACCCACGTGCCCATCTCGATCACCGGCGAGGGCCTCAAGCGCGTCGACGTCGACGAGCTCTACGACGTCGAGACCTACCGGCCGAAGGTGCGCGCGATGCTCGGGAGGCCGATGTTCCTGTAGGCGGGGGATCGCCGCGCGACCTATGGTGGGGGCATGATCAGCCGGCTCAGAGGCGCGTGGGAGGACCTGAACTCGAGCTACTGGTTCGTGCCGGCCGCGCTGGGCGTCGGCGCGTTCCTCCTGTCGACGGTCACCCTCGCCGTCGATCATCGCCTCCCGCAGGATTGGCTCCAGCGCCTCGACCTGGACGTGCTGCCGGTGATCCAGAGCGAGGGGGCGCGGTCGGTGCTCACGACGGTCGCGTCCTCGATGATCACCGTGGCCGGCGTCGTCTTCTCGCTGACGCTGCTCGTCCTGACCCAGGCGTCGAGCCAGTTCGGGCCGCGCCTGCTCAACAACTACATGCGCGACCGCACCAACCAGTTCGTCCTCGGCATCTTCGTCGCGACCTTCGTCTACGCCCTGCTGGTGCTGCGGGTCGTGACCGGCGGCGACAGCGAGGCCGGTATCGACGCGTTCGTTCCGAACCTCTCGGTGTTGGTCGCCCTGCTGCTGACCTTCCTGACGGTCGCGATCCTGGTCTACTTCTTCCACCACACCGCGCAGAGCATCCGCGTCACCCACGTCTTGGGCGAGCTCGATGACGCCTTGCGGCGGCGGCTGGGCGCGCTCGCCGAGCGCGAACAGGACGACGATGACCGCGAGGACCCGGAGGACGTCGCGCTGGCGATGCCCCTCGACTTCCGCGACGACATCGGTGTGATCGCCGCCAGACGCGGCGGGTACCTGCAGTCCGTGGACGCCAACGGGCTCGTGGCCAGCGCCGCAGAGAAGGACGCCGTGGTCCGGATCATCCCGATCGTCGGCTCGTTCGTCATGCGTGGCGCGCCGCTCGCGGAGGTGCACCCGGCCACGGCCGCCGACGACCTCGACGAGGCCGTCCACATGGCCGTCTTGCTCGGCTCCGACCGCAGCCTGACCCAGGACCTCGCCTTCTACTTCGACGAGTTCCTCGAGATCGCCCTGCGCGCGCTGTCCCCGAGCATGAACGACCCGTTCACGGCACGATCGTGCATCGACCGCATCGGTCAGGGCCTCCTGCTGCTCGACGAGCGCTGCCTCCCCCGTCAGGTGCACGTCGACGACGACGGTGTGGTGCGAGCCTTCGTGCCGCTGCAGGGCGTGGGCTCGCTCACGCGCCACGTGCTGGCCGAGCTGCGCCGCGCCAGCGCCGGCAGCCTGTTCGTGACCCAGCACCTGCTCGAGATGCTCGTGGCCCTGCGCCGGGCCGTGCGCGGCGCCGCCATTCAGATCGCCGTCGACGACGCGCTGGCGGCGATCGTGCCGGCCGCCGAGGGCAGCGTCGCGGAGCGCGATCACGCGAGCCTGCGCGCCATGGTGGCGCACGCCGAGGCGACCGAGGGGCGGGACGACGATGACTCGGCGGGGGCGACCCCCTAGCCAGCCGCCTCGGGCGTCAAGCGCGGGTCGCGCAACCGTCGGCTGTAGAACAGTTCGGGATCGCCCGGATCGAGGTCGTCGACCATGCCGCTGAGGCGGTAGCCGAGGCCCTCGAGCAGACGCTGCATCGGCAGGTTCGAGCGGTTGGTCGAGGTGAAGATCCGCGGCGTGCGGCACGCCCCCTCGGCGTGCCGCATCAGCGTGCGCCCGATGCCCTCGCGCCGGCGCGCCGGGTGCACGCACAGCAGCGCCACGAAGCCGCGGTCGAAGAAGGCGTGTTCCAGCACCACGTAGCCCACGACGGCGGGCCCGTCGAGGGCGACGAGGGTCTGCCCCGCCGCCACGCGCTCGGCGATCAACCCTCGTCGACCTGCGTCGGTGTACGCCACCGGATCGACCGCCTCGATGGCGGGGACGTCGCTGAGGACGGCGGGGCGGACGCTGACCCGGACCTCCGGCATGCCGGTCAGTCTATGACGCCCCGCCGGCCATGGCTCAATCGGCTACGTACCACCGCACCTCGTCGACCATCGCCGAGCCCGCGCCGCCGCCGACCTCGATGGCGAGGCCCCACAGCTCGCGCCCCGAGAAGGCGCCCTCGGGCGCGCCCTCCGGCTGCGCGGCGGCCCGCTCGAACGCGGAGAACGGCAGCCGCACGAGCGTCCACCCCGCCGCGGTGTCGCTGAAGGTCGCCTCGAAACGCGCCGAGGTGTCGGGCGCCTGGTAGACCCGCACGTAGTCGACGACCATCTCCTGCGGGAAGCGGGTCGTCGCGTCCGGGTAGCCCGGCCAGTTGCCGCCGACGGCGACGTTGAGGATGACGAAGAACGGGTGGTCGAAGACCCAACGCGCGCCGCCCGGGAGGTCGTCGGGGGTCACGGTCGAGTACGGGACCCCGTCCACGGACCAGGTGATGCCCGCGGGCGTCCAGTCGACGGCGTAGACGTGGAAGCCCTCGGCGAACGCCCCGCCATCGGGCAGCCCGGTGCTGCGGCCGATCGCGTTGCCGCCGGAGTAGCCGGGCCCGTGGATCGTGCCGTGCACGCGCTCGGGCTCGCGCCCGACGTTCTCCATGATGTCGATCTCGCCGGCCTCGGGCCAGCCGACCTCGGCGAGGTCGTTGCCGAGCATCCAGAAGGCGGGCCACAGGCCCTGGCCGGTGGGGATCTTCAGCCGGGCCTCGATGCGGCCGTAGGTGACCTCGACGGTGCCGGCGGTGATGATGCGGGCGGAGGTGTACTCGCAGGGCGCCCCGTAGTAGCAGGGGGGCCCGTCGCCGCCCGTCTCGAGCGCTCGGATGACGAGGTTCCCCTCGCCGTCGAGGGCGACGTTGGCGGGGTCGTCGGTGTAGGCCTGCCGCTCGGCGTTGCCCCAGCCGGGGATGCCGCTGGCGGTGCCGTCGCCGATCTCGGGCCGCCACACGCTCGGGTCGGGCAGCGTGCCGGCCGGGCCATCGAACTCGTCGGACCAGGCGAGCGTCCAGGGGCGCGTGTCGTCGCGCCCGTCGCGAAGCTCCACGCGCACGTCGCGGCCGCCGCCGTCGCCGCGGAACCAGAACTCGAGGCCCTCGGCGTGGCTCGCGTCGCGCGCCAACGGGAACTCGGCCCGGACCTCGCCCGACGCCTCCCAGGCGAAGGACAGCGCGCCCTCGAAGCGGGCCTGGCCGGGCCGCGCGTCGGCGGCGGTCGAGAGCAGCTCGACGGCACGCGCGGTCGTGCCGGCGCCGGCCTCGAAGGGCGCCGCACCGTCGCCGAACTCGGCGACCAGGTCGGCATCCTCCGGGTCCGCGTCGGCGATGAGGACGACGGCGCGGCGTTGGAAGCCCAGGGCGCCGCCACGGGGGCCGTCGAGCAGGGCCACCGCCCGCTCGTCGCCCTCGTGGCGGCCGTCCACCAGCGCGCGAACGGCGACCGTCGCTTCCGTGACGCCGGGCGGGAACACCACCAGCTCGTTGAGGGGCACGACGTCGCGGAACTCCCGTGCCTCGTCGCCGCGGACGAAGACCCGCACCGAGATCGCCTCGTCGCTCGCCTCGGAGAGCACGATCCGGAGCTCGCCGTCGTCACCTTCTCCGACCACCGTCAGCGCGTCCGCGAACTCGACGGTCACGACGCCCTCGGCGACGACGCCGGAGTCGCCGTACGCCTCGACCCTGGCCACGTGGCTCGTCCCCTCGCCGGGCGGGAAGCCGAGCGCCCAGCCGGAGGCCTCGTTCACCCCGAGGCCGTCGTTGGGCGCGCCGCCGGGCTGGAAGTCGGTGCGCCGTCCGAACGACGAGAAGGGGATCTCGATCAGCCGCCAGTCGGTCGTGTCGTCGACGAAGCGGAAGAACCAGCGCTCCGCGCTGTCGCCGGTGAGGTTGGGGTTGCGGTTGTCGAAGAGGTCGACCTGGACCGTGCCGCCGCGGCCATCGCCGGCGTACCAGAAGCGCAGGCCGGCGAAGCCGGACAGGTCGACCGGCGTCCAGCGCGTCATGCCGTCGTCGGAGAAGGCGTGGGTGATGCCCCCCCAGGAGGCGATGGTGTGGTCGATGCGCAGGACGTTCTCGGGCGTCTCCTGACCCGGCAGCGCCAGCGGGTCGCCGGGTCCGACCTCGACGGCCGCGAGCGTCAGGGCGCCGCCGCCGTCCTGCCACGTGCTGAAGCCGATGGGGTTGTCGAAGGCGTCGCGGGCGGCCGGGACGCCCCGCTCGAAGTCGACGAGGCGCAGCGCGGGCTCCTCTTGCGCCGCGCCCCGTGCGACGAGGCACGCCAGGGCGATCGCGGCGAAGAGGACGCGGGTTCGGGGATGGCGCAGGGTCATGGGTGGCTCCTTCCGAGAACGGGGGTCGGGTCGCTCCCGAGCGCGCCGTCGGCGTCGGCGTAGCGCAGGCCGTAGCCGCGCGGGAAGAGGGGCGCGTCGGGTCCCAGGACGGGGACGACGTCGAGGTCGAACGGCAGCTGCGCCGCGTCGCGCGGCCACGTGTACGGGAGGGTGCCGACGAAGTCGCGCGCGCCGAAGAGGACGTCCGTGACGCCGTCGCCCTCGCTGCCGGGGAGCCAGGCGGCGACGACGGCGTCGGCCACGTCGAGGATGCCGTCCAGCACGACGGGACGGCCGGTCAGGAGCACGACGATCAGCGTGTGGACCTGGGCCCGGAGGCGGGCAACGAGGGCGAGCTCGCGCGGCGGCAACGCGAGGTCGACCGAGTCACCGAGCCACTCGGCGTACGGCGGCTCCCCGACGACGGCGATGCCGATCTCGGCCCGCAGCGGCCGCCCGTCGGCGCCGGTGAAGCGCCCGCGCGGGCTGTGCCGCAGCTGGGTGCCCGGGCCGAACCCCGCCGCCAGGCCCTGCAGGATCGTGGTGCCGGGGCTTCGGAGGCCGTCGAGCCCTGCCATTCGATCGTCCAGCCGCCGGACTGGACGCCGACGCTGTCGGCGCCCGAGCCCGTGACGAGGACGGTCTGGACGCCGTCGGGACGGAGGGGCAGCGCGCCGTCGTCGTTCTTCAGGAGGACGAGCGTGCGGGCGACCGCGTCGCGAGCGAGCGCGCGGTGCGCCGCCGAGCCCACCTCCGCCTGCAGCGACGGGTCGCCGTACGGCCGCTCGAACAGGCCCAGCTCGAACTTCACCCGCAGGATCGCCGCCACCGCCTCGTCGATGCGGCCGCGTCCGATGTCCCCGCCCTCGACGGCGTCCAGCATGGCGCGGATGAAGCGCTCGCCGTCGTACGGCACCATGACCATGTCGATGCCGGCGTTGACGGCCGCGACCACGGCGTCGTCGTAGCTCGGGGCGACCTCGTCGACGCCGGCCCAGTCGGACACCACGAAGCCCGTGAAGCCGAGCTCGCCGCGCAACACGTCGCGGATGAGGGTCGCGTGGGCGTGCAGCGGCTCGCCCCGCCAGCTGGAGAACGAGACCATGACGCTGCGGGCGCCACGCGCCACCGCGTCGACGTAGGGCGCCAGGTGCACGCGGCGCAGGGTGGCCTCGTCGATCTCGGCGTCGCCGCGGTCGAGCAGGCCGCCGGCGAGCGGCGAGGTGCCGAAGGCGGTCGCGCCGTCGCCCACGAAGTGCTTGGGCGTGGCGAGCACCGTGTCGGGGGCCGCCAGGTCGTCGCCCTGCAGGCCCCGCAGGGCGGCCAGCGCCAGGCGCGTCACCAGCGCGGGGTCCTCGCCGTAGCCCTCGTAGGTGCGCCCCCAGCGGATGTCGCGCGGGACGGCGAGGACGGGCGCGTAGTTCCAGTAGATGCCGGTGGCGATCATCTCGCGCGCGGTGACCCGGGCGATCGCCTCGACCAGCTCGGCGCTCCCCGCGGCACCGAGGCCGACGTTGTGCGGGAAGACGACCGCGCCCGCGAGGTTGGCATGCCCGTGCACCGCGTCGACCCCGTAGAGCAGCGGGACGCCCAGGCGGGTCGCAAGCGCCGCGTCCTGGTAGCCATGCACCATCGCGGCCCAGCCCGCCACCGTGTTGTCGCCCACCGGGTACCCGCCGCCGCCGCTGAGGACGCCGCCGAGCGCGAGCCGGGTCGCGTCCGCCGGCGCGGCGCTCCCCTTCTCGAGCAGCGTCATCTGGCCGACCTTCTCCTCGAGGGTCATGCGGGCGAGCAGGTCCGCCACGCGGGCCTCCACGGCGAGGCCGGCATCGAGGTAGGCCGGCGACGCGGCCTGGGCGGCGGCCGGGTACGGCGCCGACGCCAGGACGACGAGGCACGCCATCACGAACGGCCGGGCGCCCCCGCGCCGCCGCCTCACGCGGCGACCCCGGGCCACGGCACCGTGGCGAGACCGTGGCCGATCTCGAACAGCGCCCGCGGTCCGCGGTCGGGCACGCCGAAGGGGTGCAGCGGCAGGTCGGCGTCGGAGGCCGGCCATCGCAGGCGCAGGCGCGCCTCGAAGGCGGCCGCGCCGAGGACGGGCTCGGCGACGGCGGCCCCCTCGCTGCCGGGCAGCCAGGCGCACACGATCGCGTCGGCGAGCCGCACGGCGTCGCCGAGCACCCGGGGGCGCCCGGCGTAGAGGATGAGCACGAGGGTGTCGACCCGTGCCCGCACGCGCTCGATGAGCGCCAGCTCCTCGGCCGAGAGCGACAGCGCGTCGCGATCGCCCATGCCCTCCGCGTAGGGTTCCTCCGCCACCACGACGACGCCCGCCGGCGCGCGGGCCGTGCCGCGGCCGTCCGGCTCGAAGACGACGCCGGCGTCGGGCCGCAGCCGCCGCACGCCCTGCAGGAAGGTGGTGCCCGGCGTGATGGGCCCGGCCGCCCCCATCCACGAGATCGTCCAGCCGCCGCACTGCAGGCCGACGTCGTCGGCCGCGGCGCCCGCGACGAGCAGGGACGGGAGCGACGACGCCAAGGGCAGCGCCCCGCCGCGGTTCTGCAGCAGCACGGCGCTGCGCCGGGCCGCCTCGTGGGCCAGGCGGCGGTGGTCCGGGTGACCGACCGCGGCGAGCGGCGGCTCCCGGTCGGGTTCGCCCGCCGCGTCGAACAGCCCGAGGTGGAACTTGACGGTCAGGATGCGGCGGACGGCGTCGTCGACGCGGAAGAGCGGCACCGCGCCGCGCGCGACCGCCGCCTCGAGGGCGCCCATGAAGCGCCGCCAGTCGAAGGGCACCATGACCATGTCGATGCCGGCGTTCACCGAGCGCTCGACGCAGACGGCGGGGTCGTCGTCGATCTGGTCGATCGCCGCCCAGTCGCTGACGACGAAACCCGCGAAGCCGAGCTCGCCCTTGAGGACCTCGCCGAGCAGGGTGCGGTGGGCGTGCATCCGCATGCCGCCCCAGCTGCCGTACGAGACCATGACGTTGAGCGCGCCGGCCTCGATGGCCGCGCGGTAGGGCGGCAGGAAGGCCGCGCGCAGCGTGCGTTCGTCGACGTCGACCTCGCCCTGGTCGATCGT
>Ga0272443_10004939_pt1 | contig 14107 bp, 8 predicted proteins | sample SSMAcet12_FD_193581 | JGI IMG/M metagenome (GOLD analysis project Ga0272443, IMG submission 193581) | Marine sediment archaeal communities from Little Sippewissett salt marsh, Falmouth, MA, United States - SSM-Acet-12 | ecosystem: Environmental > Aquatic > Marine > Wetlands > Sediment ...
TCTCAAGCTCGGGATGTCCCAGGTTGAGATCTTTAAAATCGATCTCGCTGCTGATTTTATCAAAATCATTATATTTTTCCTTTATTATCGCAAGATTTTTTGCCAAACAATTCTTGTCCGAGGCTTCGCTCAGTCCTTTGACATAATGCCTGAACTGATCCATTTGCAGTGCATCGTTTTTGTCGATACTTCCTGCATCAAGGGCTTTGTCCAGACACTTACTCATCAGTTCAAGCGCCGATGTCAGTTCAAGCTGATAACCGTGATCTTCAATAAAATATTCAAAAGCCTTGTGAATAACATTTCCGCTTTTCCCGGCCCAAAAGAGCATGTCTTCCTGATCCATGGGATAACATTTCATGACGGTCTCAAAATAAAATTTCATGGGACAGGCGAGTAATTTGTCCACTTGTGTAACGGATACATTGAACTCATTTTGCTTAAAGTCGACATCGCCGCTGAATTGCCCGCGCTCTTGTTCAAGAATTTCATGATGACGCTCAACAAGAGTTGAATCATGACCGGATATTCGATTACCCGCATAGTTCAGTAGTTCTTTTCTGCGAGTTACCGGTTTTTCTTTCATTATTTCTGTTTTTATATTTTCAAGAAAAGACGACCTGTTCTGCTCGGAGCCATCCTCTGCGTGGGTTGATGTGCAGAATATGACCTTTTCGCCCAGTTTTTTCCATTCATCCATGAAGTGCTTATTCAGCTCCAGAGTGTAATCCCGATTCTTTGTAAAAAAGGGATTGTCTCCCTCCTGCCTGGGAATATCGCCTTCGACCATGCCAAGCACATAAAGTTTATCGGCCTGCATGCCCAGACTGTCCAGTAAGCCCACTACGGGAATGCCGTTCCATTGATCCCGACGAGGAATGCTTTCTTTTTTGATCCTTTCGGACATTTCCCGGTAAATCGAATTGATATCAACCTTTGCGTCGATCAATGTCAGATCTTTTATGACTTTTTCAAGTACTTCCAGAAATTTATCACAAGCTTTGCATGTATCGCCGTTTTTATCTTTTTTTAAATCATCCGTTAACTTGGTAACATATTCAAGAAGTGCTGAGCTTTCACGGCACAAGCGAAGATCGGTTTGAGGCAAGGAAATTTCATTAATCGGATGCTGCCTGAAATCTTTATCATGATCATAAAGTTGATCTTCCGGATGCATTAAAGCGTTTAAATTTACACTTGCCAACTCGGTCCAATCCGGATCTCCCTTTGAACAAAGTTTTAAGTAATTCATCAACAGGATCGTACAAGGAAGCTCATAGAGTGACCGCGGTCCAATGAATCTCGCTCGCAATCCCAACTTGGGAAGCTGACGTTGAAGGTGTGGAGCATATTTTTCCATGGAGGCCACAGCGATCACAATCTCTTCATCAGCACGGCAATTTTCTTTGATATGCTTTGCACAGGCCAGCACTTCTTCTCTTGGAGAGTAAGCCTGAATAAGTTTGTATTTTTCAACAACGCAATTCGGACTTAAACTCAATTTTACTAATTCGCTTTCAGATGCCAGTCTTTCTGTCAAAGTCTTTTCCAGTTCGGTTTCAGCATAAACGTCCAGCATGATGATCCGGTATCCGTCAGCCCTCGCCTTCAAGTAGGGTTCAGCAGCGGATCGATATGAGTCCGATCGTGTTAGGTCCTTATATTTATCTCTGAATTCATTCTTTATCCTGCCCTTCTTCAGTTCTTCATCCCGCAGAGCTTTTGCCAGCAGGTCGGCGGTGCCGTTCTTCATGTTCGTATTTTTGTGTCGGATCAACAGACGCAACATATCTTGAGACATGAGCTCCGGCTTACCTTCATGCAGGAATTTATTCAAAGTTCTGATCTTGATATCGGGACGTAGCAAACCCTCTTTTGCCAACGCAAGATAAAGCTGTTCCTCATGCTGCGCCGAGGCACAAAGGATCAAATGCTTTCCTGCTTTGAGCTCCGGGATCAGCTGCCCAAGATCAATGGATACTTTTGGCAGTTTAACGTGAACATCAAGTTCTAACGTTATCTCCTTGAAATAATTTTCATGCCAGGCTATCTCCTCGATCTCGTCCAGTGATACAAAATATATCTTTGCCTGAGCTTCAATACCGTATGTTTGCTTCAGCATCCATTGATAACTTTGCAGTTGCAGTTTATAATACGGTAAGAGTTGTTTCGTTGTATCGGTCTTATAATCCAGTATGACCCATTGGCCGATTGTTTTGTACAAGAGGTCGATACTTCCGTTCACCTGAACGATATCCCTGTCATTGCCCAGCCAGCCTTTGACCTTATGTTCAGTAAATTTTTCAATGTCGGGATCAAGAATGATCTTAGCGATCTCATGATCTTTGACATTATCCAACCATGGCTTGATCCTGGCGATCAATTCTTTTTCGGGAAGATCGGAATAGTGATCTGAAATATGAGCTTTGATCTCGTCTTTTCTCTCGTGATAATCCAACCAGCCCTTTTCCATGCAAAAATGAAAAATACTCCCGGGCGCAGTGCCGAGTCCGGTTTGATTAAAATCGTATTCCTTATCTTCATTCACACCCATCAAATCGTGCGGTGATCGATAAAGATATTTTCCCGGCTCGTCAAATCTCTCTTTTTCTTTCCATGGGAGTGCATCTTCAACTTTTTCTCTTATGGAAGGCATGACATTTTCATCTGAGATAATCTCAATTTCGTCACCCCAGCTTTCAACTTTTTTATCGTTGTCAGATGCATCTTGAATTCCCAAGGCATATTTCATCCACCAGCTGTTTGCACCTGATTTCTCACCCTCACCCAGCAGAAGCACTTTATGGATAGCACGTGTGACCGCAACGTAAAATACTCGTTTATCTTCGGCCTCTTCCTCATTCTTCGTTATCTCTTTCAAGCGTGTTAGCATGCCGGGTTTTTCATCATCACCAAGTGACAGCGTTATTTCAGGATGATCGCCATGCTTGCCGTAACGGAATTTTCCCTTGCTGCTGTTTCCCTTGCTGTTCATTTCCGGAATGACCACGATCGGAAACTCCAATCCCTTGGCCTTATGCACGGTCAATATCTGCACCCGAGCCTTTGCCGGATAGTCTGCTTGCGATTCATCTGCCCCGGTCTTGATCTGGTAATACAAAAATTCCCGGATCTCCCTCAGCGAAGAACCGCTTCTCTGAAGCCCCCGTACTATGTTCAAAGCCTTATCGAAATTTGCCAGCTGTTGTTCCGGCATCAATTCCGAGACATAGGCCAGCTCCCTGTCCTCTTCATCTATGATCCCTGCGATCAACTCATCCAGCGGCAGGGTTTTGGACCGTTCTCGCCAAATCAAAAGTTCATGATATGCGTTTCGCAACTCCGGCACGGAGCTCATGGCGGCATAGACCGATTTTCCATGACGATCCGCCAATTTATGGATCAGGGGATCGGGTAAAGCGAAAAACGGTGAACGTAGAAGTCCGACCAGTGCGTGATCGTCCAAAGGATTATCCAGCACGGAGATCAAATGAAAGATATCCTGCAGTGCTTGCGACTTGTAAAAATCTTTTCCTCCGACAATATCGACCGGAATATTGAACTTGTAAAATGCCTGTAGGTATTCGCCCAGTTTTGTGCCTCTTCTCAGCAGAACACCGATCAGCGGCTCATTGGGTTTTTCATCGATCTCGCTGTTCTCAAATTTTTCCAATAGCCGCTTGACCTGGTATGCCGTATGATAAGCAGGAATATATTCTTCATTATCATGTTCGACCTCACACCAGATACGTTCGATGGTAGGTTCATTAATTCCGATTTTTTTCTTCGGGCTGTGTGTGTCTTCAAACCCTGCTTCATAATCTTCGACAGGGTCTTTTAAAACCTCCCGCATGAGAGGATTGATAGCCTCATCGATAAATTTCTGCGAAGACCGATAGTTGTCGTTAAATTCAATCGGATCGCCGTCCAAAGCACTTACCGCATCCTGGGCGGTGTTCATGACAGTTACATCTGCATTGTTAAATCGGTAGATGGACTGTTTCCTGTCACCCACAATAAATAATTTAATATCTTTGCCCGCATCCATTATCATTTTAATGATATTCCAGCGCAAGGGATTGGTGTCCTGGAACTCATCCAGCATAATGTGCCGATAGCGCTTGCCGAGAATATTCCGAACATCTTCATTATCCCGCAAGAGCTTATGCGTCAAGATAATGACATCGGAAAAATCCAGCAGATCGCGCTCCATGCGGATCCTGTAAAAGTAATCGGTAAAATCACGATAGCTTTTAATCAGGGATTTTAATAATGGGATGATCTTCTTATCCTGGCGACCGGGAGTCATCAGAAGATATTCTTCAGCTACGGTATCCTTTAGCAGTTGGAACCATCCTTCAACGGTTTCTTTATTGTCTTTCCAGTTATTTTTGCTGCCTTTATTCTTTACATATGTACCGGCTTTTGTAACAAAGATACTGTTCCTAAACACATCGCTGATTAAAAATGCCCGATACTCCAAAGGGTTGCTCTGATCCAGATTGTTCATATTTTGATATAGATCACTCAAACCTTTGTAAAGAGCATCATTTTTTTCAATGCATAAAGGTTGGGCAATCTTCCACATGGCCTTGAATGTCGGAACGAGATTTTCTATCTCTCCGGACGGCGTATATCTTGCCAGCCAATCCTTCCAAATTTCATCTTCAGGTTTTGCCTCGAAATCATTAATATAATCGTCCAACACTTCCCGTGCGCCATACATGTCTTTCAACGTTTCTTTGATCTGATAGAAGCTAAGATCCTCCAGCAAAGTATTGAAATATTCCGGATCCTCTTTAAGTTTTTTAGTTATCCAGATATCAAGCGTTTCATTAAGAAGCTTTTTTGTATCATGCTCATCCTGGGAAAGGAATTGAGGGTCAAGGTCCAGCTTATAGGCAAATTCCCTCAGTATGTTCGCGCAAAAAGAATCGATGGTAGAAATGGAATTTCGAGAGAAAGTGTCTTTCAAATTTTGTGTAAAATATCGGACTTGATCATGTTTACTGGTTCTGAGTGTCGGACAAAAGTCGCGTTTTTCCATACCCTCGGGCTTGTTACCTGATAAGAGGATATTCACATCTTTGTAGATGCGTCGGTTCATCTCGGCCGTTGCTTTCTTGGTAAACGTAATGACCAGGATCTGCTTATGATCGAATTTACGGTGATCCGTACCTTGTTCTATCTTTTGCGCAAAACTGTCCAAAATGGCGGCATAGCGTTTTGTCAGGGCAAAGGTCTTACCCGCTCCGGCGCATGCCTGAATGAATACGGATCTACTTACATCGAGTGCAGGTGTCAGATTGTCCAAGGGAACTCTCTTTTGTTTTATTAGTTAGATTCTGGAAAAATTACGAAATATATATCATATTGATAAATAATTTTTTACATTCTTGCGAAGAAACTCAAAATGGAGGAAAATATGGCAAACGCAGAAGATGTCAGACGTAGCGTGACACTCAATGCCAAAAAGTTTATTAACATCCTCATACTCCTGCTGGTGGTTATCGTCATTATAAGCGGGTTTTATGTTGTACAGGCAGAGAATGTCGGCGTTATCCTGCGGTTTGGTAAATATACGAAGACCACCGAGCCGGGCCTTCACATCAAGATCCCCTTGGTGGATAAGGTTTACCAGGTCGCTGTTGAGCGACAGCTCAAAGAAGAATTCGGTTTTCGAACATTAAAGGCGGGGGTTACCTCACAATACTCACGCAATTACAGCAATGAATCCGTCATGTTGACCGGTGATCTGAATGTTGTGGTTGTTGAATGGATCATTCAGTATCGCGTGGAAGACCCTTATAAATTTCTGTTCAAAGTTCGGAATTCCAAGCAAACCTTACGCGATATGAGTGAAGCCTCTATGCGGGAGGTGGTCGGCGACCGGACCTTGAATGAGGTTCTAACGGTCGGACGCCAGGAAATTTCACAGACAGTGGAAGAAAAGCTGCAAGAGCTCTGTGAACAATATGAGACCGGTATCCGGATCAAACAGGTTGTTCTTCAGAATGTCAACCCGCCCGATGCCGTAAAAGCATCGTTCAATGAGGTGAACCAAGCCCAGCAAGATAAGGAAAAACTTATCAATCAGGCGCGGTCCGAATATAACCGGGTCATACCGAAAGCCAAGGGCGAAGCTTTACAGACCATCCAGGAGGCTGAAGGTTACGCTTCCGAGCGGATCAACGGCGCCAAGGGTGATGTCGCTCGCTTTGTTGCAGTCCTGGAGGAATACGAAAAAGCTCCGGAGATCACACGACAGCGAATATACCTTGAAACAATGAACAAGGTATTACCAAAGATGGAAAAGAAATACATCATTGACGAAAACGGCAGCGGTGTTCTACCGCTCCTCAACCTGGATGATTAAGGAGGCCATCATGAAAAGAACAAAGATTATCATTATTGCTATTGTGGCCGTTGTTATCCTGATCATCGTAGGCAGCGGCTTATATATGTTGGATGAAGCTGAACAATCCATCGTTACCCGATTCGGTAAACCTGTGAGAACCGTGGTCAATCCCGGTTTGCATTTCAAAATACCTTTTCTTGAAACAGTTCATGTATTCGATAAACGATTTTTGGAATGGCGGGGCGATTCAAATCAGGTAACGACAAAAGACAAACGTTATATCTGGGTCGACACCTATGCGCGCTGGCGGATCGTTGATCCACTATTATACTATAAGCGACTACGCGATGAAAGAGGCGCGATGTCCCGTATAGATGATATCATCGACGGTGAAACAAGAACCGCATTTGCGAAACACGACCTTATCGAACTGGTCAGAACCTCTAATCGAGAACCTCTGGCGGATCCGATCTTAGATATGGATTCCGGAACCTTGTTCGAGATCAAATACGGTCGTAACATGATCGCAAACGAGATCCTCAAGGCTTCGGCCGAACGTGTTCAGGACCTGGGAATTGAGATCCTTGATTTTAAGATCAAGCGCATCAATTACGTCAAAGAGGTCCAGAAAACGGTTTTCGAGCGAATGATCACAGAGCGAAAACGCATTGCAGACAAATATCGTTCAGAAGGTCAGGGAGAAGCTTCCCGGATCAACGGTGAAAAAGAGCGTGAACTGAAACGTATCCAATCGGAAGCAAAACGTACGGCTCAGGAGATCATGGGTAAGGCTGATGCAAAAGCCGCCGCGATCTATAATGATGCTTACAATAAAAACGCAGTTTCAAGAGATTTTTATGCTTTTATGAAAACCATGGAAACCTATGAAGATGCATTGGATTCGGGAACAAGTATCATTCTTTCAACGGAAAGTGATTTTTACAAATACTTGAAATCCGTAACGCCTGAATAGTTAATCGATTGATTTCGGAATAAATTCAATGGTCCCTCGCAAATAAATAAGTTTGCGGGGGATTTTTTTCAGTAAGCAGTTATTATTGTCATATATCGTTAAGGAATTTGCGTCTTCTTAATCCACGGGTTAAATAATTGCATCTCGCAATGTTTAAAATCATCAGTGTTACGAGTAACAAGACATAATTTATGTTGAGTAGCTGTTGCAGCCAAAAGGGCATCAATAGAAGGTACGCCCAAACCATTTTTACTTAACTTACCCGTTGTTTTACCCCAAATCAATAATGTATCAAGGTCAAGCCCTAATATCCGTCCATAAAAGCGTTCCTTCAACTCTTCCAGCCAAAATTGAATTTTTTGTTTTTTAACCTGATCGTCCAATCTTGAGATCCCTTTTTGAATTTCACCGAAAGTGATAACCGAAAGATAGAGATCCAATTCATCTTGTGAATCAATCCACACCATCACCTTTTGTTCGGGTATTTTTTTAATTAATTCTGAGATCACGCAGGTATCAAGGAGATATTTCATAGATCTATCTCTCGGTCTATATCTTTTTGCCTTTCTAAATTCACTCCATATAAAGGAGAATCTTGAAAGAAAGCCGATAATGTGTTTTTCTTTTCAGTTAATTCTTTGAATTTTTTAATTGAAATTACAACTGCTGAATCTTTGCCATGTTTTGTAATATATTGAGGACCATGTTCCCCTGCTTCAGAGATAACTTTTGAAAAATTTACTTTAGCTTCTTGTAATTGCCATTTATTTTTCATCTTTTCGCTCCATTCTGGTCGTTTCGACTATTTTTATCATAATAATAAAAACCTATAAATACAATATTTATTTTTGCAACAAGAGGATTTGTGACTGAAAACAAATTTTTCTAATTTCCATTAACTTATTTTTGAACCCATGTGTCTTTTGTATGGATACTAAAACAAAATCAAAAAATGAAGGAAGAGACATGAAGAAAACAATGATTGCACTCATGATCGCTTTGATGTTAATTCTGAGCTCATGTGATTTCGGAGAATTGACCGGACACTGGAATAACGACAATAATGATGACAATGTCACACTTGTTGAACTCATTGAAGCGGAGATATTAGCGGAAACCGACGTAGATGCCGCTATTGAAGAAGAGATCGAGATCGAGATCCCCGAATCTTTTGCAAAGGCAGCTCCCGGACCCGGCGGCGGGGGGTATGTGAATGGACGTATGCGCCGTAAGATCAGATTAATGGTTCGACAGAGTGTTGATTCGGTGGATGTATCAAAAGATATCGAATATACAACAGATGATACTGCGCTTGTTACTCTTTCAAAAACCGTTTACGGTTCGCTTACAATAAACCAAAGTGACACCGCGATCGTTGATACACCTGAAGTATGGATGAAAGATTACGTCTATACCACTACATCCTATATGCAATTTATACAAGTCGAATGCGCCGATTCGTGTACAAATGATTCTACCGGTGCGGATTCAACAGAACTCAGATGGAAACTTTTTGCCCGTAGCATAGAATCCGGCGAAACTGACGGCATTCTGAACACCATTGAGAGTGTGATGCTTGAGGGTGATAATGACTCTGTCATGCTTGTTTATGATGATCCCGAAACTTTGTATGAAGTTGTACGGGGCAGACCTGAGAACTGGGGTTCATTCCGTGATCGTCCGGGTCGTCAGCAAACAGATGTATTCGTTGCCATTGATGGTAATGACGACGTAAATGTTCTTGGCTCTAGCGGTCGTTACTTCAAACTGCTGGATGACGGTGAAGGCCTAGACCAGACCGCAGACGACAATATTTACAGCGGCACGGTGCTTAAGGGCCGGGGACAGAGCAGGCTTCGTGTTCGGATGATCACAACGGCAGCTTTTATCGAAAAAGATGCTCCGGTTGAGATCGCAACATGGTTCCTGCCGGTGAAATAGATTAATATCCAAAAATGTTTTTATTTGTACGGAGCGGGCTTGCCTGCTCCGTACTTTTTTATAGCATCAATAAATAAAATAATAGAAATATACCATTAACTTTATTCGGTTTAATGTGTCTATTAATATGAGAGAACGAGAGTTGACAAATAGATGAGTTAAATGCAACCCAAGATCCTTCTTCCCCCTTTCCGGGTTATAAAGCGTCCGCGTCAAGTGGGCGCTTTTAAATTATCCTATATTTAAGTACCACGTTAAAATATGTTGTATTTATTCACAGTTTAATGATAGATCTGGTCATGATTTGCCGCTTGAGAATAAAGTAAATTTAAAAAAAATAAAAAACGGTAACATTTTCATATTTCCGGTGTCTAATAAACGCCAACAAAAAATTATAATATCTTCCCTCTCGGGAAAATAAGAAAAAGGCGTTCTCCCCGAACGCCTTTTTTGCTTTATAAAAAATGGATTTATGTAAAGAACGCCATCCTGATAAAATACCAGAACATGATACCGGAAGCGATCAACTTGATCAACACGCCGCCAAGGAAACCGACAAAGGTACCGAACCCAGATCTCAGTGCTTCATTCGAATCTTTTCCTGTGCTCAGCTCTGCGACAACCGCGCCAATGAAGGGACCAACGATCAGTCCAATGGGCGGAAATACAAACATACCGACGGCAAGTCCGATCATTGCACCCCAAACTGCCCGCTTTGAGCCACCGGATCGTTTGGCACTTAAAGCCGGAAGAAAATTATCTAAGATCGTTACGATCACTGTGATGATCCCCATGATCACAAGAAATCTTGTTGAAAACTGATATTTGGGCGCCCAATGAAGCACAAGAAGTCCAATATAGCTCAGTGGCGGTCCGGGTATGACCGGTAACAAACATCCCAGTAAACCGAAAACCGAAAATAAAAGTCCAATGATGATAAGTGTAATATCCATTAATTGATCCTTCGTTATTTTGAATTATACTGAAAATCATTATAAATAACAAGGTCATAGCATTTTAACATTCAGTAGTAAGTGGAAAATTTACTAAATGCCAATTGCTAAATTCTATCTGCTATTTTATTGATTTTACAATTGAAAACGCTGTCAATTAATGCTAACTTAACAAGCTTGTATTTATTCAAAATAAGCGCAATTTTATATTACTAATTGAATAAGCGAAAGGTACGCGATTATGTTAAAACCCGGTGTTATTCCTTCCGAAGAACCCCAGATAAGAGTGGGTATTGTATTACCGCATGATGATCAAAAAAAGATCACAACTTTTTTGTCCGATATGTGTGATTATGAACTTGCAGTCGATACCCTGACCTTTTCAACTTGTGAAGTGGCAAGTATTCTCTTCAAAGTAGCGGATAATGCCATTTGTTTTCAAATCGATGGTAAAAGTTACGAAAAAGTAAAGAAGGTCGTGTTCAGGCCTGTTGTTAACAAAGCTTACATTACATTGGACCCTGTTATTTCCGGACGTGAATTCCATTGGCGCAAATATATTTCCGTGAAGGTTCCCGGTACGGTTGAGATCTCTGTTATGGACGGTAATTTGCTTGTCATTAATGAACTTCCTCTGGAAGACTACCTGATGTGCGTTGCCACCTCAGAAATGGGAGCCGCCTGTCCACCCGCATTGATCGAAGCGCAAACAGTGGTTGCCCGCTCCTGGATGCTTGCAAATGTTGAGCAGAAGCATACTGATTTAGGTATGGATGTATGTAATGACGATTGTTGCCAACGCTATCAGGGCTTGAACAACGTAACAGAACAAAGCAAGACCGGAACTGATGTCACGCGGGGTAAGGTCATTCTATATGACGGTAAGATCTGCGATGCCAGATATTCAAAATCCTGTGGCGGTAAAATGGAGGTTTTTGAAAATCTTTGGGAAAATACACCCCTTCCCTATATGCAGGCGATCCCGGATATGCCGGAAGGCAATGAAGTACCCGATCTGAAGGTCGAAGAAAATGCCAGAAAATGGATCCTGTCCGATCCCAAAGATGCTTTTTGCTCATCCACCACGGTTCCGGAAAATGAATTAAAACAATATATCGGGGCATGTGATGACGAAGGTGAATACTTCCGCTGGACAGTTGAAATATCGAACGATGAGCTCTCGGCAAATCTCCGAGATAAACTAAAACTGGACGTTAAGGAAGTGCTTGATCTGCAAACCCGTAAACGGGCAGAATCGGCCAGATTGCTAAAATTGGGGATTGTATACCGTGATTTTGATGAAAAGATACATGAAATTGAAATTGACAAAGATTATAATGCCCGTTTGGTCTTGCATCCAAAGTTTCTCTTTTCATCCGCCGTGGTGATCGAAAAGGTCGGGACGGGAGACGTTCCAAAACGATTCATATACAAAGGTGCCGGTTGGGGACATGGTGCCGGACTCTGTCAGATAGGAGCATTGGGCATGTCCCTTAAGGGTTATACAACCGAACAGATCCTTGCACATTACTACCCGGGCAGTAAGTATAAAAAAATATATAAATAATTGGACTTTGATCTGCGGCAGCTGAAGCTGCAACATCAATAAATAATCGTTCACATTAATCAAGGAAGGTTTTATGAGCGGAACAAAAAAACGAAATCCCTGGAGCTGGGTACCGTCACTTTATTTTATTGAGGGAATCCCCTATACCGTTGTGATGGTCGTTTCGGTCGTCATGTACAAAATGTTGGGTATTTCAAATGCCGATATCGCACTTTATACAAGCTTGCTTTATCTCCCCTGGGTCCTTAAACCCCTATGGAGTCCCATTGTAGACAACTTAAAGACAAAACGCTGGTGGATCCTGCTTATGCAGTTCGTGCTGGGCATTTTGTTCGCTTGCATAGCACTGACCATTCCAACAACGAATTTCTTTAAGATCAGTATTGCTTTCCTCTGGCTGATGGCATTCACGTCCGCAACACACGATATTGCGGCGGATGGGTTTTACATGATAGGCCTTGATGAGGGCGACCAGGCTTTATTCAATGGTATTCGTTCGGCCTTTTATCGTGTGGCCATGCTTATGGGACAAGGTGTTTTTGTTATTCTCGTATCCGTTTTGATCAATGCTTCCGGCATGGACAAGGCAACCGTAGAGGTCAATGCTGTTCCGGCCGATACAAAGGTTAAAACCGTGATGCTCGATGACCTTGATTATTCCGAAAAACCCGGCGACATGCATTTGATCTATGCACCTAAAGAATTGAATATTCCGATCAAACGGATCCAAACGACGTACGCGGATTCCGTGATCGCTGCGGCAAAAGCCTGGAATATTGCCCAGGGCCAACCCGACCCGGACAAACCTCAGATCGCAAAAGGACAAAAGCCGAAACAAAAAAAGGAAAAAATTCGCGAACATAAATTTGAAACCTGGTTAAAACGCAATTTCGGCGTGGAAGAACCCGAAGTAACAGAATACGCCGGCAACCTCGGTGTGATCTATTTTCATCTTTCAAAAGCACCCGAAACAGATAAAGCGGTTGTTGTAACTTTTGGTCAGGATAAAGGCGACAAAAGCATAAAATTGGTTGAAGGACTTCGTTTTGAGTTTACGGAAGAGAACTGGAACAAACCCGTCATGGCGGTGATCCAACTTGATAAAAAACTGAATTATACCACAGATGCATTTTTCGATGCCGAGTCTGGAAAGGTTAAAATGGCATGGTCCGTCCTGTTCTTCTGTCTTGGCGCCATGTTCTTTATCTTCTGGCTGGCGCATCGTTTCACACTGCCGAAAGTTGAAGCAGAACGCAAAGAGAGGTCCGTTGCCGAAGCGATCAAAGATTTCTTTAAAACCTTCGGGACCTTCTTTACCAAGGACGGTATCGGTCTTGCCATTGTCTTCCTCTTGCTTTTCCGTCTGGGTGAATCCCAGTTGGTCAAGCTTTCGGCCCCATTTATGCTTGATACCCGTGAGGCCGGCGGTTTGGGTTTAACAGCCGGACAATACGGTTTGACCTATGGAACCATCGGACTGCTCTTCTTAACGCTGGGCGGCATCCTGGGCGGAATGGCCGTTTCGAAAAGCGGACTTAAAAAGTGGATATGGTGGTTTGCCATTATGATCAACATTCCGAACGCTGTTTATATTTTCTTATCCTACGCACAGCCATCAAGCCTCTGGATCATTGTTCCCTGTGTGGCTTTTGAGACCTTCGGTTATGGCTTTGGATTTACCGCATACATGATGTTCATGATCTACATCTCGCGCGGTGAATACAAGACCTCGCATTATGCGATCTGTACCGCTTTCATGGCACTGGGCATGATGTTGCCCGGCATGATCTCGGGTTGGTTACAGGAGGTAATCGGTTATCAACATTTCTTTATCTGGGTTGTGATCGCTACAATACCCGGCTTTATACTCCTCAAGTTCCTTAAGATCGAGCCTGAGTTTGGTAAAAAAGTGAAGAAAGTGGCTGATAGTCAATAACGAATAGTTAATAATCATTATGTAAAGGGCTGAATATGTTGTTTGGCCCTTTTTTATTTAGCGCTGAGTACTGAGAATATGAGCACTGAGAATCTAATTTTCTTCTCTCAGGGCTCAGCGCCCAGTGCTCAGTGCTTTAACGCTATCTCCTTGACATAGCGTTAATTAAACACTATCTTCCCAAGATGAAAATGCTGCGATACATCTTGATGATCTTGCTTTTGGCCTTAAGTGCCTGTTCACGTTACGATCACGTGAAAGGGGTACATATTTTAATGCAAAAATCTGAGGTCCATCAACGCTATGGCGGTGAAATGGGTGCGCTGGCTGATGAACTTAAAAAAGCCCGTGTTACTCACGTTATCGTGCCGGTTCTTGA
>Ga0272443_10004940_pt1 | contig 14103 bp, 11 predicted proteins | sample SSMAcet12_FD_193581 | JGI IMG/M metagenome (GOLD analysis project Ga0272443, IMG submission 193581) | Marine sediment archaeal communities from Little Sippewissett salt marsh, Falmouth, MA, United States - SSM-Acet-12 | ecosystem: Environmental > Aquatic > Marine > Wetlands > Sediment ...
GGGCAACGGTGTTTAATTATATCGAATGTGATTACAATCGGTGGCGGCGGCACAGTTGGTGTGGCGGCCTCAGTCCGGAACAATTTGAAAACAAGAACCTCGCTTAGGCCTGTGTCCATATTACGTGGGTAGGATCAAGCTATCTGTGTGCCATGAAAGCCGGTGCCTGCCGGTATGACACGGAAGGGTATGTGACGGAGCATATTTCTCAGGAGGAGGAAGCGTATGCGGCAGAGCGTCTGGATAAAATCCGCCGCCAGAACCGGATAAAGGCAGAACTTCAGGCCGTGCTTGATGAGAAATAAAAAAAAGCCTCCATCAGAGAGAGGAGGCAGGGAAATAAGGCTTAAAAGGAAATAACTTCCGTACCCGAAAGGAAGCCAGTCCACTGAATTATTTACCACAATAATACTGACGACTAAAAGGGAGGGGCAGAAAAATGAATGGATTCAGAAACAGTTCACGGAACGGTCAGGTCTGGCGCTGGCAGCGTGCCGGAAGCCGGGCCGTTATTCTGGAGGTCAGTGGACGCTGGATGGAAGCGGCAGAAGCATGGCGACGGGCTGCCGGGGAAAGGTGTAACGAAAAAAGCAGCCTTCATTACTCCAGGAGTCAGAAGGCTGAATAATGCATGAGATTTACTTTTTTAATCTCCGGTCGGGTAGTATGACCGGACAATTCTGAGTAGCACAGAGTTTTTTTTCGTATTAAGTCGTGATTTTATATTTTGTGATTTATTTCACAAAATAAGGTGTTATTCAATGTGTGCTGCAATATTCAGGATGCCTGAAATACAGGTGCCATTTATTTGATATGGAGAATAACATGAGGGAATATATTCCACTGGTATTATTTATCTTTTCATAGCCGGTATTGTCTGCAGATATTTATGGGCAGGTTGTTCGTGTACTGGGCCAGCAGGAAAGTCTGTGCAGAAACTTACGGTTTGAATAAGTTGACCCCCATAAGACTCTGATTAATATAATTTGTGGCACACAGATACTTGCGGGAAAAGTGTTTCGCACTGAATCTTAACTGGAAATGTAAACTATTTTTAACACCCCCAAAATCCTTTTGGGGAACAACTCATGCTTACAATTTCTGCCCCATACATTTTCTCCAGGCACTCCCCTCATTACCATTGTCGAGGAACGTAGAGGTTGCATATGGAATGCCTCTGATTTTTGTTGATGTGAATGGGCCATCAGACGTCGAAGTTGTACGGAGTTTTGATGTTAGTACGTATTTACCACTTATGCCTTTCTCTGCCAGAGCTCTTGATTTTATGATAACTAAATCTGCACATTTCTCTGCGGCTACATATTGCGGGTCTTTTTCAACCTTTCCAGCACATGCAGTTATCGTTAAAACGGTAGCGGCGGCTAACAACTTACCTGGTTTCATCTTCATACCTTATTGGGTGTATTAAAAACAGTAGGCTGCCAAAGTCTTAAACAAGTTTCAATTCTCCATGACTGCTCAACATCAGACAGAGGGAATTCCCATTCTGGACCAGCGGGAGCATACGAACAATAATTTACGGTTTCGCGCTATAGCTGGCTCAAGTTAGGTTGGACCCTGAATCTCCAGACAACCAATATCTGATCGCGCCAGTGGTGGCAGTTATTAAGCAACAGGGAATGTGGTATTATCGCGGCGGGTGTCTGAGCCTTTCTGGTTCAGGCAAGACGCAGGTACCAGAAATGCGAAGACCCCACTTGTTAATCCATTAACTCGTGAGGTCTGCATGAAGTACCTTAACACTACTGATTGTAGCCTCTTCCTTGCAGAGAGGTCAAAGTTTATGACGAAATATGCCCTTATCGGGTTGCTCGCCGTGTGCGCTACGGTGTTGTGTTTTTCACTGATATTCAGGGAACGGTTATGTGAGCTGAATATTCACAGGGGAAATACAGTGGTGCAGGTAACTCTGGCCTACGAAGCACGGAAGTAAGCTGCCGGGCGGGGACGGAAGTCCCCGCTTTCCGGAAGTGTGAGGTATTTCAGGGGCAGACACCCGACATGCCAGAAACAGCCGGTCCCGCCCGGGGCCGGCACCCAGGTTCAGGCATTTCCTGCTTTTCAGTCATTTCATTATCAAAATCACATTAAACGGTCGTAATCAGACATGATTTGTGCGCCAACACAGATCATTGTCACAATTCTCAAGTCGCTGATTTCAAAAAACTGTAGTATCCTCTGCGAAACGATCCCTGTTTAAATATTGAGGGGGCGAGATGTCGCAGACAGAAAATGCAGTGACTTCCTCATCAGGTAACAAGCGTGCATACCGGAAAGGTAACCCTGTTCCGGCCAGAGAGAGGCAAAGGGCTTCTCTAGCTCGCAGAAGCAACACTCATAAGGCTTTTCATGCGGTTATCCAGGCCCGGTTAAAAGACAGGCTGAGTGAACTGGCAGATGAGGAAGGTATTACCCAGGCGCAGATGCTTGAAAAACTGATTGAATCAGAGCTGAAACGCAGAGCGACTTTGTAAATATTCACATTCTTGCTTATCTCAGGCGTGAGTGATAGATTGCTGATCGTTTAAGGAATTTTGTGGCTGGCCACGCCATAAGGTGGCAGGGAACTGGTTCTGATGTGGATTTACAGGAGCCAGAAAAGCAAAAACCCCGATAATCTTCATCTAGTTTGGCGACGAGGAGAAGATTACCGGGATCCACTTAAACCGTATAGCCAACAATTCAGCTATGCGGGGAGTATAGTTATATGCCCGGAAAAGTTCAAGACTTCTTTCTGTGCTCACTCCTTCTGTGCATTGTAAGTGCAGGATGGTGTGGCTAATCATGAAACACATTCAGTAATAGCGGGTGGGATTGAATCAGATCTTCACATTGATTCCAGCAAGTATCCTCACCCGTTTTGCAGCCTTCTCCAGAAAAGGGCTCATTTTGACTCCTTCAAGCATCTGATCTTCATCAGAGGTTTGCTTGTAATAGCGCATGGCAAACGTAAAAATAAAATCAGCGCGTCGATGGTTAGTTTTTATGTTTCCCTCGTACAAGTAATGTGCGCACACTACATCCCTGATACGAACAAAGTTAACTTATGGGGTTTGAGGGCCAATGGAACGAAAACGTACGTTTATGGTATAACTTATTGATTATAATACAGTATACAAAGGTCCCTTTTCAGGGACCCTTTCGTATGTTGTAGCTGATTTTATTTTCTTCTTTTCTTTTGGGTGCTTTTAATAGCCATATATGATGTTTCATATAAAGTTAAAAGTTTCCCCATCTGTCTATCTATAGCGTCATGTTTTTCAGGATTTCTTAATTTCTGCAGCAGTTTAGATATATATTTCGCAGGTAACTTTATTATTAATGAATTATGGGATTGATACATTTCCTTTGTCCAATCTAAATCTTTTCCTGATTTCAATACCTCACTCTCATCTCTATTAATTATAAAACCGAGCTTTCCATACGGACCTGTTAAATATGATTGTAATTGTCTATACTCAGATGGACCTAATTCTTCAAAATTTTTAGCATCAAAAACAACTTGTCTTGTTTTATAGTCCTCCAATACTCGTTTCCAAAAATCAGATTTGCCACCATTGGTGCCTATAATATCTCGTCTCTGAACTGCGTTACCATTTGGATGGGACTTGATGTCTGTTAGGTGGGATGCAAATACTATTCTTAGTGCGTCTAAACACCATTGTTCAAATTCAGTGGCACCTTCATTTCCTATCGGTATCTGATCTAGATGAGTAGTTATTTGACCTATTGTTTTATTTCTAATGGCTGAATTATCTGAAATAATATTAATATCATATTCGTCATTTATCTCCTCTGCTTCCTCTGGAGCAAGTGCATTACGATTTAGATTCAAACCAAGCCAGTAACATGGATGAATTAATAATTTCTCATTACTTTCAAAACCTTTATCTGGAGTTCGCCCGTCATGGCAAAATGAATAGGATGAGGTGTTTTTATCACGAATACCAACAAATCCTACACTATACAAACTTTGGAGAATTCCACTTGCCTTTAACAACTGTATTTCAGACGTTATTTTAGGATCTCCATTTTCTTCGATTAATTCGAAAGATGCTTCTATTTTTTTTAAGCACGTATAAACTGTTAATTCAGGTTCAATGCTACGAAATGCACTAGTTATAACCTGTATTGAAGGAAAGATCTTCTGATACTCTTTCCAGAGATCTTCAAGTCTGGCCATGGAAATTGACTTGGCTGCATATTCTAGGTCAGTGTTTATGATAGTTTCTCTATTCTCTCTGAATGCGGAAAAAAAAGCTTCATTCAACAATGATAGTAAATCCCTGGGCCGGTAAAGGGTAAATTGCAAACATCGCTTAAAACCATTCCTCCCTTTAAGATCATCCGCTGTGCATCTATCCCAAACTCGTTGATCTTTCTCAATATCTAGCTTAAATGCTACTTTCATTCTTTTAGCTGACAGCATTAGGAGTTGTGCCCAGTCCCAATGCAACCTTATGACTTGACCCTCTATATTTCTCGAGTAATCAGGATCTTCCTTTGATAGCGACCTAAATATATTATCCCTTAAAAAAATTATTGGACGAATGCATTTTGCTTTTTGATTTAATTCAATAGATGCATATGCTAGACCTGCAATGATTCCAATTCCTATATTATCCGGTTCATACGCCTCATCTAGCTTATCCATTAATATGACAACTTTCCTGTCTGAGCGTTCAAGAAGTGATACTATATTATTTTCTATTTCTGAGATATTCAAATTGAATTGAAGATCACCAATTGATTCTTCTGGGTTATTTTCATCTAAATACTCCTTTGCGACAAGCCTACACTTTCTTAAAATGTCACCTTGTGCAGAATTCCATTTTTTCAAATGTTCATTCAACAATGTTTCTGATGATATTTGAGATGACAATTTGTAATGAGATGATATATATGATGCTATCTCCATTAGCATAGCGTATCGCCATAATAGTCTTGTTGCTGCCCTTGCTAAATTAAATGATCCTGTAAATGGTTTCAACATTGATCTGAAACCAATAATTTGAGAATCGTCTGGTGAGAAACTCAGGATTAATATTTTTTTGTCTTTCTTCCAATGCTCATTTAGCTGAATAAATAAAGCACTTTTACCTGTCCCTCGTCTACCAACAACAATGGTCCTGTCATCAGTTTCAATTAGAGTCCTAAAGTCAGCAGTTTCAATGAAAGCATTACTCAACATCTTTTTATCATTTTCTGCTGTCGTATCACCAAACGGATTAGACTTTGAAGTAATATTCAATTCCATATTCAACCTTTTATGTTAGTTGCTTTCATTTATTACTTTATATACTGTTGAACGAGCAATATTCATTGTTTTTGATATATGTGAGGCACCTAACCCCTGTTGCCACATATTTAATACTGCATCTCTATCTATTTTTCTTTTTCTACCAAAAACAACTCCTTTTGCCATTGCCTCTTGGCGACCTTCATTGGTACGCTCTAGTATTCTCTGTCGTTCTGCCTGGGCCACTGCAGATAGAATAGTGACAACCATTTTACCCATCTCCCCATCGGTACTGATTCCGTCATCAATAAACCGAATGGATACACCTTGGGCGTCAAACTCTTTTATTAACTGGATCATGTCAGCAGTATCGCGCCCAAGGCGGTCAAGTTTCTTCACCAAGATGACGTCACCTTCCTCCACCTTCATCCTCAGCAAGTCCAGCCCTTTCCGATCGCTTGAACTGCCCGATGCCTTGTCAGTAAAGATGCGATTTGCTTTCACGCCTGCGTCTTTGAGTGCCCGAACCTGAATATCGAGAGATTGCTGGCTGGTTGATACCCGTGCGTAACCAAAAAGTCGCATAAAAATGTATCCTAAATCAAATATCGGACAAGCAGTGTCTGTTATAACAAAAAATCGATTTAATAGACACATTAACAGCACTGTTTTTATGTGTGCGATAATTTATAATATTTCGGACGGTTGCAAAATTGTTAATGAATAACTGTCAGGTAGGGAGCCTGATATGCCTGTCGACTTTCTAACCTCTGACCAAAAACAGAATTACGGTTGTTATGCTGCAGAACCTAATGACGTGCAACTGGCGCGCTATTTTCATCTTGATGAACGGGATCTGGCCTTCATTAACCAACGACGGGGCAAACATAATAGGCTGGGCATTGCGCTTCAGCTCACCACAGCCCGTTTTCTGGGAACATTTCTGACGGATTTAACTCAGGTTCTGCCTGGTGTTCAACATTTTGTCGCGGTACAGCTTAATATCCACCGTCCAGAAGTTCTCTCCCGCTATGCTGAACGGGACACTACCCTTAGAGAACATACTGCATTAATTAAGGAATATTACGGCTATCATGAATTTGGTGATTTTCCATGGTCTTTCCGCCTGAAGCGTCTGCTATATACCCGGGCGTGGCTCAGTAATGAGCGACCGGGTCTGATGTTTGATTTTGCCACTGCATGGTTGCTTCAAAATAAGGTATTACTGCCCGGAGCAACCACACTAGTACGTCTCATCAGTGAAATTCGTGAAAGGGCAAATCAGCGGCTGTGGAAAAAGCTGGCCGCACTGCCGAACAAATGGCAGGCAGCTCAAGTGATGGAGCTTCTGGTCATTCCGGAAGGTCAGCGTGTATCAGCACTGGAACAGTTGAAAAAAGGCCCTGTTACAGTCAGTGGACCTGCGTTTAATGAAGCGCTGGAACGATATATCCGATTACGAAGTCTTGAGTTTTCCCGACTGAACTTTTCCGGTCTGCCTGCCATTCAACTGCGTAATCTGGCTCGTTATGCTGGCATGGCGTCGGTAAAATATATCGCTCGAATGCCACAGCAGAGAAAGCTTGCTGTACTTACTGCATTCGTTAAAGCACAGGAAATAACGGCATTAGACGATGCCGTTGATGTGCTTGATATGCTAATTCTGGACATTATCCGCGAAGCAAAGAAAACCGGGCAAAAAAAAAGACTCAGGACACTGAAAGATCTTGATCAGGCCGCATTGTTACTGGCGCGGGCATGTGCATTGTTGCTGGATGATAATACAGATGTCCCAGATCTCAGGCAGGTTATCTTCAAGTGCGTACCCAAAAACAGACTGGCAGAATCTGTAAGCAAGGTTAATGAACTTGCTCGTCCACAGAACAATAATTTCCATGACGAAATGGTTGAGCAGTACGGTCGGGTTAAACGTTTTCTTCCGGCGGTGTTGCGGGACCTGCATTTCCGTGCGGCACCGGCAGGTGAACATGTACTGGCTGCGATTCATTATCTGGCAGAACTGAATGGTTCGAAAAAGCGCATCCTTGATGATGCGCCTGAACATATTATCACCGGTCCCTGGAAACGCCTCGTATACGATGCGGAGGGACGGATACAGCGTGCAGGTTATTCACTATGTTTGCTGGAACGCCTTCAGGATGCACTGCGCCGCCGGGACATCTGGCTTGAAAACAGTGATCGCTGGGGAGATCCTCGCGAGAAGTTGTTGCAAGGTGAAGAGTGGCAGACTCAGCGTATTCCTGTCTGTCGGGCACTGGGACATCCTGTCGATGGACGTAAAGGTGTGCAACAACTGGCTATTCAGCTGGATGAGACCTGGAAAGCCGTGGCATCACGATTTGAAAAGAATGCGGAAGTTCATATCTGTAATGAAGGTAAATATCCATCCCTGACTATCAGTTGTCTGGAGAAACAGGAAGAGCCACCATCATTGCTTCGTCTAAATAATCGGATCAAACAGCTACTCCCACCGGTAGATTTAACGGAACTGTTACTTGAGATAGATGCCCAGACAGGATTTACACATGAGTTTGCGCATGTCAGTGAATCTGGTGCTCGAGCGCAAGATTTGCACATCAGTTTATGTGCGGTATTGATGGCTGAAGCCTGTAATATCGGACTGGAACCGCTGATAAAGCACAATATACCAGCACTGACCCGCCATCGGCTCAGTTGGGTGAAACAGAATTACCTTCGTGCAGAAACGCTGGTCAGCGCCAATGCCCGCCTGGTTGATTTTCAGTCCACACTGGAGCTTGCTGGTCGTTGGGGAGGTGGAGAAGTGGCATCAGCTGACGGCATGCGCTTTGTCACACCAGTGAAGACCATCAACTCAGGATCTAACAGAAAATATTTTGGTTCTGGACGAGGCATCACCTGGTATAACTTCGTATCTGATCAGTACTCTGGGTTCCATGGCATTGTGGTACCCGGTACATTACGGGATTCGATTTTTGTACTGGAAGGACTTCTTGAGCAGCAGACAGGGCTGAATCCAGTTGAAATCATGACAGACACTGCGGGTAGCAGCGATATTATTTTCGGTCTGTTCTGGCTACTGGGGTATCAGTTTTCCCCCCGGCTTGCCGATGCAGGTGAGGCGGTGTTCTGGCGGGTGAATAAATCGGCAAACTACGGAGTACTGGATAAGTTGGCCCGAGGATATGCAGATCTGTCAAAAGCGGAGAGTCAGTGGGATGAGATGATGCGAACCGCTGGTTCGCTGAAGTTGGGTACAATTCATGCGTCAGAACTCATTCGCTCTTTACTGAAAAGCTCGCGCCCATCAGGACTGGCACAGGCAATTATGGAAGTAGGGCGTGTAAACAAAACGCTATATCTCCTCAATTATATTGATGATGAAGATTATCGTCGGCGGATCCTGACGCAGCTTAATCGAGGAGAAGGCCGCCACGCTGTGGCTCGTGCGATTTGTTACGGACAACGCGGAGAGATCAGAAAGCGTTATCGTGAAGGGCAGGAAGATCAACTGGGGGCGCTGGGCCTGGTTACTAATGCAGTGGTTCTGTGGAACACGCTCTATATGGAGGAAGCGTTGAGCTGGATGCGCCGTAATGGCGAAGAAATTATAGATGAAGATATCGCTCGGCTATCTCCCCTGATGCACGGGCATATCAATATGTTGGGCCATTATACATTCACGTTGCCAGAGGATATTTTAAAAGGGGAACTGAGAGCTCTAAATTTAAATATAAACAACGAATTATCTCCTTAACGTACGTTTTCGTTCCATTGGCCCTCAAACCCCATATACTGGTGACGATCACCAAACTGCCCCTATTCTGAAAAGTCAACCTGTCGGTTGTTTTGTTATGCGCGCCATTCTCTACTCAGTGCTTTCTTCTGACAGCATGTTGATTTAATGTAAATATCCCAGCCTTCTCCGGAGAATCGCAATGGAACTTCGCCAGCTACGTTATTGTTTGGTGACCGCCATGACAATTACCCTTGAGCAAAGAAATTTACCCCAAAATGGGCAATAGATTTAAATTTAGGAATTTACACATCACATTTAACATTAAGAACAGGTATAAATAAGAAACTTCCATTGATAGTGGGGGTGACTTGAAGTAAGCCTTATTTTTCTCCTCCTTTGAATTCAAAGGAGGTTTTTTTCTTATTTCATACCAATAAACCCTTAATCTTTTTGTTGTTTAACAAATCGGACAGGTTTTGCGCACTCGAAAATTATAATCTTCGCTGATATCAATTTTAAGAAAATTCATATCAAATGAAAATGGTATAATATTTACCAGGTGATATTAAAAAAATCAGAACCACCCGCTATATGGGTGGTTCTGATTTTTAGACTTGTTTTAATGAAGCTAACAATTTTCGTACAAATGCATCTGCAGGTAGCGGTGATGATAATGCAATGCCTTTTAAATATTTAACTCCTCTTTCAATCATATAACCTGCCTGTTTCTTCGTTTCTATACCATCAGCAATAACATCTATATGCAGTTGTTTTGATAAATCAATAATTGTAGTTGCTATTATATCTGTTAAACTATTGCTTTCTATATCATGGAACATTGTTTTATGTAGGTTTACATAGGAGAAAGGTATGTTTTGCAAGTGTGAAAGCTCAGCATATCCCATACCGAAATCATTAAGCGATAAATAAACATTATTATTTCTGATACGTCTTAAAGAAGACTGGTATCTTCTTATTATGTAAAGTTCTTCTTTAGTTGAAAACTGCAAGACAAGTCTTATCCGTTCCGTTCCGAAAACTTTAATAAAATGTAAACACTCCCTTTCGATATCACAGGTAAGAATATCTTCAGGATTAATGTTTATCGTAATAAAAAAACCATGCGGAAGATTATTTTTAATCGGTGAGAATAGTTTGTTGATATGTCCAAACAAATAAGATACTTTGTTATCATTGGGGTTATAATTAATTCTGTCAGAATCTAGTGCAAAAGCACTACCATCTGAATTTTTTAACGCAATAGTAACATCACATCCAGCAATATTTCCATTTTTTGCGTTATAGATCGGTTGGTAATATATGTTGTAGTGCGCCATACTCTCCCCTTTAGATGAAACAACTGGTAAAACAGAGCTATTAAAATTATCACAGATGATATTTTTAGGTTGTAGGTAGGCTTTAAATCTTAAAAAAACATCTCGCCATAAAGTCAGATCGCTTTTTACGTTAAGTTTTTTATATAATTTCATTTTTTGGCACGAGACTGTTTTGATACTTCTGTTTCTTCGCTTGGAAATCTCATTTACAGAATACCCCTTCAGTAATTGAGATAATAACTCTATCTCTATTTCAGATAGAAGACAGGGAAATTCAATATTTACAATTGAATCATAATCAATTAGGTTTAGCTTTATTTTTATAGTATTCATAAAGAGTCTCATGAAATATATTAATCATCCCCATCTAATGTGAGGATGATAGATAAAGTATATTTTCTGCAATAACTGAATTGCATTACCTTGGCATTTGTTTTTTCTATTATTGGAATTTGTTTTTAAGGTGCTGAAAGCTTTCAAACTTTACTCTTGAGCAGAGGACATCCTTTTTAACATTTAACCCTCTTACCAATAATTCAATTGAATCTTTATTCATGAATGTTCTGTTATCATCAAGAAAACGATACCCCTCTGCAATTTTATGATAATCATTTATATAATCGCTATATTTCTCGGGGTCCTCTTCACTTAAAAAAACCAAGGCTTCAATACATCCACTGTTGATATTTTTTGTAAGCTCCATCTGTCCGTGTTCATATTTTTTTATGCTATCCGAACCATAAATTATTGCGAACATATCTTCGGGGATATCTTCTTTCTTTAAATTATTATTAGTACACCCTGTCATGTATACGCTTAAAATAATAATAATTAAATATCGAAATATAATCATCATATTATCCACACGTAATCATTACATTAAATGTAATCACTTGTATACATCGGAATATACATGTATTTCTTTGTAGTAATCATTCGCTTCAATTAAATTTGTTATTACAAAATAAAACATAATGACAAGAACAAGGAGTAAGATAACATTCTCGAATTTCATATTTTTAACTTTCTCTCGCTTTTACTAACTCAGATACATTGTTTTGCACTTCGTCAGTCACCTTGTTTACAATCCCTGTAATACATCCGCCATTACGAATCTCCAGAAATCGATAGCTAACTTCTCCTTGTAAAAAACCATTTTCATAAACATCTAACGTGGAGCAACAGCATTCACCATACAATTCACCATTTAAAATCATTTTTTCACATAAAACCCTACCATTAACAACTCCTCCTTTATCAATAAATACCACACCATTGTTAGTATTTATATTACCATTAATTTTTCCGTGAATTATTATTTTTTCACCAGAACTAATATCGCCAACAAACGAAGTATTTTTTGAAATAATTGTCGTGGTCGAATCACTTTCCTTTATTTTTCCTTTAGAAAACATATTCTCTCCAATAAAATATAAAGTATATAAAATGATTATCAGTAATACAGAAATGATATAAAAGAGCAATGAATAAAATCCAGTCCCCCATAACACAATTAGAGAAAACCAACACAGTGATGCGATCCAAAATAACATAAATTGATAATGAGGGCAGTAAGCCCTCATTCCTGTTTATAAGTCCATAACTTTTTTCATTTTCCCATAAATACCTACAAATGAGGCGTTATCGACTCGTACACATACCATATCTAGTTTAGAATCAAGAACGCTTGCCATTAACTCTTTAGAGTCTTTATTCATTAAATCAACATTTCTTTTATAAAAAAAGTATGCATCATTTATCTCATCGAACTGATTTCTATACATGCTAAACTTATCCGTGTTTAATTTTTGCAGTAGCGAAAAGCTCCTTGAGCATTGTGATTGAGCTTGTATTTTCTCCTGGGATCGAGGTATTATTTTTAGCTGCGTATTAACATACGTAGCATTTGCATCCCTAGAGGCAAATCTATTAGATGAACAACCTGATAACATGAATACAGCACAGGAAAAAACAGACAGAAATAAGACGCGCCTATTAAACATAATATCTCCTTTGATTTGTCAAAAGAATATGATACTCTTCGGTAGATGATGCTATAATATTATCTATAATATATTTATATAAAGAATCACTATATGGAAGAATAAAATAAGTTGTAAGCCCCCCAAGATAATTAACTAATGTTCTCGCATTAATGTTAAGAAAATTCACAATTTCAGCAAAAGAAAATCCTTTTTTTATACAGGCAATAATCACCTGTTTTTTTCCTGTAAATACAGATATATGGTAGAGGCCACATAAAAATAAAAAGCATATAAGCAAGTTACTATTACAATAACGAAGTTTTTTTAAATGTCTACTCCAGTTGCGTATGCTATCTTTTGTATCCAGAAAAAAAATGTTTCTTGGTTTTTCTTTGCTGTGTATAAACCTATCGGAACAGAGAAATATTATATTTTCTTTTCTTCTCTCCTTAAATAACTGTATTAATTTGTAGGCAACATCCTCTATTTTAAAAAACCTTAAATCATAGATCTTAATACTATGGCAATAACGCCTGTCATCAAAATACTTTTCGTGCAGTAGCTGCTCTATTGCAATCTTTGTATATGTGCAATCAGTATTTATACAATACATCTTATAATTATGTGATTTGGTTGTTTTGATGCTCTGAAAATTTAATTAGATAACTTGATATGTTATCTATTAAAATATTTATACGCCTGCAACCATCAATTTCTACAATACTTACCTTGCTATCTTCTCCCGTCCTTTTTAAAATAACAGATTTTATCTCTTTTATCATCAGGTCTATTTTTTCATTATCTGTCATATCATCTTCTTAAAAGAAGCCCTCTTTTTTAGGGCAAGCACAAAGTCGGAGTTTATATTGTTTATTATAATGAATGCTGCCCCCCCATTTTATGGGTATTATTATGATGAAAAATAAGTGTTATTTTCCAATTTTATTATTTAGCATTATTTGATTTTAAAATTCTAAAATCCTTTATGTTAAATCAAAACAAAAAGGAGAAAGAATGGTTGCACTGATGTTATTATCATGTTAATTCTTTGAGCTATAAACTAAACACCTCCTGTCCGTGATGATTTTTTTATTTTAAACGTGAAAATTCTTAAAGAAAATGTAATGAATTGAATAAAGCATAAATTGTTAACATGGTTTATTAAGACATTGAAAACTATAACTTTTATTGTTGTTTAAATTTGTGATTATTCTTATAGTTATCATTTTTTAAATGACTAGCGTCTAAAAAATAAATACCAAACAAGAGTTATTCTGTGTTATCTAATATCTAAATACTTGAACATTAAGCAATCAGATACATAAAGCTTAATTTAACATAAAATAAATTGTACGCCTAATTGTTGTATAGGTTAAATTGTAGTGCTGTTTTAGCACTAAACCGTTCATCACAGCTATCGCTGATTTCAATGGATTAGACTCATGAAGGCATACGGAACGGAGTTTTTCTCAATGCATGCTCAAAACTTGTCGGACTAAGCACACGGCTGAAGGCAAAGCGGCCAGTGCGGATTCTTTGTTATTTATTCGGTGTTCACCGTACCGTTTATTGCGCGCAGGTGAAGCGTCCTGTTTATGTACAAAGAATTGAATTACGAAGCCGGGCAATCAGCCAGACGTTGCGCCAGAGTGATCTTACCCAGCAATAGTGGACACGCGGCTAAGTGAGTAAACTCTCAGTCAGAGGTGACTCACATGACAAAAACAGTATCAACCAGTAAAAAACCCCGTAAACAGCATTCGCCTGAATTTCGCAGTGAAG
>Ga0272443_10004942_pt1 | contig 14101 bp, 14 predicted proteins | sample SSMAcet12_FD_193581 | JGI IMG/M metagenome (GOLD analysis project Ga0272443, IMG submission 193581) | Marine sediment archaeal communities from Little Sippewissett salt marsh, Falmouth, MA, United States - SSM-Acet-12 | ecosystem: Environmental > Aquatic > Marine > Wetlands > Sediment ...
ATGGTTGATGTCAGGGAAAGTACAATGGTGTGTACCGCTGGCAACGGGTATGACATTACACCTTATAGTTGACCAGATAATACACCATTTATCGGAACCACTGTTCTATTTTGTGTTGTATAGATGGTTCCACGGATTTGAGAAGAAGAGGTTGGAACCTGGTCATTAGGGCGCAGATAGTTTGAAGTTAGGAGCTGGGAGTTTGGAGAGTATTTACCACACTCAGGATTTGGAATCTGGGATTCAGGATTTGGGGAAAATAAAAATCAGGGGACTGGTCCGGGACGAGCTTCGCGACTTCCCGGACCTGTCCCCAAGAGTCAGCTTACACCTAACAAGCTAAGCAGCTAGGAAGCTGAAAATAAAAGGGGATAACAATGGACTTTACAAATATGGAAAAATTACCGTCAAAGGTGCAAAAGATACTTGTACCGTACATATCCAAGCTGGTATCCGTTCTGGACGATAACGTTGTATCGGTACTGCTTTACGGTAGTGTTACCGGTGAAGGGTATGATTCCAAACATTCGGATATAAACGTTGCGGTGATCCTGAAAGATAATTCTATCCGGGCATTAAAACCCGCATTAAAAATCATCCGTGACGGACTGAAACACAAAATAACCGTACCTTTATTTTTGACTTCTGAGTATATAAACATGTCCCTGGATACCTTTCCTATCGAGTTTATAGGGATGAGGGAGACCTCTATGATCCTTTACGGGGAAGACATTTTAGGGGATGTTAATATCAGGAACGAGGATATACGAAGAGAATGTGAATACCAGTTGAAAGGTAAGCTTCTTACATTGAGGCAGGCCTATATGGAACAGGGATTGAAAAATCAATCCCTGGAGAAACTTATCAAAACGTCATTAAGGTCATTGTTCCCGGTTCTTAGGAATGTACTCAGAATAAAATGCGACAGTGTCCCGCCTCTTGATAAAAGAGAAATACTTCGCCGGGTCGCGGAGGAATTCGATGTCGATACAAACTCATTCCTGGAAGTGCTTAACGATACGGTTTCGGACGGACGCATAGGTGGACAGTCCGCGGAGCTGTTTATAGATTCTTTTCTGATTCAACTGGAAAAACTGTCAGTTATAGTGGACAAATTGTAGAATTTCAACGACATGAAAGTAAAATTGTTACTTAAACATTTAGTCATTATAACCGCAATAAGTGCGGGATTCGCGGTTTGTCTTGATGCCGATGTACGGTATCCGGCTCCGGGAGGCTATGTGACGGATACAGCGGGTATTATTTCCCGGGATGCCAGGATGCAGATAGAAAACCTGCTTGGCGGTATCGAACGGAAAACAACCGCTGAAATAGCTGTGGTAACGGTTCCATCCACTTCACCTCTTACGATCGAACAGTATGCGGTCGGGTTATTCGAAAAATGGGGAATAGGCAAAAAGGGGAAAGATAACGGTGTATTGATCCTGGTCGCTTCGGTAGACCGGAAAGTCAGGATAGAGGTGGGCTACGGCCTGGAAGGGGTAATAACCGACCTTGAAAGCAAATTCATCATCGAGAAAGGGATGATCCCGTATTTTAAACAGGGTAATTACACGGCGGGAGTAGTAACGGCAATAACCCGTATCTCAAAACTCATAGGGGAAGAATACGGGATCGAGATTGATCCGGAACGAATGGTTGCCGCTGTGCCTTTAAAGGGGGGGCGGCGGCAGGGTTCTCCTGCTTCGGCATTATTGTCTTTTTTGTTTTTTGTGCTGATCTTCGGGTTCAGGTTCGGTAGTCTGTTCTTTTTTATGAGCGGCGCGGGGAGACGGAGCTACTGGTCCGGCGGTTCCGGAGGGTCTTTCGGGGGAGGTTTTGGCGGTTTCGGCGGCGGTTTTTCCGGCGGCGGAGGCGCGTCAGGCAGCTGGTAGCTCCGGTTTGCGTATTGCGTCGTGCGTATTGCGTTATAAATATTTATTGGTGTTTTAAGTAAAAATACAATGAGTGGAAAAATAAAGACATATCGAGATTTAGATATATGGACAAAAGGCATAAAAATTGTAAAAAAGATTTATGCTATCACCGAAAAATTTCCAAACATAGAAAGTTATAGTTTAGTAAGTCAAATGAGACGTTCGGCAATATCAATTCCATCGAATATTGCGGAGGGTTTTAGAAGATATCATAGGAAAGAATATAAGCAATTTCTATATATTTCATTGGGAAGTTGTGCCGAATTAGAAACTCAAATTACAATTGCTAAAGAACTTTCATATATAAAAAATGTTGAAGAGCAAGAATTGTTGGAGGATATTGATCATATTTGTCGTATGACATCAAATCTTATTAAGAAATTGTAACGCAATGCGCAATACGATATACGCAATACGATAACAGAGGAGGAATAGATGAAAACATTATGGATAGTATTAGGCGTGATCTTAGTGATAGCGCTTATAGCCGGTGGATGGCTTGTAGGCGGATTGAACCGGGTAGTAAAGCTGGATGAAGAAGTGAACTCATCATGGGCGCAGGTGGAAAACCAGCTTCAAAGGCGCAATGATCTTATTCCCAATCTGGTTAATACGGTCAAAGGTTATGCTGCACATGAAAACGAAGTCTTTACCAGGGTGACTGAACTCAGGAGCCAGTGGGGCAAGGCCCAGACGCCGGCCGAAAAAATAGACACGGCTAATCAACTTACCGGCGCCTTATCCCGGCTTTTACTTGTAGCTGAAAACTATCCCCAACTTAAAGCCAACCAGAACTTTCTTGCTCTGCAAAGCCAGCTTGAGGGGACGGAAAACAGGATAGCTGTCGAAAGAATGAGATATAACAGGGCCGTTAAAGCGTTCAACGCTTACAGGCGCACGGTATTCGGGTCTTTGTTCGCTTCTATGAGGGGGCTTATCGAACCCAGAGAATATTTTGAAGCGGCCGAAAGCGCGAAAGAAGTCCCGGTAGTTAAGTTCTAGAACAGGTTTCAGGGCTATGTTCTTTGCGCTGTGGGCTTTGGGCGTATATAGTTTGGAGGCAGGAGTTCGGAGGGTATATAGCCTATTTAGGATATGGGATCCGGGATCTGGGATTTAGGGTCTGTGGGGGCAGTGGCTAGTCCATAGTTGTAGGGCCGGATCCATGTATTCGCCTCCTGTGTCATCCTGGCGGGTGAGGAGCAAAGCGACGAACGAGTCGAAGGATCCACATAATACCAATGGCCAACAGCCAATAGCAAATAGCCAATTATCATGATAAACGAAAACGCTATTAAAGCGGTATTTGAAAGATCGCTAAAGTTGCAATCCGATGAAACGTGCCTTATCGTTACCGACACGGAAAAAGAGGGGATCGGGCGCGCATTTTATGAATATGCTTTGCAAATAACACCGGAAACGGAGATCATAGTGATCTCTCCCACAGAGGAACACGGCGCCGAACCACCTTGCGAAGTCGCCGGGAAAATGCTCAATAAAGATGTACAGCTACTCATAACGTCTAAATCCCTTACCCATACGGCTGCCCGGAGGGAAGCCACCGCCAGAGGCGCCAGGATAGCCACCATGCCGGCTATCGTGGAAGATATAGTCAACAGATGTATGGATATAGATTACGATAAACTCAGATCGGAATCACAACAGTTGTACCAGGTATTAAAAAACGCCGGGTCAATAAGAGTTACTACCGCTTCCGGCACCGACATCGAATTCTCTGTTGGTTCAAGCGATTTTTTCGGTAAAGACGGCGGTGTCTACGATTATCCGGGCGCGTATGGTAATCTTCCCGAAGGGGAAGTGGCTTTCGGGCCTGAGACTTGTGATGGTACTTATGTAGTGGATGTCTCGTTCTGCGGATTAGGGCTTCTGGGATCTCCCCTGACGTTCAAGGTCAAAAGCGGTATGGTGACCGACATATCGGGTGAAAGGTCCGGCGAACTTAAAGAGCGTCTTGATAAAGCAGGGCCGAAAGCTTATCTTGTGGCTGAGCTCGGGATCGGGCTGAACCCGAAAGCGAAAGTCATCGGCAATATACTCGAGGACGAAAAGGTCATAGGCACGGTACACATAGCGCTGGGCAATAACTGCTCCTTCGGCCGCGACAACGACGTTCCGATCCACCTGGACGGGGTGATAACAAAACCCACTGTAATGGTCGACGGCAGGAAGATAATGGCCGATGGAAAGTTTGTGTAAGTTTTTGTATCGCAGATCCCTGTCCTGTTCTCCCTGATTTCAAACCGCCGCAGTTGTTCCCGGTAAGATCATATGATATACTTCACGGAAAGATATAATTTTTATAAAATTAATAACAATATCATATTATATGGGGAAAACGGTAGCGATTATCCTTGCCGGCGGATCTGGAAAACGTTTACGGGTTAAAATGCCCAAGCAATTCGTCAAATTAGGTGACAGGCCCATGATCACCTATTCCCTGGAAAAGTTTTCCAAAAACGGCGTTATATCGGACATTATTGTCGTTTGCCACAAAGCGCATATCAAAAGATTAAAAAGAATAATCAAAAAATATAATATCCGTAAGGTGACAGGTATTTTCCCCGGTGGGAATACACGCCAGAGGTCTTCGTATATAGGATTAAAGAACTGTCCCGTGGACACCGGGTATGTTTTGATCCATGATGCGGCAAGGCCGTTTGTGACGGACAATATGATAAAAAGCGTGTTAAAAGCCGCTAAAAAGACCGGCGCGGCCGCCCCCGGGGTCAACGCGGGAGATACGGTTATCAGGATGACGGGCGGTTATGTGAAAAAAGTATTAAAAAGAGATGAGACCGGTCTGGTTCAGACACCGCAGGGGTTTGACTATTCAAGTATCTTACTTGCGCATATAAAGTCCGCTAAAATGAAAAGACATGATTTTACGGATGATTGCGGATTGATCGTCGCGATGAAAAAAGATGTCAGTATTGTCAGAGGATCCGCTGTAAATATCAAAGTAACGGATAAAAAAGACCTTCTTCTGGCGGAAGCTTTATGCCGTAAGCAATGGTGAGGTGTAGATCATGCGTGATGAATTTCTGATATTCGGGAAACCACTGATCGAACAACCCGAGATAGATGAAGTCGTGGATTCAATGAGGTCGGGATGGGTGGGCACCGGGCCCAAAGTACATGATTTCGAGGAGATGTTCAGGTCTTATAAAGGGTCCGGGCACGCTATAGCTTTAAGTTCGTGCACCGCGGCGCTGCACCTTTCCATGATAGTCGCTGGTATAGGCCCGGGGGACGAGGTTATACTGCCCGCCATGACATTCGCCGCCACCGCCAACGCTGTGACGCATTCCGGCGGTACACCTGTTTTCGCGGATTGCCGGCGCGACACCATGAACATTGATCCCGCGGATATAAGGAGGAAGATCACCTCCAGGACCAGGGCCGTGATACCGGTACATTTCGCCGGGCGCCCCTGCGATATGGACGCTATAATGGATATTGCCGGGGAAAACAACCTCAAAATCATAGAGGATTGCGCGCATGCCATCGAGACTGAATATCACGGCAGAAAAGCCGGTACGTTCGGTGACCTTGGTTGTTTCAGTTTTTATGTCACCAAAAACATTATAACCGGAGAAGGCGGCATGGTAATAACCGATAACAGTGAATATTCGGATAAGATAAAGATCCTCGCTTTACACGGGATGAGTAAAGACGCGTGGAGCAGGTTCAGTGATTCCGGGTACAGGCATTACCAGCTGCTTTATACGGGGTACAAATACAATATGATGGATATACAGGCCGCGATAGGGATACATCAACTTCCCCGCATAGACAGATATCGGGAAACACGTGAAAAGATCTGGAATAAATATAATAACTCTTTCCGGGACCTGCCTGTCGTTACCCCCGCATCTCCCGAGCCGGATACCCGGCACGCGTATCATCTGTATACCCTGATCCTGGATACGGACAGGACAAAGATCACCCGGGACCGGTTTCTTGAAGAGATGACAAGACGAAATATCGGTGTGGGAGTACATTATGTTTCACTGCATTTACAGCCGTTTTATGAAAAACTATACGGATACAGGCCGGAAGACCTGCCCGGTTCCGCCTGGATATCCGAAAGGACGGTTTCACTGCCGTTATCAGCCGGCATGTCGGAGGAGGACTCGGAAGACGTGATAGAAGCCGTAAAGGATATTTTGTCGTAAATATGGGTCTATCGATAACGAACATAAGGGAAGCCATTTCCCCGGAATGGGATAAAACATGGAGGGATTGCGGTTATTCTACATATTTTCATTCCAGGGAATGGGCGGAGATATGGGCTGAATACACGGGCGGGATCATATCCCCGTTTCCTGTGTTTATTGATTTCTCGGACCGGAAAAAAGCCCTGCTGCCTTTTTCCGCGGTAAAAATATTAAGGGGTTTTTCAAGAAAATACATATCATCTCCCGCCGGGACCTATGGCGGATGGATATCTTCTGATGACCTGAGTGCGGATCATGCCGGGCTGATGCTGGAATATGTTTTCTCGAGATCTAAAAACCTGGAATGGCGCGTCAATCCGTATGATCCCCATATCGAAGTCCTGAGCGGATTGAAAGGGGCGGTCAATGGCCATACACGTGTAATGGAGCTGGAGGAAGGGTTCGAGCCAGTCTGTAAAAAATGGAGTAAAGGTCACTATTCGGCTGCTAAAAAAGCCGACAGGGAAGGAGTTGTCGTAAGAATATCCGAAGATATGCGGCAGTGGAAAGAATATTTTGAAGCGTATAAAGAAAGTATTGAGAGGTGGGGAGAGAAAACGACTTCAAAATACAAATGGGATCTATTTGAGTCTTTATTCAGAAGATGTTCCGAAAATATAAAGTTATGGACAGCGGAATACGGCGGAAAAGTCATAGCCGGAGCGCTTTGTTTTTATGCGGGGGCACATGTTGTTTACTGGCACGGCGCCGCGCGCGCCGAATATTTCAAATTAAGGCCGGTCAACCTGATAATATACGAAGCGGTAAAACATGCCTGTGAGAACGGATTTCGCTGGTTCGACCTGAATCCCAGCGGCGGCCACGAAAAAGTGGAGGATTTCAAGAAGCATTTCGGGTCTATAGAGAAACCGTGCCCGGTCATTATCAGGAAGTCTTCTATATATAAATTACTGGAGAAAATACAAGGATGAAGTTCAATGATCTTATCGCGGGCACTTTTGAAGAAAAGATCGTCCATTCGATCCATCTGAAAAATAAGTACCCGCCCACATTTATTGTGGGAGTCCCCCGCAGCGGGACCACGGTCGTCTATCTCCATATGGTCAATACGTATCATTTTTCTTATTTTCCCAATGCGGCAAAGTATAATCCGCGTTCATGTATATTGAGGACTTTTTTTTCCAAGATCACCGCTTCTTATCAGCCGACTTACGAAAGTTCGTACGGGATACTGGAGGGCGGATTGTCACCGAGTGACGGCTGGGATATCTTTAACAGGTGGTTCCCGTGCTATGATCACGGGATGCCGGTAAAGGAAAAAAAACTGTATGAGTTGATAAATATCATAAGGCTTATGGAAATCATATTCGGCGCCCCTTTTCTTAATAAGAACAATCATAATTCGACGCGGATCCTCCATCTGAACAGGTTGTTCCCGGACGCGTTTTTCATACATGTTAAAAGAGACATATATGAAACAGCTCTTTCACTGGTGGAATCAAGGGAAGCCAATAACATACGACTTAACCAGTGGTGGGGGGTGTCTCCTCCGTTATTCTACGATAAATATTTTACCGGAGAGATCGAACAGGTAGTATATCAGATAAAAGGAGTGGAAGACCATATACAAGAGTCTCTGGGGTATATCGATCCGAACAGGCGCCGGGTAATATCATATAAGGATTTTTGCGACTCGCGTGACGATATAATAAACTGGACCGGTGAAAGATATAGGGATTTAAACGTGAATATCAGAAAAAGAAAGTATCCCGGGGATCCGGGCCAGGGGATAATCCCGGGGAAAAGGGAAATACCCGGGGATTTTAAGGATAAGGTCGATGAGGCCCTGTCAAGATATGATGAGGATGTGTCTGGTTGAACCATGGAAGAAAGTATTATAGCCGCCGTCAGGTCATTTTTTAACAGCAGGTTCGCGGTACCGGTGGGAAGCGGGACTGTAGGGCTTTTTCTGGCATTGAGATCTGTCGGTGTGATCGGGAAAAAAGTGATTATACCGGCGTTGACGTGTCCCAGTGTGGCCAATGCCGTGTTCGCGGCGGGGGGGATACCCTTGGCGGTGGATGTGTCATACGATGATTATAATATGGACCCTGCTTCGTTGAAAAGCGCGGCCGGGACTGATACAAAAGCTGTTATTGTTGTCGATTCTTTCGGGTATCCCGCGGATATACACGGGATAAGGGAAATTGTGGATGGTTTGGATTGTCCGGTTATAGAAGACGCGTGCCAGGCTTATGGCGGGATGTCTGAAGGGGAAGTGCTGGGTACCAGGGGAGATATAGGCGTGATAAGCTTTGGTTATTCAAAACCGCTGGATATCGGGGGAGGGGGATTTGTTTTTGTCAATTCAGATAAGCTCTCAGAAAAAATAGAACGGATGCGGGGGGCATGGGATTTTGATCTTTTAAAAAATGTAAAAAATGGTCTGGCGATAAGATTAATGCTTAAAAACAGGTTTGATGTTTTAAGGTTCTTGTCAGCCGGGTTAGGCCTGTTAAGATATAATTTTCCGGAAATAAAGGCCGATACGTTTCATGGGGCCTGGAACGGTTTTTTGAGTGAAATAGATGACTTGAGATCAGGATCAGTGGAGTTGCATAAACACATTACGGCCTTTCCCGGGGTAGAGGCCTTCGATTATAAAGGTGAGGACTGGTTGCCCTGGCGGTACAGTTTTAAGATCCCGGATATGGATAAACAGAAAAGAATACTTAACGCGTTTAAGGGGAAAAACATAAAAACGACCGCATTATACAGGCCTGTAACGGATTATTTTAAGGATATCGAGACAGCGGGTCCTTTGACTAATGCCATGCGTTTAAAAGATATAACTTTTAATTTCCAACACGGGACAAAAATAAAAGAATTGGAATATTTGATCAAGGCTTTGGCCGATAAATCCGAATAAACTCATTATGGACGATCTCAAACAACGGACCATATCCGGACTTTCATGGAGTATGCTGGCCCAGGTTATACGGCAGGGCTCAGGGCTCGTTGTCACTATAATCCTCGCCAGGCTGCTGTCACCGGAAGATTTCGGGTTGATAGCCATGATAATAGTGCTTACGGGTTTCGCCGATGTTTTGAGTGAACTGGGTTTCGGGGCCGCGCTTATACAACGGAAAGAGATCGATTCCGCGCACCTGAGTTCCGTTTTCTGGTTAAACCTGGCGACGGGATCATTATTAACCGTGTTTTTCATCGCTGCCGCTCCGCTCATATCCTCGTTTTACAGGGAACCGCTTTTGAAGCCCGTGACGATGATACTATCCTTAAATTTCATGGTCGGGTCCTTTAAAATAGTGCAGTTATCGCTCTTGCAGAGGAAGATGGCTTTTAAGACCATAGCCAGGATCGAGATAATAAGTGTTATCGTGTCCGGGATCGCGGCGATATCTATGGCAGTTTCCGGATTTGGTGTATGGAGCCTGGTGGCGCGTGTTCTGCTTTTTACTGTTATCTCTATGATGTTGACCTGGGTATTTTCAGATTGGCGTCCCGAGGTTTTGTGGGATAAAAAGTCGCTGAAGGACCTTATGGGGTTCAGTTCCCATTATCTGGGTTTCAATGTCCTGAACTACTGGATAAGGAATATAGACAACCTTATAGTGGGAAGGTTTATCGGTTCAAGGGCGTTGGGCATTTATTCGCGGGCTTACACTCTTATGGTGATGCCTGTATCGCAGGTATCCGCTGTTATAACAAGAGTGATGTTCCCGGCGTTATCGTCCATACAGGATGAAAAAGAAAAGGTCAAAGGCATATATCTACGTGCTATAAAAATGATAGCGTTGATAACGTTCCCGATAATGGTCATTTTTTTTGTATTGGCTGAACCCATGATCCTGGTACTATTAGGCGACAAGTGGTCCGGCGTAATACTTATTTTACAGATATTAGCATTTGAAGGCATAAGGCAGGTCGTCGGGACGACGGTAGGCTGGATCTATAACTCACAGGGAAGAACGGATATACAGTTTAAATGGGGTGTTTTCAGCGGGATAGTCAGATTGACCGCGTTCATAATAGGCCTGCGATGGGGAATAGTGGGGGTAGCGTCAGCTTATGTCATAAGCGGTTATCTTGTTTTATGGTACCCTTCATGGGCGATCCCGGGGCGCTTGATAAATCTAAGGTTCACCGAGATGCTTAAAGGATTGTCGGGTGAATTTTTTTGTGCAATATTTATGGGATTGGCCACATGGTGTCTCGGGTTATTGCTTCCCGGTGAATGGACCCAATGGATGTTTCTTGCGGTGCAATTGCCTTTCGCGGCCGTGATATATATGATGACCATTACATTATTTAAATTGGGTTCATATGAGGAGATAAGAGGCATAATACGTGAGCATGTTGTAAACAGAAAACACGTTCATATATGAGAATCAAAATATAACAAGGCATTTTATGGGGAAAAACAAGGTCATTCTGGCGATAGACCTGTATCTGAATAACCATTATACATGGATATTTAATCAGCTAAAGTATTTTAAAAATACCGAGGCTGTTGTCTTTGCCCGCAAACTGGATCCGGATCATGAAAAACTGGGGCTTAATGTGCGGGACGTATTCTCGTTGTCAGATTTTGAAATGAACAAAAATGTGAGTTATTTGAAGAAATTATTCTATAAGGTAAAAAGGTTTATTTTTCAGAAAACATTCGTCAAAGATGTTTTTTTTGCCCGCAAGATAAGAAACAAAAAAGCGGCGCTTCTACATGCTCATTTCGGTAATATGGGATACGAATACCTGGATGCCGCAAAAAAGGCGGGAGTACCGGTCATCACTTCTTTTTACGGATACGACTATGAGCTTCTTCCTAATCGTCAGCCGGTTTGGCGCGGAAGATATGAGAAACTTTTCAAAGAAGGGGCGTTATTCCTGACAGAAGGGGAACATGGAAAAAAGATACTGGTCTCGAAGGGCGCGGCGCCTGAAAAAGTAAAAGTCCATCATCTCGGTGTAGATGTGGCCGGTATACCTTTTAAAACGCGGTCACTGGAGGACGGAGAGCCTTTACGTCTGATACAGGTCGCTTCTTTTGTGGAGAAAAAAGGGCATAAGACATTAATAGAGGCTCTGAAGGTCCTGAAGGATAGAGGTCTTTCTGAGAAAGTCAGGCTGACATTGGCCGGGGACGGTCCATTGAAAGAAGAGATATCCGGGATGATATCCGGTTACGGGCTCGAAAAGAACGTGATCATGAAGGGATACATGCCCTATGAAAGACTTTATGATGAATTGCTGCGGAACCATGTTTTCGTACATCCCAGTCTGAAAGCCCCTGACGGAGACTGTGAGGGGGGGGCACCTGTGGTGCTGCTTGACGCGCAGGCAAGCGGTATGCCGGTGGTCTCCACTTTTCATTGCGATATACCGGAAGAGGTGCTGGATGGTGAGACAGGGATACTTGTCCGGGAAGGCGATCACGCGGCTCTGGCTGACGCTGTCATGAAGTTTTATGAAAACCCGGGCCTGCTGGGGCGGTACGGCGCCGCTGGAAGAAAACATGTAGAAAAAGACTATTCCGCGGTGGTGCAGGCCGAAAGGCTTGAGGGTCTTTATGCGGAGCTGGCCGGGTACCGGCCTTCCGGATGATATACAGATATAAATTTACGGGAGAATCCATGAAAAGAAAAGTATTATTGATCGCGGGCGCCAGGCCCAATTTCATGAAAGTGGCGCCTGTTCTGAAAGAAATGAGGAAAAATAGAAGGCGTTTCGATGTAAAACTTGTCCATACCGGACAGCATTATGATTATGAGATGTCGGATATATTTTTTAAAAACCTCAATATACCGAAACCGGATATATGCCTGGACACGGGTTCTGCCTCTCATGCTTCCCAGACTGCAGCGATTATGACAGCTTTTGAAAAGACCTTGATCCGTGAAAAACCTGATATGGTAATAGTGGTGGGAGATGTTAATTCCACTCTTGCCTGCGCGTTGACCGCGGTAAAAATGGATATACAGGTGGCCCATGTTGAAGCCGGCCTCAGGAGTTTTGACGACAGAATGCCTGAGGAGATAAACAGAAAGCTTACTGATTCGATAAGCAATTATTTATTTGTGACCGAGGAAAGTGGATTGAAAAACCTGAAAAACGAGAACATAGACAAAGCTAAAATATATTTTGTAGGAAATGTGATGATAGACACCCTTTTATCTAACATGGGTAAGATAGATAGATCCGGGATACTGAAAGACCTGCGTCTTAAGTCTAAGGATTATTGCGTGATGACCATACACAGGCCGGCGAATGTCGATACGAAAAGATCTCTCCGGGATATATATGGGATCCTGGAGATGATAACGCGCAAGGTAAAAATAGTCTATCCCGTACACCCCAGGGCGAAAAAGATGATGCGTGTCCACGGTTTAACTGGAAAGTTCAGGAAGCTGGACGGGCTTTGTATGGTAGATCCCCTGGGGTACGCGGATTTTATCAAACTGGTGAAAGGGTCGGCTTTTGTCATCACGGATTCCGGGGGCATACAGGAAGAGGCCACGGTGTTGAAAGTCCCATGCCTTACCATCCGTGATAATACAGAAAGGCCCGTCACTATCAAAGCGGGCGCGAATCACCTTGTGGGGCGGGATATGAAAAAGATCGCGCGCGGGGTGGATAGTATTTTGAACGGAAAAATAAAAAAAATAAGACGACCCGCTAAATGGGACGGCAGGGCCGCGAAAAGAATAGTGAAAATACTGGGATCTATATAGCGCTTATGGAACAGAAACCCCGTAAAATCCTGATAACGACATATCATTTTACTCCCGAGATCAACGCCCGGGCGTTCAGGACATTTGAACTTGCCAGGGAGTTCGCCCGGTCCGGGCATAAAGTCGTGGTATATATACCTGAATATGATTTTGATTTTTCCGGGATAGTAAAAAAATACGGGTTTGATGTAAAAACTGTCAAAACCGGGTTTTTTCTTAACAGGGACTCTAAAAAAACGAGAAAAATATCGGGAGAAGACAAGGATCCGCGCGATCATATGGCCGTGATCAGAAGGTTTCTGCGCAAGACTGTTATCAGCTTTATCCGGCGGTGGATAATAGAGCCTTTTTTATGCAATCATGACCTGGAATACGCCCTGACTTTACGTGACAGCCTGTTAAAAGACGGCGGGTCCTATGATCTTTTGATCTCTATAGGGTTACCGTTCGGGGTACACCTTGGCAGTGCCCTTGCTTTCGGGAAGAACAAGGCATTATGCGCGAGAAAGGTGGCCGATTACGGCGACCCGTATTCCTTCAATAAGACATTGCGCATCCTTCCGTACCACAAGTATATTGAAAAATATGTGCTGGAAAAATATGATTTTATAACCGTACCGGTCGCTGAAGCTGTATCATCGTATACTTTTTTCAAGCCGGAAAAAAATATCAGGGTCATCCCCCAGGGCATAGACCTGGATTCTGTAAGGACCCGGGAATATACCGAAAATACCGTACCGGTCTTCGCGTATTCAGGGATGTTCTACAGGGGGGCGAGAGACCCGGCCGGGTTTATGGAATATTTAAGATCACTGGACAGGGATTTCAGGTTTATCGTATATACCAATAAGAAAGACCTGTTTACAATGTCCTGCCTGGGACCTTTTACGAAAAGTCTCTCCGGCAGATTGTTTATAAAACCCCTGTTACCGCGGGAAGAATGCATTCGTGAACTCAGTAAATGTGATTTTCTTATCAATATAATGAACCGTACAAGTAACCAGAGACCCAGCAAGTTGATAGATTACGGACTGGCGGGCAGGCCGGTATACAGTTTCAAAACAGATGATTTCGACCCGGCCGTTTTTGAGGAATTCCTTAACAGGGATTACAGTAAATCCCTCAAAATAGATGTATTTGAATATGATATAAGAAAGATAGCGGAGAAGTTTCTGGATCTGACAAGAGAATAATCCGCTGATACAGGTCGGACCAT
>Ga0272443_10004943_pt1 | contig 14100 bp, 12 predicted proteins | sample SSMAcet12_FD_193581 | JGI IMG/M metagenome (GOLD analysis project Ga0272443, IMG submission 193581) | Marine sediment archaeal communities from Little Sippewissett salt marsh, Falmouth, MA, United States - SSM-Acet-12 | ecosystem: Environmental > Aquatic > Marine > Wetlands > Sediment ...
AAAATTTCCGGGAAGAGTAATCGACCCGGTTGCTTCCCCTCCGGCGTGAGACACTCTTAATTCATATTCGTTGTCGGAAGTGGTCGAAACATCCCCTCGGAAATAGCTTTCCCACATATATTCCCCTTTCGGATTGCAGCCGCTTAGTTCAAGGGTATCGTTGTTGATAGTTACAATTGGCAGGAGCTCCGTACCTTCGACTTCCACGGAGGCGCTCGGTAAATCTAACTGATCATAATATGTTAGTTCCGCGCGTATTGAAGGGTCGCCGTAACTTATTGCCGTGGGTCCCTTTTTACACCCGAAGGATAAAAACACAATAAAAGAAATTATAATGAAATGAAAAACGAGATTTTTCTTACGCATGAAAACCCCCTAATCCTAAAATTAGCTATAATAAAAATAGCGATTTTTTTAAAGAACGCAAGGCATTTTTATAATTATGGGGTTCAATCGAAAAGGCTATAAACTATTTTTCTTAATAAACCAATCTATCAGGTCTTTTGCTATACTGGGTTTTTTTGGGGTGTTTGGCAGTTCGGTCGCTTTAAACCAGCCTGCATCGACGATTTCTTCCTCGTCCAATGATATTTCGCCTTTATAGTATTCGGCGGTGAAAGCTATCATTAAAGAATTTGGGAAAGGCCAGGGCTGGCTGCCGAAATATTTAATGTTTTTAACTTCGATTCCCACTTCCTCTTTTATTTCTCTATGAATGCATTCTTCTATGTTTTCACCTGCTTCTACAAATCCGGCTAAGACGCTGTATAATTTTCCTCGAAACCTTTTTGCTCGAGCCAGTAAAATCGTATCATCCTTAATGACCGCAACGATTGCAGCCGGAGAAATAGTAGGGTAAGAGATTAAATTACATTTCGGACAGATTTTTGCCATCTCTTTTTCCATTTCTTCAGTTTTTCCTCCGCATCGACCGCAGTACCGGGAATTTTTATCCCAGGTGATTATTTGAAAAGCGTATCCGGCAATTCGGAAGAGCTCGAGGCCGATTAAGCCGTATGTTTTTCTAAGTTTACAAGAGATTATGTTGTTTTTGTTATTTACTCTGTTTATCAGCTCGCCCGCGAAGCAATTTTGTTCGTCATATCTTCCTATAAATACGAGTTTTCCAGGTTTTTCTCTTAGGTTTTTGAAGTTTTCCGCTGAAGGTATAAAATAACCTCCTTCTTTATTTCTGTAAAGAAGGAGGTTATCCTTTTTAAAGATAAAATATAATATATCCTTGCTTTCTTTTTTTATTATATCGATGCCTTTTGAAAATTTTTCAAAGGGCATGTAATCTATCTGATTATCAGAAGCTTTTTTGTACCCGCAAATGAATCTGTTTGCATTCTGCAGAAATAAATTCCCGAAGGTATATCTATGGGTGTCCACTCTACCGTATGTCTTCCTCCCTGGAATCTGGCTTCCACTACTGTATCGATCGATTGCCCCAGGATATTTAAAACGTCGATTGTAACCATAGAGGATTTCGAAAGATTGAATTCTATAAAAGCTTTGTCTGCGAACGGATTCGGATAGCTCAGGAAAGAAATTCCCGGGGCGCCCGGTTCATTATCTATACCCGCTCCGCCGGTTAGTTCGATTGTACCGAAACCGTCGGCATTAATCCAGTGGTCGTTGTATTCGTTTTCCGGAACCCAGACAGAACCGAAAAAGTTATCGCGTGTTTTCGGTTCTTCCTCAGGATCGTCGTTGTCGCAGTAAGCTAAAGAGAGCCCTGTAATTTTGCCTTCGGACAGGTCCACCCTGGATGCTTCCGGATTGCTGTTATCATAGGTGTCATCGTAAACCGCGAGTGAAAATTCCCAGGTGTACTGATTACCGGTTTTCTTCATAGCGAGCTCCGGAAAATGAGAAGCGTAGTTCACTGTAGTTCCCGGCCCGGTCATATCGCATACTACAAAATCATTGTTAACTTCGCCTTCTTCGGGAGCATCGACCACAATATGATAGGCAAACGCGTTTTCCGCGTTTACCCCGGCTCCTTCATAATTATGGACACCGCCGGACTTATCTTCATCTATAAAAACTTCCACAATATCATACTGATAATAATCTCCGGGACCAAACACATAGCCATCGACGAAAACATCATCCGTAATTTCAACTAAAAAGTATAAGAGATTTTCTATCGACGACCATAGTATTTTATATCGACCCGTGTAATCATCCGCCGCTACAGAGCCGCCCCAGGGGATCCAGACCTGGTCTATTTCCTGCCATTCTACATCCGACCAGCACGCGTCTGTGCTGTCCCCGTTTATGGTGGGTATGTTTTCCGCTACATCAGGGGTTTTTACTGTATCATCCTGAGTTCTAAGATTAGGGCTTCCGGCCATCACAGAAAGTGTAAAGAACATAAAAGAAAGAGAAACAATCCCAAATTTGAAATACCGTTTAGTATTAATTTTAGCCTCCTTTTTTTGTTTAGGTGTAAATTCTATCCATGTATTCACAGTTTTTTTATAAGTATTTTTATTCTTGCGATATTTATAAGCTTTTTTCTCAAAGTGTCAAGTGGCTAGGGATATTCGAAGAATCTAAGTCAAATGGTTAATTTAAAAGATTGTTAATTAGGAAAGAAATAAAAAAGGCGTTGGGTGGCCGATTTAACTACTAAATGATTTGACTATTTAACTTGCTCTGCGGCTGCTGAATTCTTATTAAATACAAAATTTATAGCTCAGTAATTTATATATTAATTTCGCCGCGAGGAAATCAGGCGCTTTGTTCTCGGTGGGGCACAGTTCAACTACGTCGAATCCTACTAAATTTCTATGTTTACAGACCCCTTTCAGTAGTTTTAATACAATATACCAGTCTAATCCTCCCGGTTCGGGAGTGCCGGTTGAGGGCATAACGGAAGGGTCAAAAACGTCCAGGTCCAGTGTGATATAAACATTTTTTCCTAGTTTATCTATGGCTTTTTTTATCCATTCTTTGGAATCGTAAATATCCATGGCAAAGAATACATTTTCTTTTTTAATATTACTTAACTCCGACGAGGCCGTGCTTCTTATTCCCACTGAAATAATGTTTTCTGTTAATTCTTTTACTCTTGCCATTACGCAGGCGTGACTGTATTTGTTGCCGAAATACGAATCTCTCATATCGGAATGAGCGTCGAGTTGAAGGATTGAAATATGGTCATAATTTTCATAATGGGCTTTGATAACCGGAAAAGAAACAGTGTGTTCTCCTCCCAGCGTGACTATAAATTTGTCTTCTTTTATAAGTTCCGTAACTTTAGTATAAACTCGTTCTATCATTTTGTCAGAGTTGTTGGATAAAATTTCCTCCGAAGTAAATATCCCTTTTTTATATACCTCGGAATCCGTTTCAATGTCGTATAGTTCCATGTTCATAGATGCTTCGATTATTGCTTTTGGGCCTTTATCCGAACCGGTAAGCCAGGAGCTCGTTTTATCGAAAGGAACGGGTAAAATAACTATCTTAGAATATTTGTAGTTCTGGTATTTGTCGGAAAGATCGCCAAAATTATAGTGTACGGAATCAGACATTTAATTTATAATACAAAAACGGCGGCAGCAAGAACGGTAGTCCATAGACCATCTTTGTTTCCTCTTGCCGATTGACATATATTTCGTGTTTTAAATATATGTTCGCTTGCTTTATATACCTGTTTTCTTTCATCCCATGCCTGGTCGGGATCGAAAGGGATACCGAGAGTCGAGGCAAGCATGGTAGCCGCGAGATCTTCCGCGTATTCTCCGCTCTTCTTGGCAGTTTCTCCGAAAGCGTGGTGTTCCGATAGGTACCCATAATTGTTTTTTGCCGAGGGCACTGCGACTCCGATAGCAGCAGAAACAAGTCTATTGGGTTCGTTTGTTGAATTTCTTGCCATAACCACAAAAGTGATTGCTCCGGGTTTTAATTCTTCGACTCCTTTATCACGGGAGATTTCTTTGCAATGAGGGGGTAAAATACTTGATACGTTAACAAGATTGCATTTTTCGATTCCGGCGTTTCGTAGCGCGAGCTCAAAGGAAGCGAGATTATCTTTATGCACACCGACTCCTTTGGTAAGAAAAACCTTTTTTGGTATCATTCTTTAACCTCCTTATTTGTCTAAGATCTTATTGAATTCTTTGTTTTTTCTCTTTTTCCATGTTCCTCTGTGGTAAGCGTAACTCACAAGAAGAGGTAAAGCGATCGTTGCTTCCGAAAAAACCATTTGTTCCGAGCCCTCGTCGACTTTTCCCCAGGAATGAGCTTCTTTTAAAGTGGAACCTGACAACCCGCCGTCTCTCTCGTCGGCGACGGTTATTTGTATAGCGTATTTGTGCATATTTGCTTCTTCCCCGAGAATATCGGCGGCCACGGTTACGTCCTGCGCGAAATTTTTGGGAACCCCTCCCCCAACCATTAACAATCCGGTATCCTTAGCACGCGTTTTAATTTTAGTAAGTTCCAGAAAGTCTTTTACGGAATCAATAGATACTTTTGCTTCGTTTTTTAGCTTCCATTGATGATGAATTAATCCGAAGCCCGCGCTCGAGTCTGAAAAAGCGGGTACGAAAATCGGGAGACTTTTTTCGTAAGCTATTCGAACCACCGAGTCTTTACCCATATCCTTCTCTTTTAAATATTTCCCCATGAATTTAATAAATTCGCGCGAGGAGTAGGGAGCTGCTTCGATATTATCCGCGATTTCCGATATTGTCATATCGCATATCCTCAATTGCTCTTCATCGATGTAAGTGTCGTATATTCTGTCAATCATTAAATTCATCAATTCGTCATCGTCAGCCTGAGGTGTTCCGCGATAGTGTTTAAATCCGAGAGCTTCTAAAAAATCCTGGTCGACTATTATAGCTCCGGTGGATACGATAACATCTATCATATTATTTTCGATCATATCGTATACTATTTTTTTTAACCCGGCGCTGAAGAGGGAGCCTGACAGGCAGAGGATTACAGAGCAGTCCTTGTCAGATAGCATTCTATCCAGGATTTTCGCCGCCCGAGCCAGGTTTCTTGCTTGAAAAGCGGTTTTTTCAAATTGCTCGATTATGGGAGCAGAATCAAATTTCTTAATATCGATATGTTTAATTTCTTTGTTTAAGTAGTGTTCCTTTTTCATTTTTTATCACCTCCTGGCGCAAATAAACTAATGCTGCAATATACAAAAAAATGCTCGTACGTCAAGAGTTTACAGCTAAAAATCAGTGAAATGGCGTGAGTATATCTGAAAACCGTTAAAGCTTTATTTTCAAGGCACTTTTATCTTGACATTTTAAATGTTTTAGGGTAAATATTATGAGTATATGAAAGAGGAAAGTAAAGTTCTAATCAGAAAGTATAGTAATAAAGACCTGGAACGGCTCAGCTTTATTGTGTGTACTACAATAAAAAAATCTTACTTGAAATTTTATTCCCCCGAAGCGATAGAATATTTTTTAGATCTTCATGCAAAAGAAAATATGAAGAAGGATATCCCGAAGGGTTGTACTTTAATGCTCGAGTTAGATGGTGAAGTCATAGGAGCCGGTTCGATAGTCGAAAATGAAATAAAAAGAGTTTTTGTTTTACCCGAATATCAGGGTAAAGGTTATGGTGAAAAGATAATGATGGAAATAGAGGGAGTAGCTATAAATCAAGGTATACGTAAGGTAAAATTGTGTGCATCTCTTCCTTCGAAAGATTTTTATCTGGCATTGGGGTATAAAATAGTCAGATTTACTAATTTTCTTGTGAATAATAACAAAAAGTTGGAATATTATGATATGGAGAAGTGCTTGGCGGAAGGATGAACAAAAGAAAAGAGCACGGCGATTTTAAAGAGTTTATCCTTTTATTTCTTTTGAAAGAAGGAGAACTCGGTTTGGAAGAGCTGGAAGAAAAAATATCTATTTTTATTTCTTATTTTTCTCTAAGTTCTTTTCATTTTGTTGAGAAGCTTTTTGAAAAATGGCCCCGGCTCTTTCGAAAAATCGATTTATATAAAAAAGAAAATTTAGATAGATGGAATAAACGTAACAAAAAAGTTCCTTCTGCCAAACCACATTGTGAAAAGCTAAGGAAAGATGGATTGATAAGGCTTAACGAAAGAAATAAATATGAATTAACCGAAGAAGGGGAGTATAAAGCAGAAGGCTTTAAAGGCGATTTAGAAAAAGGAGCTTCTGTATTTGAGTTACAATTTCTAGGTCCTGAGGCGGCTTCGAGAAATACTTTTGCGGTTAATATTTTTCTTACGACAATAAAACTCACGGCCGGTTTTTTTAGCGGTAGTGTCGGTCTTCTTGCAGACGGCGCAGATGCTTGCATCGATACGGTCTCGTCGGCAACAGTATGGTTGGGGATGAGGTTTAAAAAGGAATTGATCGGAGTGGCGGTTATTATTATGATGATGTTTGTTACTGGAATCAGTATTGGCGCAGAATCCGTATATAAATTGGTTCATATTTTTAGCGGGAATTTTTATTCAATCTCACATCCTTTAATTGTCATTTTAGTAGAAACTGTAGCATTGATTTTCGCTGTTGTGTTAACTGTTTACCAGAGATATGTAGGGAAGATTCATGGTAGTTTTGCGCTTATTTCACAATCGGTTGATTCCAAAAACCACATATTTGTTGCTGGTGCTGTAATATTGGGAGCCATACTTTCTGTTTTGGGATTACCTTTCGTAGATGCTTTAATAGGTGCCTACATATCTTATAGGATTTTAAAAGATGCTTTTGTACTTACAAAAGAGGTTTTTGCGACAATAAAAGGAGAAAAATCGAGTCTCGAAAAATATAAATACCCCTTTGAGGAACAATGGCATCTATCGAAGCTTGAATCATTCATGCTATGGATTTTGTATACTATCAGGGAAAACAAAACAAACACCAGAGAGAAAATTATAGAAAGTTTAGAAAAAACTTTTAATCCCGTTTATATGCCTGTAATCAGTGAATTCAAATTGAGCCTGGGGAAGGGATTCGATTTTAAAGAAAAAATCAATATTTTAATCGAGCCGCTTTTAGAAAGGGGTTTATTAAAAGAAAATAGAGGCAAGTTTTCTATAACCAAAGAAGGAGAAAAACATCTTGATAGAAAATTTCATTTAGTAAGATACCATGAACGTAAATGATAATCTCGTCCAGTCCGGGCGTTAAGTATATTCGTATATAAGAAGCAAAAATATTTGTGCTATTTGGTTGAGTTAGAGTTTCGGGTTTCGTGTTGTAAAAAATTTTGGGATGATGTGGTGAGTCTCTGTGATCTCTGTGTTTTAATGGGGGAGGTCGGTTGTGGATAAACAGAATATAAATCTCTGAGGTCTCTGTGTTTCATATTTCTTGTGGTTAGGGGTGGGTGCTTGACAATAAAACGGACTTTATTATTATGGGCTATGTGGAATTCCGATAAATTAGTAAAAGAATTTCTCAGTTTTTTCAAAGAAAAAGGGCACAAAATGGTCGATTCGTCGCCACTTATTCCTGGTGATAAAACACTGCTTTTCACTTCCGCGGGTATGGTTCAGTTCAAGCCCTTATGGTCGGGAGAGGTGCCTGTCGAGTACAGCAGGGCAACAACTGTACAAAAATGCCTGAGACTTTCAGATTTGACCGAAGTGGGGAAAACTTTCTGGCACGATACTTTTTTCGAAATGCTTGGTAATTTCTCCTTTGGAGACTATTTTAAAGAAGAAACAATTGCCTGGGGGTGGGAATTTTTAACTGAAGTTTTAGGAATCCCCGGGGGAAAGCTTTTCATTTCTGTTTATACTGAAGATGATGAAGCCTATAATATATGGAAAGAGAAAATCAAAGTTCCGGAAAATAGAATAATTAGAAGAGACGATAATTTCTGGGGTCCCGCGGGTGGCAAAGGGCCCTGTGGTCCAGATTCCGAGATTTTTTATGATATGGGAAAAGAATTCGGAGACTGTGGATTTGACGGAGAATGCGATAGATACATCGAACTGTGGAACCACGTTTTCCCTCAGTATGACCATAGAGAAGAAGGTAGACATCCTCTTAAAAATAAAGGTGTTGACACAGGTATGGGATTGGAAAGGCTCGCGATGGTTATGCAAAACAAACCTTCAATATTCGAAACCGATTTGTTCTTCCCGATTATTCAAGAGGCGGAAGATTTAACGGGAGCCAGGTACCGGGATAATGAGAGAATTTTCAACATTATCGCGGATCATACGCGAGCGCTGGTTTTTGCTATAAGCGAAGGCGCGTATCCCGGAAATACCGGTAGAGGTTATGTTTTGAGGAGATTGGTTAGAAGAGCTTTGACTTCGGCAAGAAAACTCGGTGTCGAGCGACCGATATTAAACGAACTTGTGCCTTCAGTTGTTTCAGTAATGGGTAGTCGTTATCCCTACCTCAGGGAAAAAATCGAACAGGTCGCTCTCATAATTAAGTCGGAAGAAAAAAGATTTATAGAGACTCTCGCTTCGGGGATTTCGATTTTAAATGAAATCGTGGACGAGGCTAAAAGAAAAAAAGATTCGAGAATATCCGGGGAAGAAGCTTTTAAACTATACGACACTTATGGTTTTCCCGTTTCTCTGACAAAGGAAATAGCTGAAGAAGAAGGTCTTTCTGTTGATGAAGAAGGTTTTAAAAAAGAAATGGAGAAGCAAAAAGAAAGAGCTCGACAAAATCAAGAATTTGAAACGGAAGATAAGGTCAAATGGGAAATAGTAAAAGAGGCTGAAACGAAATTTGTAGGGTATGAGAAGGAAAGGTGTGAGAGTGAAATTTTAGCCTACAGAAAAAAGGACGGAGACTTCGAACTTGTTTTAAAAGAGACGCCGTTTTATGCCGAAAGAGGAGGCCAGGTAGGAGATACCGGAGTAATCACAGGGCAAGGGTGGAAGCTTATAGTGAAAGATACATCCCCTTCAGATTTAGGTAATGTTCATAAGGGTAAGCTCGAAGGGAATTTCAAGCTTTCAAAGGTAACCGCGGAGATAGATGTTGGAAGACGTAATGAGATAAGAAAAAATCATACGACCACGCATCTCCTTCATAAAGTTTTAAAGGCGGTTCTGGGTGATTGGGTAAAACAGGAAGGCTCCTTCGTTGCCCCGGATCATTTTCGGTTCGATTTTACTCATCCGCGACCTCTGGAAGAGGAAGAGATAAAGCTGATAGAGCAAGAAGTCAACAAAGCGATTGTAAGGGAAATGGAAGTCAAGACGGAGGTGCTTTCCCTGAAAGAAGCAATGAAAAAAGGCGCAGTAGCTCTTTTCACCGAAGAATATGGAGATACTGTTCGTATGATTTCTATCGATGATTTTTCAAAAGAGTTGTGCGGAGGGACACACCTTAATAACACTATTGAAGCTGGTCTTTTTAAAATAACTTCTGAGACAGGTATAGCGTCTGGGGTTAGAAGAATAGAAGGGGTTACAGGCTTTTCTACTTACAGATGGATGAGAGAAACGGAAGATCTTGTCCAGGAGGTCGAATTTCTGCTGGATACAGACAGAAAAAGTTTGCCTAAGAGAATTGAAAAGGCAATGGCTTTGATAAAAGAACAAAGGAAGCAGATAGAAAAAATGGAAAGTCAGGCGGCCGAGTTGAAAGTGGGGGAATTGCTTGAGAAAATTACCAAAATCGAAGGCTATGACTATTTGGCGGCTAAAGTCGGAGGTAGCAAAGAATCTTTAAGAAAACTCGCGGGACAGTTAAAACAAAATATGCGGGAGGGCATCGGGCTTCTGGTGAGCGATTTCGAATCTTCCGTTTTTGTTGTTATCTTTGTTGGAGAAGAAATAAAAGAAAAATTAAATGCCGGAGAATTAATAAAAAAAGTTTGCAGAATAGTTAAGGGCGGCGGAGGTGGTGACAGAGAAAGGGCGGAAGGCGGTGGTAGTGAAGTCGAGAAGATACCTGAAATGCTTGAAGCGTTTCCCGACATAGTAAAAGAAATGCTTAAATGACGATTTATAAAACAATCCTTTCCAAAAAGGACAGGGGAGAGAAAATGCTCGCGGCGCTTCTCGATCCTGATTCCGAAGATTTAATTGCTCTTGAGAAAAAAATAGAGTTAATTGAAAAAAGCGAAGTCGATTTTTTCTTTGTGGGCGGAAGCACGACATGGAATAATGATTTCGAGAGATTTGTCGAGCAAGTAAAGTCTCTGGCTTCCAAAAAAGTTATCATTTTCCCGGGGTCGGCAGAACAAATTTCTCCCGCGGCGGACGCGATATTGTTCCTGTCATTGATAAGCGGTGAAAACCCGCGATACCTTATCGGAGAGCAAATTAAAGCGGCACCTGTTTTAAAAAAACTTGATATAGAGGTAATATCTACCGGCTATATGTTGATCGACGGAGGAAGACAAACAACCGTTGAACTTGTTTCCGGAACAAAGCCGATACTTCAGAATAACATTGACAAAGTGCGAAATGCCGCGTATGCGGCTCAGCTTCTCGGAATGAAGATGGTGTATCTGGAATGCGGCAGCGGTGCCAGGTATACGGTCAAAGAAGATCTTATAAGAGAGGTCCGGAAAAACATCGATATTCCTCTGGTGGTAGGAGGAGGAATAAAAAACAAAAAAGAAATTGAAAGCAAACATAGGGCTGGCGCGGATATCGTGGTAGTGGGAAATGCGCTCGAAAAAGACCCGACAATCTTACTTTAAAAAAAATCAGCTCTCCAGAGCTTCGATAGTAAAGGGTTTGAAAGTCTTTATTGCCCTTTCTGTATTGACATATACAGGGCTTCTTGTTTTCACCGCGACAAATAATACATGGCGCGTATTTAAAGAGATGAATGTTCTTTATTTACCTTTGATTATTGTTTTACTCTCTTTGTATATTGTTTTTGAATCCTTCAGGATAAGGCTCATTGCCAGGGCGATTTCCGGTAAGTGGATTCCTTTCGGACGATGTTCTCAGGTGATTTTCTGCGGCGCTTTTCTTTCTGCGGTTACTCCTTTTCAGGCGGGCGGCGCTCCTCTGCAGGCTTATGTTCTCAATAAAGCCGGATTAAAATGGGGGACGGCTTTGCTTCTTCTTTTATTCAGAGGGATTTTTTATCTTGTGGGGATGTTATTATTTTTACCTTTTATAATGCCATTCTTTAGAGTCCAATACTCCGGCAGATCGATGCGGATTTTGTCTAAATATTCGATTTTTGCCTATCTGTTTCTCTTCGGGCTTTTGTTCCTTGTCCTTGCAATGCCCAGATTTTTTAAAAAGATCATTTATTCTTTTACTTTCAGTAAAGGAAAAACAACAAGAGGAACAAGAATAATGTTCAAGGTTTTAAAAGAAATTAGGATAAGCAAAGAGAAACTTTTAGATTTTCTGAAAAATAAAAAATTATTTGCGCTGGCTATTATTTTGACCACTGTTGTTGTTTACATTCCCAATTATTCTATAGCGTATATGATTCTTAAGGGTCTTGGCATTAATGTGTCTTACGCGGAAACAATTTTCCGTCAGGTTTTTCTTTTATTCGCCGCGTTCTTTTTCCCAACACCGGGAGCGGAGGGGATAATAGAAGGAGGTTTTTCAGTGTTATTCTACGCATCTGTCCCTCGTTATCTTATTGGAATGTTTACTGTTTTGTGGCGTTTCATTACCTACCATTTAGTTGTTATTGTTGGCGGTATTCTAACTTTAAAGATTTTAAATCTTACCGATATAATTAAGGAGGATTAAGCGACAATAACACAACTCTTCTCTTTTAGATTTTGGCTTTTAGCTTTTAAATAAAATTATACTAAACCCAACGACAAAAGTCCAATCGCCAACAGCGCGGAAGGGATTCTGTTTTTTGGGTGGTGTTCTCTACAGTTTTCTCAAGACCCTTACTACTTTACCTAAAATCTTGATTTCCGACTTATGATAAACCTGAATATCGTACTCTGTGTTTGATGGTATTAAAATAACAGTGCTTCCTACCTTCTCCATTTTTTTAAGGGTTATTTCTCCCTTTTTGCCCCTATTGTTAAAGATTGCAATAGCGTATACGTTTTTTATGTGAAGATCCACAATTGAAGTGTCTATCACCGCCCAATCGCCTTTTAGAATACCGGCATTTTTCATGCTGTCGCTTTCAACCTTCAGAAGAGCGAAATCGGCGCCTGACGGCAAAATATCTTTTATATTTATATTTTTGCTTATGTTTTCGGGAGAAAGAATAGCGGTGTTTGGTTCCACTCCTTCAAGAAAGGGATATAATATTTTGTCGGGTTTTTCTTCAAACAGCAGACTGGGCGAAATGCCAAGTAGCTTACAAACTTTTCCCACTTTGGTTGAAGGAATCCCGTATTTACCTTTTTCCCATGCTTGAATAGTAGTCCAGTGCAAACCCAATTTGTTACCCATCTTTTTCAGAGTCCAGCCTCTGTTTTTTCTAAATTTTCTTAATTTTTTTCCTACTTCTTCTGTTTGTTTCAATCTTTTCCCCTATTTTTATTATAACATTAATTTCAAATTCGCTTTTTTCTCTATAGTTATAATATAACTGAAAATTAGATTTCTGCAAGAGGGGCGCTAAAAAAACACCTTGACAAATGGAAGAAAAATCAGTAAGATATATTGGTAATTATTTATTACAATAAATAACTATCGGTAATAAGAGGTGTATGAAATGCATGAGTTCGCGGAATTCCGTGAAAAAGTTAGCGATTGGGAAAATGAAAACCCCGAGTGTAAAAATAGCGCCGAGGAGTTGCACAAGCGTTTTGAGGTACTCAAAGAAGCGATAACAAACTCGCTGCCTTCTGTTGAAGAATATGTGGATAGTGTTGAAAAGCGCGTAGGGCAGCACCAGAAAAATGTAGCTAAAATTAGTGAAGCCTTAGCCGATTATCTGGGACTGAGTTTAAAAGAGAAGTTGGCCTTGAGGGCTGCCAGCAAATTGCACGATGTAGGTAAAATCTGTATACCTTCGGAGATACTTAATAAGCCCGGAAGCTTAACTCAGTTAGAGTATGATATAGCGCAATTTCATTCATATATTAGCTTCAGGGTTCTTTCAAAAGTCAGAGTTATGGAAGATGCGGCAAGAATGGTTCTTCAACATCATGAAAGAATCGACGGTTCTGGGTATCCTCAGGGCATAAGGGGAGACAAAATCGATATAGGGGCTAAAATACTTGCGGTAGCAGATGTTTTAGAAGCAATGACTGCGTCCCAGCCTTACAGGTTTTCTCACGATCTCAAGAAAACGCTGGAAGAAATTTTGACAGGTAGAGGTAAACAGTACGACCCCGATGTTGTCGACGCCTGTATGGAACTTTTCGAGAGGAAAACTTAATTTGTAAAGCCCTTTTTGATTTTTTATTCTCCTTCCCAGCCCGCAAGACGTGCCCACATCCACCAGGCTGCATAGCCTTTTTGATTTTCGTTGATTGAATAAGTGTGTGATTCACCTGTTTGGTACCAATCGACTCCTTCCGTATGAGCATTCTGCCATTTTTCAGCCCAGTTACCAAGGAAGGTGCCACCTATTGTCCTATAGTAGTCGCAATTATCGTCTACAAATTTGTAATAAGTTCCGTCTGGATCGTGACGGTCAAAATCCGCAAAATCAAAAAGCCATTTATTGTTGTTCCGGCAATATGATCTTATTGAGTCGTTCGCGGCTTTGATATTCGCGTCATCATTTATGTCGGCGTGCCCGGTCATATATATAAAAGTTACCTGGGGATAGTCTTCTTCCAGTTCCGTCATGGGTTCCAGATATTGATCCCATAAAACGCCCGAAGAATATTTGCTGCTGACCTGTGTGCACCATGACCACATTATGACGTTAACATCTGAATGAGATGGGTCGTCTAAATATTCCCTGGTCTCTTCTACCCAGTTGGGATAATAGCCGCAGTCGTGATCGAGCCAGTCATCTCCATAACCGTCTCCTTCCTCTAAATCAAGTGCTCCTCCAGTACCTCCATTATTAAAAGCGAAAATATCTTCCGGCAAAGAAAGCCCTTTTCCTCCACCGTTGGCGAAATCGACCAGTCCTGCCATACCGTTTGTAATCTGCTGTCCATGGGAAGTATGCCCGTAACCTATATGAAGTGTGTTTTTTGCTTCTTCGATCCATGCCTGTGGTATCTGTGTGATGTCAACACAGTGATGGTCGA
>Ga0272443_10004944_pt1 | contig 14099 bp, 8 predicted proteins | sample SSMAcet12_FD_193581 | JGI IMG/M metagenome (GOLD analysis project Ga0272443, IMG submission 193581) | Marine sediment archaeal communities from Little Sippewissett salt marsh, Falmouth, MA, United States - SSM-Acet-12 | ecosystem: Environmental > Aquatic > Marine > Wetlands > Sediment ...
CTTCTGGACTCGACGGCGAACGAGGTTGCCTTGCATTGCCCCGAAGGTTTCTGGTCGGCAACGTCTTCGGGCAAGGAATCAAAGCTGGGAGAGAACAAGCCTTTCTTCTTCAGGGTCCCCGGAGAAAAGAAGGAACTGGAAATATTTCTTGCGAGGCCCCACGAAATAAGGGATTCTGACGGAACGGTCATTGTTGAATACAATGCCGGAAACACGGGGAAACTGTCCGTCCCTTCGTTGAACCGGGGTGGATTCTGGAGCATAAGCGTCCCCCCGAGCCACCCTTCTTCTTTTGCAAAACTGCTTAACGTGGAACCCCTGGTAACATACGCGTCTTCCCGAAGTTTTCCCGTGGGCACGACGGGGAAACCCGCAGGTACAACTCGCGCCGTACCCGAACCGGAATCTGAGCTTGAATTCGTCCCCGGGATAGAAGGCAGCGGCTTAAGGCTCACGGGAAAACGGGTATTAAGATTCCCGGCAGGAAAAGAAATGGGCGACGGAAGCTACAGCCACTTCCCCGGTTTGAAAGGCACGGTTGAATTCTGGTACCGGCCCGACTGGTCAACCCAGGATATCATACTGGCGAAGGATTGGTTCAAAACGCGCTCCTTCCTCGAAGGCCCCCATGTACACCTTGGCTACCGATACGGCGTAAGGATGGGAAGAAGCCTATATTACAGCGACCTTATACTGGAACTGCTCGGCACCTTTCCGGGGGCAGAACCTTTTCGCTCCTTTCTACATGCAAAGTCCCTGATAGGAAGGGAAGAACACCATTTGTTCAGGGAAGGAGAATGGAACCACATAGCATATACCTGGGCTTACCAGCCTGCCGAAGAGGCCCTCCCTGACAGGCCCATCCTGGGAGACCTGAAGTGGCCTTCGAGGTGGCGCGTATTCGGCCCCCTCGACAGGAACGACCCCGTTCTTCCTGATAGCATATTGAATTCATACCCCGAAACCGTAGAAATTAACGGGAAAAAACTTCCTGCTAAGGAATTCTCCATATTCAATACCCGGTACGATTTTCCGGGAATCCTCCGGCAGGAATATGCGGGTAGAACCGCATATGTTTTTCTCAAGCTCAACTCCCCGAAACAGCAGGAAGTAACACTTGGCATGGGAGCCGACTGGTGGATGCAGGCCTGGGTCAACGGCAAACTCGTACACGATACAACACAAACCTCCAATAAGTATTACCCTTTTTCCATATGGAACCACATGGTGGACGTGAAGCTGAACAAAGGCGAGAATATTTTAGCCGTAAGATTTATCCGGGGAGGCGGCTCCGTTCTCGCCCTCGGCGGGCCGAGGGAACTTAAAACCCCCGACCCTGCTTCATTGACATGGGAATTTTCCATCTTCGTCAACGGCAAAAGGCTGGACCGGTACAGAAGCACCCAAAGGGACCGTTTTCTCCGCTCCCCGGGAGACAAGCTCAGTTCATGGCAGGTAAAATGTGAAACTTTTACGCTTGCAGCCGAAAACAGGGATGTCGTACTGGGTCCTCTCGACGGCACCATGGACATGCTGAGAATTTCCGATACCATAAGGTACAGGGATGATTTCGAAGCCCCGGAAAAAGCATTCAGGATAGACAAGGACACGAAAGCGCTATTCCTTTTTAACGGAAACCTCGAAGGCGTATCCGCCTTTTCGCAGGGACCCATAGAATCAGAATAGCTGCAACCGTCCATCGGCTTGAAAGAAATGAAAGAAAGTTTTCATGCAGCGGTGCGATTTATCGCACTATCCCGCAAAAGGCGGACCGCGACTACAAAAAACAAAAAGCATTAAAACGTCCAATGGAACATGCTACACAAACATAAAAAAACTTAGCCGGGCCTGACAGAAGGCAAAACCGAAAAAGGAGAGAGAAAAATGGGATACTGGGCAGACGTAGACATCAATAAAATTCCGGAGGTAAAAACCGCCCTGCCGGGACCTAAATCCGTTGAATACCACGGGAGAGCGAGTTCTTTCATGAAGGGCTACTCGAGCCAGGTAAGGCTCTTCCCCGTCGTATTTGAAAAGGGGCGCGGATATACCCTGACAGACGTGGACGGAAACACTTATATAGATTTTTCGTCCGGCATATACGTAACCAGCCTTGGACACTGCCACCCGAAAGTAAGCGAAGCCGTTGCAAAGCACGCGAAACAATTGATGAACTGCCACGATTTTACAACGCCTGTCAAAACAAAGCTCCTTGAAAAGCTCTCTTCCATCACTCCGGGAGACCTCAACGGAATACAGCTTTATGACAGCGGAACAACGGCCGTAGAAGCTGGATTAAGGGCCATGCGGGCGGCAACGGGAAAATTTGAATTTATATCTTTCCACAGGGACTTTCACGGAAAAACAATGGGGGCGGTGAGCCTGGCAAGGGTCGATAAAACACAGGGCATGAGAGCGCCGGGATTCTTCCTCGTTCCGAGAGGTTACTGCTACAGGTGCGCTTTCAAGCTCAAATATCCAGAATGCAACCTCCGCTGCGTCGACTACATCGAAACGGTACTGGCCGAGGAAACATCGGGCCAGGTTGCAGGAATAGTAATGGAGCCTGTACAGGGATGGGCAGGTTCAGTGATTCCCCCGCAGGGATGGATACAGAAGATAAAAAAGATTTGCGAGAAACATGATATCATGCTGATGGCCGACGAGGTTTTAACCTGCATGGGAAGAACGGGTAAGATGTTCGCAATGGAAAACTGGGATACGAAACCCGACGTGCTTACCCTTGGCAAATCTTTCGGCAACGGATTCCCGGTAACCGCGATGGTCGTTTCGGACAAGTATAAGAACTCCCTCGAAAAAATATCCGCGTCCACAAGCTACGGGGGAAATCCGATGGCATGCGCAGCCGCCCTGGCTTCCCTTGAAGTCATCGAGGAGGAAGACCTGTGCGAACGCTCGGCAGACCTTGGCAAATACATGCTGAAGCTGCTTGAGGACATGAAGGAGAAACACCCGATAGTGGGAGAAGTAAGGGGCTTAGGCTGCCTGCTCGGAATCGAGCTTGTAAAAGACCGCCTGACTAAAGAACCCTTTGAAGAGGCGGGAAAGCTTGTTTATCAAAAAGCTTTTTCAAAGGGGCTCGCATGGGTTCCCGCGGGGCATAACCTGAGGCTTTCACCTCCGATAATAATGAGCAAGGAAGCTGCCGGGAAAGGCATTGCGATTATTGAAGAAGCGATAAGCGAAACTGAAAAAGAGCTTGGATACGGAGGGAGCAAATGAAAAAAACCTACAATGTCGGGATTATCGGCCCCGGGTTTATCGGCAGGGTACACGCCTACGGTTACGAAAACCTGAAATATTATTATCCGGAAGCCCCTTTCAGGACAAGGTTGTTCGGGGTATGCAGCGGCAGGGAGGAAACGCTTAAAAAGATTCAGGACGATTTCAGGTTTTCCTTTTCCACAACCGACTTCAGGGCCCTGGTTAACCATCCTGAAATAGACATGGTGGATATCTGCACCCCTAACATACTCCACCGCGAGCAGATTCTCGAAGCCGTAAAGGCGGGCAAGCATATCTATTGCGAAAAACCACTCGTATCGTGCCTGGACGATTCCGAAGCCGTTATGGCAGCCTTAAAGGGATTCAGGCAGGTTCACCAGTTAGCCTTCCATAACAGGTTTTTCCCTGCTTCCATCAAGGCGCGGGAGCTGATAGATAGCGGCCGGCTCGGAGAACCTGTCTCTTTCAGGATAGCTTACCTCCATTCCGGCAGCCTTGAAAAGAATAAAGCCATGGGCTGGAAACAGGAAGAGGGAGCCGGCGTATCCCTCGACCTCGGCTCGCACATAATAGATTTAATATATTTTTTCTGGGGAGAATTCTCGGAAATCTCCGCCTCAACCAGGATATTATATCCGGAGAGAATGAACAAAAACGGGGAAAAAGTCAAGGTTAAGGTCGAGGATTATTTCAGCTGCAGCGCAAAACTTAAAAACGGAGCGGAAGGACACATCGAAGCGTCAAAAATAGCGGCGGGAACCCAGGATGAAATGAAATACGAGCTTTACGGAACTGACGGCGCCCTCAGGTATAATTCAATGCAGCCTAATTTCCTGGAATACTACAGCTGCAAAGAAGAGGAAAGCGGTTTCAGGCATATTCCGACCGTAAGCAGGTATAAGGAAAGCACTTTTCCGGGGCCGAAATTTGCGGTAGGATGGACAAGAGCGCACATACATTCCATTTACAACTTCATCTCCTGCGTGCACGAAAACAAGAAGGCTTCTCCTTCTTTCCACGAAGGCCATTATAACATGAAAATCCTTGAAGCTGCCCGCCTTTCGGAAAAAAAGAGGGCATGGATAAAAACAGGGTAATCACGGCACGTTTTACTCTTTCAGGTAATAAATGATATTGCCAAGCTCTGAAGCCATATCCACGCTGCTCACATAAATATCCCGCGGCAAAACAAGGGTTGCCGGGGTAAAATTCAGTATTCCCTTTATGCCCCACTCCACGATATTATCGGCAACTGGCTGAGCTTCTTCCGCGGGCACGCATAACAGGGCTATCTTGATGCCTCTTCTCTTTATAACACTCTTTGCATTGCTTATATCTTCGATTTTTATCTTCAGGTTTCCTACCCTTTTCCCTATCTTCCGGGGATTCTTATCGAAGAATGCAACAATGTCGACATTAATCTTCTTGAACCCGGGATACTGGATAAGGGCGGAACCTAACTTTCCCACTCCTATCAATGCGACATCAATTTTCCTGTCTACCCCGAGTATTTTTTTTATAATATCGGAAAGCGAATCCACATTATATCCCACGCCCCTCTTCCCGAATTCCCCGAAAAACGAAAGGTCTTTCCTGAACTGGCTCGGCTGGATATTTATAAATGCCGTTATATCCTCGGAAGATATAATCTTAATGCCTTTCTTTTTAAAGGACTCCAGGCACCTGAGATATATGATAAGCCTTTTTATTGTTTCCGGAGAAATATTCCTTTCTTCTGGCATCAGACCCGCCCTCTCTGGTGTGAGTTTTTGACCGCATCTAAATAATGCTATATAATCATATATTATAAAACATCCGTCGAAACATTGTCCAGACAAATATAGAACTCACAAACGGGAGTTGAACATGGCAAAACATGAGATTGCCCCGGAGAAGCTCAAGTCAGGCTGCAGGATAAATGACCTCGATTTTAAAACTACCGCAGAAATAAAGCCTCTTGAAGGATTGATAGGCCAGGAAAGGGCAAGAAAAGCCCTTGAGTTCGGCCTTAACATAAACAGTTCGGGATACAACATATTTGTTACCGGACTGTCCGGTACGGGGAGAACAACCTCCGTTGAACAGACTGTAAAAAAGATGGCTGAAACCCGCGACATTCCCGATGACTGGTGCTATGTCTTCAATTTTGCCAGTTACGACACTCCTTCGGCCCTGAGGTTCCCCCCGGGAGAGGCTGCCGTATTCAAAAAAGAGATGGACGAACTTGTTTCCGAGCTTCTTACCGAACTTCCCAAGGCTTTTGAAAGCCAGCTATACGAAGAACATAAAAACCAGGTAATAAGAGACCTCCAGAGGAAAAAGAATGAACTATTCGAACAACTCGAAAAGGTCGCGGATACATCGGGTTTTAAAATCAAGAAAACATCTTCCGGCATAGCTTTCATCCCTGTTGTAGAAGGAAAACCTCTCGAAGAGAAGGATATAGAAAACCTTACAGACAAAGCCCGGGATGACATCCAGAAAAAGCAGGAAATACTCTATGAAGAACTTACCAAGGTATCGAGAGCAGTGAGAACGCTGGAAAAAAAGGCACAAAAAAGGCTAAGTGAAATAGAAAAAAACACTGCAAAATATACCATAAACCCCAGGATAGAAGAATTGAAAGAAAAATACAGGGATTCCAAACCTGTTTTTAAATACCTGGAAGACGTCGAGAACGACATGCTTGAAAATATAGAGGATTTCAAGGATAAGAAAGAGGTGGAAATCCTGCCGGGCATCAAGCTCCCCGAAAAACAGTCGGCCCTTTATAAATACCAGGTAAATGTTTTTATAGATAATTCCAGAATCACGGGAGCCCCCGCGGTCAAGGAACCCAACCCCACATCTTACAACCTGAGCGGCAAGGTAGAGTATAAAACCCAGTACGGAGCGATGGCAACAGATTTTACGATGATAAAGCCCGGCGCTTTGCATAAGGCAAACGGAGGATACCTCATCATACAGGCTATAGATGTGCTGAAAAATTATTTTTCATGGGAAACTCTGAAGAGGGCCATCAAGAACAACGAAATCATCATTGAGGACCTGAATGAGCAGTTCCGCCTTATAAACACCCCCACTTTAAGGCCCGAACCCATACCCCTGAATGTAAAAATTCTCCTCATAGGAACCCCCATGATTTACTATCTGCTCTTCAATTACGACGAGGACTTTAAAAAATTGTTCAAGGTAAAGGCGGAATACAGCCTCGTAATGGACAGGGACAAGGAAGGCATCTCTAATTACGCTTCCCTGATAAGCAAAATATGCAAAGAAGAGAAGCTGAGCCATTTCGACACCGAAGCCGTGGCAGGGATAATAGAATACGGGGCGAGAATAGCCGACGACCAGAACAAGCTCACAACGAGATTCGTTGAAATAGCCGACATTGTGAGAGAAGCCCACTTCTGGGCGGAGAAGGACAAGGCGGAGATTGTCTCGCGCAAGCATGTATCCCTCGCCCTCGAAGAAAAGATATTCAGGTCTAACCTGGTTGAAAAAAGAATAGGGGAATTGATAAGGGAGGGGACTATCATGGTAGATACCGATGGGGAAGTAAAGGGTCAGATAAACGGCCTCTCGGTTCTAACCATGGGAGATTATTCCTTCGGCAAACCTTCAAGAATTACCGCAAGGGTTTACACGGGAAGGAACGGCATGATAAATATCGACAGGGAAGTAAAGCTCGCTCAAACAATACACAATAAAGGCTTCTTAATCCTTACCGGCTATCTCGGGGAGAAATACGGCCATTCAAGGCCGCTGGTTTTTTCCGCGAGCATCTGCTTTGAACAGCTTTACGACGAGATAGAAGGAGACAGCGCCTCTTCGACAGAACTGTATGTTCTCCTTTCCGCTCTCTCCGACAAGCCCATAAAACAGGGTGTAGCCGTAACAGGTTCCGTAAACCAGAAAGGCGAAGTGCAGCCTGTAGGCGGAATTAACGAAAAAATTGAAGGATTCTTTTACACCTGCAAGGCAAAAGCACTCACGGGAGAACAGGGCGTAATTATTCCCGAACAGAACCTGAGGCACCTCATGCTCAAAGACGATATCATCGATGCCGTAAAGGACGGGAAATTCCATATATGGGCCGTAAAAAGCATAGATGAAGGCATAGAAATATTGACGGGCATTCCTGCAGGCAAGAAGAATAAAAACGGGACGTATCCAAGAAATACCATAAATTATCTCGTTGAAAAGAAACTCCAGTTTCTTTCTCTGAATTATTCGAAATACCAGGGCGAAAAGCCGGCAAGGAAGAAAAGAAAGGGGAAGTAGCTTCCCTGATATTTCAGGCGTAGTTCATGAAAAATCTTTTTTCTCTATTTTTGCTTTTTATAACAATCATGGCCACCTCCGGCCGTCTTGAGGGTGAAAGCGAGGATATTTTTTTTGACTTCGGGGCAGAGACAGAGCTGTGGGATATCACAAGAACTGAAAATAATGCAGTAAAGCGAATTACCCTTTCTTCAAAGATATCAGCAGAAGGACGGCAATCCCTCAATGCAGAAATGGAGTTTCCCGGCGAGGGATGCATCGAGAAGGATTTTTTCAAGGACCTGTCAATCTATAAAAACATCGTCCTGCGCATTTATTTGCCCGGCGTAGAAGCTTACCCCGACGATTTAAGAGTCTCGGTGATGCTGCAGGACAATGAGTTCTTATGGTACCAGACACAAAAATTCAACCTTGCCGCCGACACATGGAACAGGCTGACCCTTGACACAAAACCCTCCAGCGCTTTCTGGGAAAGCATTGGCCACAAGCAGCCGTGGTCGGAAAAACCGGCATCGGGGATAAGGAAAATAAGCCTCAAATTCTTTTCAGAACGGGCGGCATCTGCTTCCATATTCATAGACGCCATCTCCGGCAGCCCTTTGGCCTTTCCCGAATTTGCCCCGGGAAAGCAGACGCTGAAAACCTTCGAAAAGTTTGAAATTACTTTCAACCTCGGCCTGTACGGAAAAAATCCCTTTGACCCTGAAAAAATACTTGTGCGGGGAGTATTTACCTCTCCTGACGGAAATAAGCTTGAAGTTCCCGGTTTTTACTACCAGGAGTATAAAAGGACCCTGAAAGACGGGAAAGAGCTTTTATCTCCCGAGGGCTCCCCTTGCTGGAAAATAAGGTTTACCCCCTCCGCCCCTGGTGTTTACAGGTACCATGTAAAGGCAATATTCGATAATCAAAGCTTCCTGACCGGGGAAAGCAGTTTTACCGCCCTGCCTCCCGAAAAACCCGGCTTTGTGAGAACCAGCGCCATGGACAAGAGGTATTTTGAATTTGACAGCGGCAATTTTTTTTACCCCCTCGGCATGAATATCCGCTCGCCCACTGATACAAGGTACGCAAAACTCATGGGAAAAGAGATATCGCCCGACGGCGGAACCTTTTATTACGAAGAAATTTTTGCCGAAATGCATGAAAACGGAATGAACTTCGCAGAGGTATGGCTGGCTCCCTGGTTTGCCGCACTCGAATGGAAGGAAAACCGGCCGGGATACCGCGGCTTAGGCTATTATAACCTGAGAAACGCCTACAAAATAGACAGGATACTTGAATTCGCAGAAAAATACGGCATCTTTCTCCAGGTTGTCATCATCAACCACGGACAGTTAAGCACATGGTGCGACCAGGAATGGCAGGACAATCCGTTGAATACATCAAACGGCGGGTTCCTCAAAAGCCCCGACGAATTCTTTACAAGCGAAAAAGCCAGGAAAGGCTTTAAGAACCAGCTCGACTACATAGTAGGAAGATGGGGTTATTCACCGAATATCTTCTCATGGGAAATCATAAATGAGATGAACCTCATAGGGTCGAAAAGAAATTTTTACAGGGAAAAAGGAGAAAAAATCTCTCAATGGTACAGGGAAGCAACTCTCCATCTCAGGGAAAGAGATGTTTTCAACCACCTCGTCACCGCCCATTATACAATACTCGTTGACAACCCCATCCTCTCGGAAATAATCGATTATACGATTACCAACGCATATTATAATATAAAAAAAACTTCCCTGACACAGATGCTGAATAATATCTGCAGGCACCATTCAAAATTCAATAAGCCTGCCTTTGTTTCTGAATTTGGAGGAACCCCGCAAGGAGCCACTCGGGAGAACCTGAAACGGGACATCATAACAGGCCTCTGGTACAGCTACCACAAGCCTTTTGCCGCATCGCCTCTATTCTGGTGGCACAGGCTTGTAAAGGAAATGGAATATTTCAACATTTACAGGACCTTTTCCGATTATATGTCGGGAGACGACAGGGTAAACAACGCCTTTGAAACCAGGGAAGCCGTGGTAAGAGGCCCGGGAGAAAAGCAGCTTTTCGCGGAAGCCTTCGGCACAGATTATTTTACAAGCTGCTGGATTTATAATTTCGCCGTGACAAGGGATTCCGGCAATAAAATATTCCCTGAGATGAACGCCATTGAAATAACCATAAGGGATAAAAAAGACGGGATATACAGCGTTATTTTCTACGACATGGAAAACGGTTTAATCGATGAGAAATTTATCGAAGCTATATCGGGAAGCCTGACTGTAAAGCTGCCGCCTTTTACCAGGTGGATAGCCATAAAGGCGCAACTTCATGAAAAAACATAGAGATACCATTGAATACGAAGGAAAAATAATCCCTATACCCCGGGATAACGCCTTGTCCAACCTGAGTTTATCTCAAAAAATTATCCTGCTTTTTATCTTCGGGCTGTTATTATATATCTTTAATTTCAAAAAACACTATTTTAATATTTTCTCATGCTTCTATTATCCCGTTACCGTTCTATACCTTGTCATCTGCGCACACAAATTTCTTCTCATCGCTGCAGGTTATTTTAAAAAAACAGAGGTCACGGTAAGCGATATTGAAATAGCCTCCAATCAAAACTGGCCTTTATATACCATACTGCTTCCGGTTTACCGGGAAACATCCATTTTCGAACAATTATACAGCGCGATAGAAAACATATATTATCCCAAAAACAGGTTGGAAGTACTTCTTCTTATAGAGGAAGACGACACCGAATTTAAAGAATTTCTCCAGGCCCAGAAACTGCCCCCATGGTGGGAAATTGTGGAAATTCCGGATTTCAAGCCGAAAACGAAAGGAAAGGCCCTCAATTTCGGCCTTTTGAAAGCCGGGGGAGATTACCTTGTTATATACGACGCTGAAGATATCCCCGAAAAGAACCAGCTGAAAAAAGCTGTTCTGGCATTCAGGAAATTACACCGCGACGTTGTTTGCCTTCAGTCAAAACTGAATTATTACAATCCTTACCAGAACATGCTGACAAAATGGTTCACCGCCGAATATTCCTCGTGGTTTGACCTTTACCTGCCGGGAATCAATGCCGTAAACGCGCCCATGCCCCTCGGGGGGACATCCAACCATTTCAAAAGAGAAAAACTGCTGGAACTCAGGGGATGGGACCCTTTCAATGTCACGGAAGACTGCGACCTCGGGATAAGAATCTTCAAGGCTCATTATTCAACAAAGGTTCTCGACACGACAACATGGGAGGAAGCAAACAGCGTCCCGGCCAACTGGCTTAAACAGAGAAGCAGGTGGGTAAAGGGTTACATACAGACATACCTGGTAAATATGCGCAATCCCGCCGGGTTGATAAAAAAGATAGGTATCATGAAATTCTTCCACTTCAATGCAATAGTGGGAGGCAATGTTTTTGTGCTGTGTTTCAACCCGGTTGCATGGACAATGATAATACTCTGGCTGCTGAAACCCGGCAGGTTTTATTTCCCGAACGCTTTTCTCCTTTTTTCAACGGCCGCGCTTCTTGCAGGAAATTTTTTCTTTATAATGATAAACGTATGGGGAGTCCTGCAAAGAAAGTGGTACAGGCTTGCATTTACCGCTTTATTCTCTCCCCTGTACTGGTTCCTGATGAGTGCGGGCGCCTGGAAGGGACTCTTCCAGTTTCTCCGCAAACCCCATTTCTGGGAAAAAACGGAACACGCCCTCTTTAAAAATCACCGTAGCCGAATATCCTGAATATATCGGGCCTGTTTTTCCAGTCCTTTATTACCTTTACCCATAATTCCAGGAAAACTTTCCTGCCGGTGAGGGATTCGATTTCTTTCCTGGCAAGGGTTCCTATCGATTTAATCTTTTCGCCTTTTTTCCCTATGATTATATGTTTCAGGTTTTCCCTGTCAACTATGATATTTGCCTTTATAGCCAGCATCTTTTTATCCCTGTTTCCGGATTTCATCCCTTCAATTTCAACAGCCACGCTCTGGGGCACTTCCTGGTAGGTCTTATTTACAACCTTCTCCCTTATGATTTCCGCTATGTGGTATTCAAGCGGTATGTTGGTCTTCATCCCTTCGGGAAACAATTCCTTTCCCTCGGGAAGGTGTTTAAAAACAGATTTCAGGAGTTCGTCAATGTTCTGGTTCCTGCTTGCGGAAACCGGAATCACCTCCTCAAAAGAATACCTCCCGAAACTCTCTTCAATCAGGGGCAGCAGGAATTCTTTTTTAGGAAGCAGGTCCGCCTTGTTTATGGCAAGAATTATCTTCTTGCCGAATTTCTTCAAGCTTTCCAGTATTTTCTCGTCATACTCCTGCCATCCGTTGGCATCAATCAGGAACAAAACCATATCGGAATCTTCTACGCATCCGAAAATAGTCCTGGCCATGCTCTTTGCAAGTTCGCTCCTGTTTCTTTCAAAACCGGGGGTGTCGAGGAAAACTATCTGCCCTGCTTCTGAATTGTAAACCCCGAAAACCTTTATCCTGGTTATGGCAGGATGGGAGGAAACTATCGACAGTTTTGAATGCATAATGGTGTTCAACAAGGTTGACTTGCCTGCATTGGGCCTTCCGACAATGGACACGAAACCGGCTTTTTTCATATTTCCCTTTGTATCAGGATTTCTCCTCCCTCGTCAACGGACTCTTTTTCCATGAGAAGAACGGCGAGGGAATGCCTTGCGTCTTCCGGAGTTACCACATTAAACTGCTTGTTATGCGAAACATGCTCGATAAAATATCTTATCTCGTGAAAATAACCTCCAAGGTCTTCCACGTTCCCTCCCGCTTCATCAGTCTTTATGCTTTCAAAAGCCGGCCTCGTTACTTTTCCTGAATATTCGTATACTACGAGGGAGGGAGAATTGTTTGAATTAAAATCTATCACAGCTTTCTCAAAACGGGCGGTATAACTCATCCCGAAAGGAAATTTGGAAGGGAAATCCCACCCTCCTTCAAGGGAAACAACAAGGCCCCCGTCGAATGTGAAATTAGTAAAGATATGAGAATAACGGCTTTCGAGCCTGGTCGATCTGGAATAAACCTTTTCGGGGTTCCTGCCTATCAGGTAAAGCATAAAATCAGTATCGTGTATATGGAGGTCTACCAGTGCTCCCCCCGATTGTTCATCGTTCAAAAGCCAGTCCTGCCAGCTCCACGTGGGAGTTGGAGACAACCTCCGGCAAACAAGGCTTTTCAGTTCACCGTAATCACCCCTGTCATATGCCTCCTTTAAGAAATTGTACTCGTTCCAGAACCTTATCACATGGGCAACCATGAACCTGACGTTATTCTTTTTGCAGGCGTCAATCATTTCATCGGCATCCTTGAGGTTTAAAGCTATGGGCTTCTCGCATAATATATCCTTGCCCTGTTCAGCCGCCTTGACAACAAATTCCTTGTGCAGGAAAGTAGGAAGGCATATATCGATAACGCTTATGTCCTGCTTTTTGATAATTTCCCCCGGGTCGTAATAAGGAATAGCCTTGAATTTTGCAGCCAGAGATTTAGCCTTTTCACCCCTTACGTCCGCAATTCCTACTATCTTGACGTCAGGCAGCATATTGTAAACATTCGCATGCATGCTCCCCATAAATCCCGCTCCTATGATTCCCACTCTTGTCATTTTGAAAACCTCCGTTAGTAAATAAAAATCAAAACCTTGAAAAATTTCGTGTTTCGGCAGCACGCAGAAAAAGAGTGTTGCTTTCAAAACCGCGGAGCCCCGGGGGCACAGCACGGGGTTTCTCTGCTTCCCTGAAATTTCGGCGCATAAATCCTTCCGCGCTAAAGTTTGCCATCCGAAGCTTCAGCATGGGAGAGCTCCGGACGGGCAAGTCCGCGAAAGCGGCAAATTAAAGCCTCGCAAATATATGCCCTTCCGCAGGCAATTGTCATCACGGCGCGGTAAGAGCGGAAAGGCTTTCCTTACAGCCAGATTATCTTGAAGGAAAAGATATTCTTGCCTTCAACGGTAGTCAGGAATGTACCGTCATCCAGCGTGTTGATAAAGGAAGCTTTCATGGAAAGGTTATACATCCAGAGTTTCTGCTTATCATGCGAAAGCATGTAAAAATAATTTCCCTTTTTGCCGACCATCAATTTCAGTATTTCAGGATTAAAGGCGGAATACGAAGTATCCTGCCCTGCCTCGAAATTTATTATTTCGCTGCCTTTATCGTCAAATAGAAAAGTCTTTCCCTTTTCGGTAACAGCGCAACTGTAATTATTCGCCGATACCTTTATGCCGGCAATCCTGTTGTTGAGATTCTTTTTCCACAGAACGTTTCCTTCGTCGGAAAGGCTCCAGTACTGGCCGTTATCCATTCCCACAAAAACCTGGTCTGCACCGGCAGATATCTTAACCGAAGAAACCCACTGGGGAAATTCTGCTTCCCAGAAAGAATCACCGTTTCTGTCCCAGAAAATAACCTTGTCGTTTATGCTGACGGCAATAAATGTTCCGTTGCCGGCAATATCAATGCCCCTCGCGTAATTCTTGACCTCTCTTGTCCACCTTATCACTCCCTGAATATCCGCAAAGTAAAGCCTGCCGTTGAGAGATATCCA
>Ga0272443_10004946_pt1 | contig 14094 bp, 10 predicted proteins | sample SSMAcet12_FD_193581 | JGI IMG/M metagenome (GOLD analysis project Ga0272443, IMG submission 193581) | Marine sediment archaeal communities from Little Sippewissett salt marsh, Falmouth, MA, United States - SSM-Acet-12 | ecosystem: Environmental > Aquatic > Marine > Wetlands > Sediment ...
GTCAAGTTCTGGGAGACTCCCAAGGGCAATCTATTGAAAACCCACGACCCTGAAATTGGTAAGATAAGTGCCGTCACATTTGGCTCAGATTCGAAGACGTTCGTGACGGCAGGTGAAGCGGCGAATATCAAGGTCTGGGATGTCAGAAGGCTTGATCAGCAGAAATCACGACCTACGGCAAAGGCTCGGCCTGAAGGCGTGGAAGACCAAGATGATGCGAAGCTGAATGTGAAACTCCGCTGTGTGCTTCGAGGTCACCAGAAAATAGTATGGACACTCGCATTCAGCCCGGACAGCTTGACTTTGGCTTCGTGTGGCCCTGATATGAGCTTGCGAATCTGGGACGCAACAACTGGGAATCCTCTCCAAGTTCTGGAAAACAAAGGGTTTGAGGGACTGGCTTACAGCCCTAATGCACCGCTTATTGCTGCCGGACTCAAAAGCGGACCGATCAATCTGGTGAATGCAGCGTCGGGCCAAATACAGTCAACACTGGAAGGCCATACTTGGCACCCATTGTCTATTGCGTTCTCGCCTGACGGTGGAACTTTGGCATCTGGGGCTCACGGCGGGATGCTGCGGATCTGGGACTTAAAGACGAACGTGGTACGAAAAGTACTCGGCAGATATGGGGACATAATTCCTGGGGTTAGTTTTTCTCCTGACGGGAAGTTATTGGCCTTTGGAGCGGGAGCGAAGGGCGAAATACATATCCTGGATCTCGGCTCCGGCAAAATACAACAGGTTTTGAAGGGCACTGGGAGACGAGTCGCTCAGATTAGTTTTATGCCAGACGGATCTACTTTGGTCTCGGGTGGGCAATGGCCCCCAATTCAATTCTGGAACGTCAGCTCTGGTGATCTCATCGACACCTGGGACACTAGTGGTAACTTCGCAGTGTCCCCAGATGGTTCGTTGATTGCCCATATGAATCGGGAAGAAGGCAAACTGCTCTTCACGGGTGTTGCGTCAAGAAAAACACTGGCGTCTATTGATATACATGAGGAAATAGGCTGGCCGTATGTTTGCTTTGCCCCTGATGGCAAGACTGTCGCGACTACCCGAGGAGACAAGTTGATCAGAATTTGGGATGTTGTTCCCCTGGAATCGACTCCGAAGCAACAGAGCGAAGTAGATAAGCCCGTCGGGCCAACACCCGAGAATATCATCCGGATTGAGCCAGTACCAGTTGAAGGACCGCCCGCAGAAAAGTGATGCATCGATAGGTCAGGGCAGACACCGAGGACTGTTCATACGGAACGTGAGCTGCCACCTCTCCCTAAGAACGTGTTTTGAAATTGCCTAATCAGACAAAAACTGCTACGGCTCCAGGCCTTTGACGCCAATCGAAGGAAGGAGCCGTAGCATGAAGCGTGCAAGGAATTATGCCAGTGATTTGACTGACGGACAATGGCAAGTGATTCGGCAATTGCTGCCGAAGCCGGCACGACGCGGTCGCAAGAGAATTTACCGACGCTGGGTCATCGACGCCATCCTCTACGTGACACGAACGGGGTGCCAATGGCGAATGTTGCCGAAGAATTTCCCGAATTGGAATACGGTGTACGGTGTCTTCCGCCAGTGGAAGCATGACGGGACCTGGGAGCGAATCCACGACGCCCTGCGGGCCAAAGTGCGAAAGGCCGTCGGCAAGAAGCCGACGCCAACGGCCGCAATCGTCGACAGCCAGTCGATTCGCACGGCCGAAGGCGGCGAAAAACGCGGCTATGATGCAGGCAAGAAGATAACCGGCCGAAAACGGCACATTGCTGTCGACACGCTCGGCTTGCTGTTGGCGATTGTCGTTCATCCAGCGGATTGGCAGGATCAACATGGTGCTTGGTGGGTGATGGAAAAGTTGGACGCGAAGTTTCGAAGACTGAAGGTGATCTTCGGCGATTCCGCCTACGGCCGAAATTCTCTTCCCGATTGGGTGGAGGGCACCTTCGGTTGGGTGCTACAAACCGTGCTTCGGCCGGTCGGTATCAAAGGCTTCGTTGTCCTGCCGAAACGATGGATCGTCGAACGTACATTTGCCTGGCTTGCTCGGCATCGTCGGCATAGCAAAGACTACGAAAAGACCACCGGATCGAGCGAAGCTTTCGCCCGCATCGCTATGATCGCCCTTATGTCGAAACGCCTCGCCAGAAGTCAAAACTGAATTTCAAAACACGTTCTGACGCCCATCGCCCGACAGGCCGCGGCCGTGCCGACCTCGGGAGCAAGCTCTTCGTAAGCGTTCCACGAACGGCATAGCCGTTTCGAGGGGCGCCGGACTGGAGTCCGCAGCGGATGGGCTATGCGGCCTCGCCGACGATGCGAGTGCGGCGGTTGATTTCGAGATGGGCGTCGGGGTGCTGGGCCAGCCAGCGGTCGGGTAGCAGGTCGTTGAGTTTGGCCACGAGGGTCGGATCGATCTGCGAGTCCTCTCGCATCCGTTCGATGAGCGGACGAGGATGATCCTTGAGGATGCGGAGGTGGTCGAGCGGGCTGTCTATGAGTTCCAGCCGCGGTCGAGTGCCGTCGGCCAGTTCGACTTGTCCGCAGGCGTCTCGGAGTGGCGGCAAGAGCGATTCGTGCTGGCGGATCTGCGGCAGACGGCGGTAAACGTCTTCGAGATAGAAGTAGGGATGAACTCGGTTGGCCTTTGCGGAACAAACGAGCGAATAGAGGATGGTTCCGGTTCGCCCGCCCCCGTCGCTGCCGAAGAATAACCAATTGTTCCTTCCGACAGCAATCGGTCGCAGGGCTCGCTCGCTTCGGGTGTTGTCGATCAACAGCCAGCCTCGGTCGCAGTAACGCACGAAGGCGTCCCACTGATTCAGGGCATAGCGAACGGCAGTGGCAATCTCGGTCTTGGGGACTACCGTCGGTGCCAGTTCGTCGAGCCAAGCCTTGAACTCGCCGAGGATCGGCAGCGCCCGCTCGTGACGCATCGCCCGACGCTCATTATCCGAGACGTCGGCCAGTTCCCGTTCCAGCATATAGAGCTGTCGGAAGTGGACCAGCGCACGATGAGCCTCGAGCGGCGCCGAATGGCGCGCCTTGTAGAAGTAGCGTCGCATGTGGGCCCCACAGGCCACTTCGAAGATCGTCCCTCCGCGATAAAGTTGATCGAAGACCGATGCGGCATCTGCCTGCAGATAGCCCGCATATCCGTCCAGAAACCGGCGCGGCGCCTCGCCGTCGCCGCTGCGGGTGTACTCGTAGACGAGATAGGGGCAGACCTCCCGCTGCCCACAGTAGACCCAAACAGTTCCCTTCTGAGCCTGCCCAGTCCCCGGTTCCAGGACGCGGACGCCGGTGGCGTCCGTGCCGAGAAGTTTTCCTTGCAGCACGCGGCTCGCCATCCAACTGTAAAGAATCACGGCCGTAACGGCCGTTTGCGTCAGCCAGCCAACCTGCGTGCTGCGAGGCAGCCACCAGCCGTGGCGAAGGCTGATTTCTTCATAGCGGTAGGTGGGCAGATGGTCGCCCTTGTTCGAGGTCGTCAGGTGGGCCAGCAAGCTCGCGTCCGCTGCCCCTTTTTCGATCATCTGCGGCGGCTTGTCGGCCACCACCACGTGCTCGTGGCAGCATTGACAAAAACCCTTTTCGTGGACGTGCTGAATACCGTAGATTTCTGCTGGACGGTGGGCCCACTGCAACAGGCCATTGACCAGGACGATTACCAGCGTAGCACCGCACTTGGGGCACACCTTCTCGTGATCTCGCAACTGATGGACCAGATCTTCGCAGGGGATGTTTTCGTCCAGAAGCCGACGGCCCTTTCCGCCACGTTTCTTCTTACCTGTCGAATCATCGCCCGACGATTCCTCATCAGGTGATTCAGACGGCTCGGCGATCTCACCCGGCTCGTCGAACAAGAGCTGCTGATCCGGATCCACGTAGCGTTCCCGCTTCGGGGCGCAACGCTCGCGAATCAACGCGTCCATGGCCGCTTCCAACTCGGCGATGCGGCGTTCCCGTTCCTGGAGGGTTCGGGCAAGACCTTGGAGCATCTCATGACACGACGCCACGTCGTCGGGGAGTGAAACAGCGGCGGTGTCCTGGTTGGCCGACATGAAGGCTTCCTGCGACAGTCGATTTCTGCTGACTGCACGCAAGATAATCCATCACGGCAGATCGCGCTACCCCTGTTTGGGTGTTTTTTGTGATTTTCTCAAAGCGGCTCAGCGGCGCCCGCAGCAGCGTTTGAACTTCTTCCCACTGCCGCAGGGGCATGGATCGTTACGCCCTACACGAGTTCCTGTCGACGAGGCATCGAGTGGCTCTTGGTAAGCACACTCTGCGACCTTGGCCACGCATCGTGCCGGTACGTCCGACGGCATGCTGCGTCGGCCGATCACCTTGATCTGCTCATAACGTTCGCGGAAGATCTCAAACCGGTCGCCCCAATGCTCACGCCAGGCCCGGGCGACCGACGCGCCGCCACGCCAGCCTTTCTCGCACACCGTGATCTCCTCGAACTGCCCGTCGAGGGTAAACGCGGCCCGGAATCGTTGCCAGATGTCGTTCCTGTTTCCGGGCGACTCGACCCGCTCCCAGAACCCGATGTGGACCTTGCGGCAGTCGCAGGCCGGATTGACGCAGTAGTGGTCGTCGATCAGAAAGTCGCGGCCCTCGTGAACGAAGAAAAAGCCGAACTGGTACTCGCTCTTCTCCAGATCCTCTTCCTCATAGATCACTTCTGCGTAAGAGATCAACTCACCGCGCCTTGAAGGATCGGCCGTGTACTCCTTCAGCCTCTGCTGGGACGTTCGCTGCAGATCGTGGCAGTCGAGCATCTCCTCAAACCGCTCGAAGGGAAAACGGACCAGGAACTCGCGGACCAGGGCCTGAATCTCCGGAGAACGCTTGGGCGGCCGACGCTCGCGGCCGGTGCGAAGATCGACCCGGATCTCAAACGTGAGCGGCTCCCGCAGTTCCTTCCCCGCCAGATCCACCTCGGTGAACGTCAGCCAGGCATCCGTACAAGAACATTCCAGGTCCAGGCAATGCCGCTCGCGCACGGCAAAAGGATGCTCGCGTGAAGAAAACCAGATCAATTGTCCCAATTCCATGGGGCGTCTCCTGAAGAACCGTTGATCACGATTCTTCAAGCTACTCCATGAACTTGATCCAAAACAGCCCCGCTTGACGGTCAGTTCAGGCCGGTACAGCCGGCCGCTCGTACCGGGGCCGACGACGACGGCCCCGCAGTTCAATCCCGTCGAGCAGCATCGATAGTTCGCTGCCTCGGAGTTCGATTGACGGCGAATGCGGATCCTGCGGCACGGGAAACTCGAAGGTTCCACGAGCCAGCCGCTTGTAGAAAAGGGCGTAGCCGTAGCCGTCGCCGTCCCAGAAAAGCAGCTTCACCCGATCACGACGGCGATTGCGAAACAGGAACAAGTGGCCGCTCAGCGGATCTTCTTCGAGCGTCCCTTGAACGAGGGCCGACAGGCCGTCGAACCCTCGCCGCATGTCCACCGGGTCGAGGGCCACGAAGATCTTCACTTGTCGAGGCACGTGAAACATGACCTCACCCGACTTCCCGCATCAGTTGCAGCACACGACGCACGTTCTCCGTGTTTGCCTCGTCGCCCACACGCAGAATCAGGCCGCTCGGAGAAACAATCTCCACGGCAACAAGTCCTTTGTCTTCGAGCAACTTCACCGGGGCCAGTCGCACCGACTCGCCCCCATGCTCGCTGCCGTCGCCCGCTTCCGCTTCTTCTGCCCGAAACTTCCGTCGCCAACCAAAGAAGCTGGCTTGGCCGAGCCCTTCCTGCTCGCAGAACTTCCGCACCGACAGCCCGCTTTCCTCCTGCATCTGAACGACCATCCGCCAGAACGCCCGCTTCTCCTCGCTGCTTCGTCGCGTCACGGTCCGCCTCCTCGAAGTGAATGGAAACCCAAGATCACCCCGAGTCTAACATGCTTGCCAAGATGCTGTTGGCTGTGCGCTTACAACGTTTTGGAACTCAGGAAAGAGATCACAATTCCAACCTTCCTGAGCTCGTCACCCGAGGAAATCCCTGCAGCTCGCAGCAATGCAGCCACCTTGGGTCCAATATTGGGCAGTTTCTCGAGTTGTTGAGCGGGCTTCTTTGTCTTCATGGTGGATCAACTCCGTAGCCCTCGAAGGGCGAGCGGGAATCGGTGGCTTGTTTCACTAGAATCGTCGTCCGGTTACGTCCCGGTGTCAACGGTCCCGATGTGAAACGAAATCGTTTTCTGCATCGAGTGATGCATCCGCGATATCGACTCGCTACAATCCGGGTTGTCATGGCATTTTGCTGCCAGCCAGATGTTGAGCTGTCGCACACGAGGAGACATTCGCATTATGTTCCAGGAGACCTCTCACCGTTGGGGGCCAGTTGCGGCCGTTGGAGCGATCACGATTTCGCTGAGCCTGTTTCTGGCCGCGAGCGCAGCGGAGACGCGTTTCTATGCGTCCCAATGTACACAGGCCGCGAACAAGGCCTTTGGCATTTGTGAGCGAGACGGTGCGAGCCGGCCGACGGCGCCTTACCTTTCGTCGCTCGTGGGAGGTGAGCAGCAGGTTGGTGCCATCGGTTCGCCGCCCTTCAAACTGTCTGCCGATACGGTTCGCTTCACCATTCGAGGACACGATGGTAAGGGAGGAGGACGAAATCAGAACTTTGCGGCCTTGATCGACAACAAGACGGGGAACGCCCTTCGCAAGACGCCGGCTCCGGGAAACGATGCGTTGCAGGAATGCGAATGGGACGTGGCGGACCTCAAGGGGCGTACCGTACGGTTCCAAGTCGTGGACGGCAACGGTGACAGAGCGTTTGCCTGGCTGGGCGTCGAGAGGATCGAGGCCGGTCCGGAATTGACGATCGACTTCCGACAGGGGATGCCGAAAGGCTGGGGCACGGTTGCGGTGGAAGAGGACAAGGCATCGCGTCAATCGACAGATGTGACCGACGGGCCGGTACCGTTCCGTGTGTTTCAGGATGCGTTCACCTGGGTTCCCGAGCAGGGCGTGGGACGTGTTAGCGTTGGCTGTGAAGTCGAGCGGATCTATCTGCTCGGTTGCACAGTGCCGGCGCGGCGTGTCTTGGCGAAATGTGGGCAGGTCGACCTGGTCTACGCGGACAAGTCGAAGGAAACCTATCCGCTGGTCTACGGGTTCAATCTGGAGAGTCCGTACAAGATGCCGACGAAGTCCGACACGGCCTACCTGTTGCCGGTTGGTGACGGGACTCGGTACCTCGTTGCGTTGCAGCCGAAGGCGATGAAGCTGCTGCGTATTGAGCTAAGACCCGCTGCGGATCAGCCGCGTCCGCAGGTCACGGCGATCACATGCCAGCTTGCATCAGCCACGAAGGCCCCCAAGCATCTGCAGCCACTCGACGCCGTCGAAGCGTCCTCCGCGGACACGGACTGGCTTGCAAGCCACACGATTTCGGCGGACGGTCCGACGCCGCCGGATATGGCCGACGAAATTCGGCGGTCGCGAGGCGTTCCTGTCACGCTCGACGAGGTTCAGCAACGCGAAGAGCCGGGCAAGGCGCGGTTCACGCGTAGGAAGATCGCCGATCAACCGTTCGAAGCGGCATCGGTGTGCGACGTGGACGGCGACGGCCGGAAGGATATCGTCTCGGGCGATTATTGGTATGCCGGTCCGGACTTCACGAAGGCCTTCAAATTCCGCACGCTCGAAGCCAAGAGTGGCTATAACGATTCGTTCAACGACTACCCCATGGATGTCAACGGCGACGGTCGGGTGGATATTGTCAGCGGCGGGTGGTTTGGCAAGACACTTCTCTGGCGAGAGAACCCGGGCAAGGCACGCAGCGATGGTGAGTGGGCACGCCATGAAATCGACCAGCCCGGAAGCATCGAGACTTCGCGATTCTGGGATGTTGACGGGGACGGCCATGTGGAGGTTGTTCCCAACGCGGGCGGAAATGTTGTTTTCTATCGACTGGTTCGCGACGCCTCGGGCAAAGGGACGGGCAGGTTCGATAAGCATGTTGCGAAGATGGGCGGCTGCGGTCACGGGGTCGGCTTCGGCGATATCAACGGTGACGGTCGCGGCGATTTCGTGATCCCGACGGGATGGCTGGAAGCGCCCGAGAAGCCGCTCGAAGGAGAATGGAAGGTTCACGAGGGGTTCAATTTGCCGAAGGCGAGCGTGCCGATTCTGGTACATGATGTGAACGAGGACGGGCTGGCGGACGTCATTTATGGGAACGGCCATGGATATGGGCTGTATTGGTATGAACAAAGAGTTGATGGCGAAGGCAAACACAGTTGGACCGAGCACCTGATCGATGACTGCTCGGCTCAGTATCACGATATGCTGCTGGCTGACATTGATGGTGATCGGCGTGTGGAACTTGTGACAGGCAAGCGGTACTACGCCCACAACGGCAGGGACCCGGGAGCGGAAGATCCTGTGTTTGTGCGTTACTTCGATTTCAACAAGGCGGGTGTCTTCGTGCCGCATACGATCGACTACGGCAATGCAAAGGAGGCGAGCGGCGTGGGGATCTATTTCTGGGTGGAGGATGTGACGGGCAACGGACGACTGGATATCGTCGCGCCTGGCAAAGAGGGGCTCTATCTGTTTTTGAATCAAGGATCATAGTCGCGGCGTGCGTCTCGACGCACCAACGAATAGTCCGTGACAGTTCATGGTGCGTCAAAACGCACCCTACATGTCGAATACTGGAGTGTCGTCCATGGCCAATATGCATACCGTTACTCGTCGTCGGTTCCTTCGTAGTGCGTGCACACTGGGGGCTGCCGCGGTTGTCGCTCCCACGTTGATTCCGCGTTCCGCTCTCTCCGCACCTGGGCGTCCGGGGGCGAACGAGCAGGTGGTTATCGGCTTCATTGGGACGGGGGGGCGGTCGCGTCAGTTGATGGATCATGTTCCCGAAGGTGGGCGGATCGTGGCGATCAGCGATTGCTATGTCCAGCGCATGACGGACACGCTTCAGCAGAAGAAGACGGGCTGGAAGACGTATCAATACTTCGAGAAGATGATCGATGCCGAGAACCTGGATGCGGTCGTCGTGGGGACGCCTGACCACGCGCGTACGATACCTTGTATCCATGCTTGCCAGGCGGGCCTCGACGTCTACGCAGAAAAGCCACTGACGCTAACGATCAGCGAGGGGCGGACTTTGGTCAACCACGCGAGGAAACACAAGACGGTGTTCCAGGTGGGCAGCCAGCAGCGGACGATGGAGATGAATCGGTTCGCGTGCGAACTGGTACGGATGGGCGGGATCGGGAAGATCAAGAAAGTCCAAGGTATCTGCTATACGGGGCCGCGTGATTATGACGGGCTGCCGGAGCAGAAGGTCCCTGAGGGCGACGACTGGGATCGGTGGCAGGGGCCCACGGCGTGGCGGCCGTTCAATCACGCCTTACAGTTTGGTTGGATGGGCTGGCGGGCCTATTCGGGTGGCGAGATGACGAACTGGGGCGCCCATGGGGTTGACCAGATTCAGTGGGCGTTGGGAATGAGCCAAACCGGTCCCGTGGAGATCTGGACGACGACGCCGGGGCCGAACGGCAAAGTGCGTATGCGGTATGCGAACGACGTGGTCGTGTCGTACGAGTTGGAGAAAGGTCCCCATGGCGGGGGCATTTTTACGGGGACGGAATGCAAGATCGAAATCAACCGGAACAAGTTCGTAACCAATCCACGCGACTTCGTGAAGGACGGTCCGGAACCGGCGGAGGCTTCGAAGTGGGAAGGAGCCGGCTGGATTGCTCAGCCACATATCCAGAACTGGCTCGACTGTATCAAGACGCGTGAGAAGCCAAACGCGGACGTAGAAATTGGCCATCGTTCGATCAGCGTTTGTCATCTGGCGAATATTGCACGCTTGCTTGGGCGGCGTCTGCGGTGGAATCCGGACAAGGAGCAGTTTGTTGGCGACGCGGAAGCGAATACGTATCTTGCCCGGCCGAGGCGGAAAGGGTATGAGTTGCCCGAGGTGTAGTGGCCGTCGCTTTCCGGTTTGTTGCGGACAGGTTCAGTCCTGTGCGAGAGAGGCGTTCTGGAGTATCTGACACGATGTAATCGTATCCCACGACTGTCCCATGCCTATTGCTGATGCCCGCAAGTTCCTGTTTGAAGTGATGCAGAATAGTGCGTTGCGTGATGCACTGAACGAAGCGGAGGGCGGGGCGGCGCGACAAACGGTTCTTGTCGAGGCCGGGTTTCGGTTCAATGAGCACGAATTTGAAGAGGCATGGCGGCATGAGCTGACGGCTTGCCAGACGGAGGAGCTTGCCAGTCGGTTGCACGAGGTGAACCAGTGGTGGCAGATTCTTCAGCGGTTTGGGTGAATCGATTGGGCAGAGCGGTCGGCGGCAAGATGCCATAGAGCGGACGGCGGCAGGATGCCACCGCTACGCGGGTTCAGCTCGTTCTTCGTCGCTCCGTGGGCCGAGGTTGCCGTAGCGGTGGTAGTCGATCGATTGGGACTGTTCGCGGAGGTACCAGAGGAGTTCGATTCGGCCGACGGAGAGGGCGGGAGTTGAGGCGATGTACTGCCCGGTTTCGGCGGCAACACGACGGATCATTGGGGGCACTCTGCTGGGGGCGGCATAGCGTAGCCGATCGGTCTGTCCGTGCGTCATGAGCGTGGCTACCTGTTCGTCGGTCTCTTCGACAAACTCAATGGCGCCGGCCCAGTAGTGAGTGAGTTCTTCGAGGAGATCGACGGTGGGCGCATTCAACTCCGGTGGCGAGCAGACAGTGATCCGGCAGCCGGCCGTCTTTGCGGCACAGACCCGTGCGAACAGGTCAAAGAGGGTGTCTTCGGGATGGACGCGAACGCGCAGATGGTGGACGGGTACGTAACGCCTGAAGTTGTCTTCGCCGAGGAGACGGAAGTGGTCGTGTTTTTGGGAGAACTCCTCACGCATGTCGAGGCTGTAGGATCGGACCGCGGTTTCGATTCGATCGATCTCTTCGGAGGGCCATTCGTCGTTCGGAATCTTCCGGAGTCGAGCCATAAGGTCGACGATCAATGGGTCGTCAACCATTTTGCTCGTACGCGGTGCCCCTGAGGGCTCGAACCGCATGAGTTGGGCCACGTAGTTTGGTCCGCCGGCCTTGATCCCGGGTCCGAAGGCGCTTTTGCCCATTCCGCCGAAGGGCTGGCGGAGGACGATGGCGCCGGTCGTGGGTCGGTTCACGTAGAGGTTGCCGGCGCGAATGCTCTCGAGCCAGGTGGTCTGTTCACGGTCGTCGAGCGATTCAAGCCCGCTGGTAAGTCCATAGCCGGTGGCGTTGACGAGCGAGATTGCCTCGTGCAGGTCGTCGGCTCTCATGACGCCGAGGACGGGGCCAAACAGTTCGGTCATGTGGGTGAAGCTTTCGGGACGGACTCCCCATTTGACGCCCGGCGTGACGAGGTTGGGGTTCCCTTCATCGACGTGGGGCATGATGGCCCAGGACTCGCCGTCCTCCAGCTCTTTGAGTCCGCGTTCCAGGGCGTTTTTCGGCGGTCGAATCAGCGGTCCCATCTTCGTCTTCAACTGCCAGGCGGAACCGACTTCGATGCTCGATACGGCGTCGCAAAGGGCTCGCTTGAAGTTTTCGTCTTCGTATACCTCGTCTTCGAGGATGAGCAGGGAAGTGGCGGAACACTTCTGGCCGCTGAGGCTGAAGGCGGAATGGAGGATGTGCTTGATTGCCTGGTCGCGGTCGGCCATGGCGGTAACGATGGTTGCGTTCTTGCCGCCAGTTTCGGCAAGCAGATTGACGTCGGGGTTGTCGCGGAGGATTTTCAGAGCGGTTTTCGTGCCGCCGGTGAGGATGACCGTATCGACGTCGTCGTGGGAGACGAGGTGCTGACCAACCGTTGAGCCGTAGCCCGGGAGCATTTGGAGGGTCTTTTTGGAAACGCCTGCTTTCCAGAAGCATTCGCAGAGCAGGTGGGCGACGAGTACGGTGTCGGGAGCCGGTTTGAGGATCACGGTGTTGCCCGCAGCCAGGGCGGCTGCGATTCCGCCGCAGGGGATCGCGATGGGGAAGTTCCAGGGAGAGACGACAGCCACGACTCCCTGGGGGCTGGCTTCGACTCCGTGCAAGTCGTGATAGAAGCCCGCCGTTTGCGTGTAGAACTCGACAAAATCGATTGCTTCGGAGACTTCCGGGTCGGATTCCATCAGCGGCTTGCCGCCGTCGGCAAGGGCGGCACCCATCAAGTCTGCTCTCGCGCAACGAAGCTCGTGTGCAACGCGTCTGAGAACTTCGGCTCGCTGCTCATGCGGCATGGAATGCCAGTCGTCTTCGTCGGCTTTGGCACAAGCGATGGCGGCGTCGATATCGTCATCGCTCGCATGGCGATATCGACCAACGACCACGCCGGGGCGCGATGGATCGAGGCATTCAGAAACGAGTCGCTCGTCGGTCACATCCTGGCCGGCGACAGTCAGCGGGATCTCCAGCGCGTTCTCGCCACAGCGCTTCTCCCAGCGTTCGACAAGTTGCTCGGCCCAGGTGACGTTTTGGGGCAGTGAGAAGTCGGTGTCGGGCTCGCCGCGGAATTCCTTCCAATCCGTGGAGGACGGCTCTGCCGGCTCCACCGGTTGATTGCGATCCTGGGTACGGCGCGGCGCATCGGAAACGTCAGGAATCGCGTCAAACGAAGCGAGGAATTGCTGTTCCAGTCGCTTCCAGTCATTGCTGCCGACCTTGACCTTGAAGGCATGGGCAAGGAAGTTGTCGGGACCGGTGTTCTCGTCGAGACGGCGGACGAGGTAGCCGATGGCGTGGATGAAGTCACGTTTCTTGCAGGCTGGGGCGTAGAGAAGAAGGTTCTTGGTCATCTCGAAGAGGGCGCGTCGTTGGTGATTGGCCATTCCCTCGAGCATCTCGAACTGGATCTTGTCGAGTGCGTGGTTTTCAGCGCCAAGTTGCAGTCCGTAGGCCAGGTCAAACAGATTGTGGGAGGCGATTCCAAGGCGTACGGCGGCGAGATTCTCGGATTTCATGCCCTCTTGCAGCATGCGTTTGAAGTTCGCGTCGGTGTGCCGCTTGATCTTGTAGGGTGCCTGGGGCCAGCCGCGGAGCGAGGCTTCGACCCGTTCCATCTCCATGTTGGCGCCCTTGACGAGACGCAGGGTAATTGACGAGCCGCCTTTTGCGACGCGATCTCGAGCCCACTGGTTGATTCGCAATTGCATTCGATAGGCATCGGGTATGTAGGCCTGAAGGACGATCCCGGCGTTCACGTCTTCCATACCTGGGCGATTGAGCGTCTCCATGAAGGCCCGGGCCGTAAGCTCCATGTCGCGGTAAGCTTCCATGTCCATGTAGACGAACTTGGGAACGACCGTTCCATCGGCGCGGCTGAACCGTGCTCGTGCGGCCGCTCGGTAGAGAAGTTCCATCCGGTCGCTGATCATCGAGATCGTGTGGTTCCATGCAAGCGGCGAGATCTGCGAGAAGATCGTCGAGATCTTGATCGAGACGACTTCGATCTCGGGCATGTGGAGGGCTTCGAGATAGGCTTGCAGCCTGCGTTCCGCTTCTTTCTCGCCGAGGATGGCCTCGCCGAGGAAGTTGACGTTCATGCGCACCGCTTCCGCCTTGCGAGCGTTGAGGTGGGCCGCGAGCATCTCTTGTTCGGCGGGCAACACGACGTTGGCCGTCTCGCGTTGCATCTTTCCTTGGCCAGGGGAATGGCGACGCCGGGCAGGTAGCTGCCAAAGGACTGGAATCCGCGGAGAAGTGTGCGGTCGAAGACGGAGAAGAAGCGAGGGATTCCTTGAACGTCCAGGATATGTGTCAATTGGTCGGCCGCTCGGTGGGAGAGCCTGGCGCGGAAGGCCTGATCGGTCATTTCCATGAGCGTGGCCCTATCGTCAGGGCATTTGACCATGCGGTCGAGTTCCGCTTGCTGACGCCGTTCCTGGGGCGTCTGCAATTCGTTGGCCCGCTCCTGGAGAATCCGAGCGAGGTAGACCGCCTTCTGAACGCTTTCCGGCCAAGGCGAGGCCGGATTGTAATGGAAGCCAGTTGTGACCGAGTCGATGCCGTTGGCGAGAGAGGCCTTATGCTTCGTCTGAACCGACATGGCAGCACCCCCTTTGGAGTTATGGGCC
>Ga0272443_10004948_pt1 | contig 14084 bp, 6 predicted proteins | sample SSMAcet12_FD_193581 | JGI IMG/M metagenome (GOLD analysis project Ga0272443, IMG submission 193581) | Marine sediment archaeal communities from Little Sippewissett salt marsh, Falmouth, MA, United States - SSM-Acet-12 | ecosystem: Environmental > Aquatic > Marine > Wetlands > Sediment ...
CGCCGGGAGGGTCACCCCAAAGCTGACGCTTTCCACCTCGCTGCCAACCATCAAGGATTTGGCCGGGCCATCACCGCTGTCCAGCCAGACCTCTTTCCCGGGTGTGAGAATATACTCACCCTCCGCGGAATCGATCAGCAGGGTAAGCTGATAGGGATCTGATTCCTCTCTATCAGGCCAGCTCAGATCACAGCTGATGGACGCCCGGGTTGCATCCTGAAGCCCGGGTTTGGGCAGGGTTCCCAGATCAACCTCAGTAAGTCCCTCACAGGATAGGATCAGCGCTGCCGGGATTGGAACAGGTGTAATGGAGGGTTCAGGTGTTGGTGATGGAGTCCAAGTGGGAGTAAATGTGTTTGTAGGCGTAGGAGAATTCAAGGAAAATTCCAGGCGGACCGCATCTGGAATCAGGAACATGCTTTCCCCCAAGCCTTTTTCCAGGTTAACGGGCAGATTATAGACATGCTCCCCGCCCTCGTCTGGCTTCACAAATTCAGGTTTAGAGTTCACCAGGGAGATCTCCAGGCAGATCCTTCCTTCGGAAATCTTGAATTCCTTGGGGCAATCACCCGCTCCCGGACCGCAGACTTCAAACGCGAAGCTGGGCAGCCCCGCCTCCCCATCTGCCGGGTACGGCCTGTCTATCGAGACAACCCTGTTGAGCATACTGTCATCAGAGTACCAGGGCACGAAGCAGGTGATTTCGCTATCAGCGATTCCAGTTTCATACAAATTGCCCAGGCGCAGCGTCATGGGCGTCAAATAAGTGACCCGGATAGGCTCCGGGGCATTGCTTTCCACAATCTTGATTGGACCTTCATTATCGCGGATGATTTCCGGCACCTGCACACCAATCGCGTTATAGATCCAGAGGATATGCCCCTCTTCATCATAGAGGTCAATGAAATTACCCACGCAGGTTTCTTTATCATTTTTACTGGCGTTATCAAGGCCGTCTGTAAAGGAAATCAGCATTTGAAATTGGTTTCCGCCAGGCAGTCCACTCTGCCGGCTCTCCAGGTCCTGAACCCCCTCGCAAACCGCGTCCCAGAGTTTGGTGGATTGTCCCTCCGCTTTGAGTTCAGAGAGCGCTTTGATGATCTCCATTTTCTTGGAATCGTTGAGATCCGTCCAGGACCCAATTTCCTTTATCTCAGAATCAAATGTATAGACAGCCACATTGGAGCGATCCTGCAAGGACTCGACAAAAGTGGACACCACATCCTGCAATTGTTCAAAAATGGGTGGATCACCTACCCACATCATCGACTCGGAGGTGTCCATCAAGATCACATAATCATATGTGGCAGCAGATTGAGCTTGAGTGGAATCTGTAAAAATGAGAGCAGAGGAAATAAGAAGCACAACTAGAAACAGAGCAATTTTCACTAACTTCATAGACTCGCTCCTTACTATAAAATGACAGATTAAATCAGGAAACACGCCTGAGCTCCCCATCCACTCAATCGCGTTTTAATATGCCCACCTATAAAGATTACCGGCTGTCTGGCTGGTAATGCCTGGTACAAAATAGAAACCATCGACAAGGGAACCAAAGCTAAAAGTATTATAATAGAAAAAGTGTCACGTAAACTTCCTTTTTAATTGTTTTTTTTCAACATATCACAACCGATTGTAGGAAGCGCCAGCAGGTTTGCTATCCGGGTTGCGCGTGTGTCTGGCAAATCTGAAAAATTTATATTCTGCGCATCCATATATGCGCTCCCACCTTTTTTTATTGTTTTCACACCAAAATGGTTTCTCCAGGAAAACACTACCGAACTGATCGAATAAGCTCCTCACTTCTCCCAATGGCGAAACCAATTTCCAGTACAGGGAAAATCACAATACGACCTGAAAAACCTTATGCTATACTGAAATCTTGAGGAGTATCTCAATCACCCCATGAAAAAGGTCTCCGGGAACCGGAAATTCAAATTTGAGAATCAAGCTGAAACGCCCCTGGACCTGTTTCGCCTGTATTCCAGGGAGCTTAAGTCACGGGAAATCCTGGCAGGCCGTGATTCCTTTTCGTTCCAATGCGAAACCCTGGCCCTTCGCTGGGAGAGCGAACAGGAAAGTCCCTATATCAAGGAAACGCTGATAATCACGCAGCGCTGGCCAGATGGCAACCTTGAAGAGATCACCTACACCGCTGAAATTGAAGACCCGGTCAAGTACCAGGCAAGAGAAAAAGCCTTCCTCGCCGAAATTTTCGAAGGCGACCCGGAGTTGCTCCAGGGGATCAATCGCTCCCAGGAGGAGGAACACAAAGAACCTTTTCCTGATGCCGGCGCCTTTTTGGATCAGCTGGAGATCGTCCAGCTACCTTCCTGTTTGCTGACCTACCAAACCAGCCATATCGGCCGAGGCTTGCAGTCCCTGGCGCTGCTCAAGCTCCCCACCACGCCCAATAACCGCGCTGACAGCGTTTTCTCCACCGTGATCGAAAGGATGCTTGCGGATCCAGAAGTGGAAAAAGAGCTCTCCCGGCGTTTGGGCAAGTTCAACCGCAAAGGACAGATCAAATTCCTCCAGACGGGCAAATTGAACTGCTCCTCGAGTTTTCAAACCACCCTGGAAGATACCGCCCCTCCCTATGTTTTAGGCTACCGGATCCTGGACTTATGCAGGATCTACATAAACAAAGCCAGATAGCAGATGAAATCAATATGGATTTTTTTGGCTTCACTCCTAAATAAAAGGGCCAGATATGGTCTTATCATCGAATCCAACCAGCCAGGGTGACATCTATAATCTAAACCGGTTTGTGTTTGCCCAGGAAAGGGTATATGCCCGGGCTTTATCTGAGCTGCAAAACGGACAGAAAAGATCCCACTGGATGTGGTTCATTTTTCCCCAGTTGATCGGGTTAGGGAAAAGCGCCCGCTCTGTCAAATATGCCCTTTCCGGTCTGGATGAAACGCGCGCCTATTACCACCATCCCCTCTTAGGGAAACGACTGCTGGAGTGCTCTAAGACTGTCAACCAACTGGAAGGAGTTTCGATCCCGGAGGTCTTTGGCTATCCTGATACCCATAAATTCCGGTCCTGCATGACCTTATTCAGGGCACTCGAAGAAGGGGATCCGGTATTTCAGGAAAATCTTGATACATTTTTTGAGGGAAAGCCCGATCTTCGAACCCTGAAAATTCTCGAAAAAATGAACAAAAACTGAGTGTTCCAGCCGGATAAAGTAAACCCTGCCATGAATCCACTCAGGTCCTACTTAGAACCAAGCAGCAAGGAGCAAGCCCATGAACACCACCGATCCACAGGAAAACCTGGCAGTCCTGGCAGATCTCTTTGCGGGAAATTCGATCCGATTGAACAGGAGCTCGCTTTTCGACCAGGAGCTTCAGCCCAAACCCCCAGACTTTAACTTTGAAAAAGTGGAAGGCATGCTGCTGGGGATCGCCATCGGGGACGCGCTAGGAAAAGGAACCGAAAGCATCCTCCCCGCGCAGCGAAACCGGATGTACGGGGAGATCAGGGATTATCTTTACCAGGGTTTCTCCGGTGATGCTAGAGGCTACCCCTCAGATGACTCCCAGCTTGCTTTCTGGAGCCTTGAACAGATCAATCAGGATCAAAGCGTGAACCCAGCACATCTGGCTGAGAGGTTCATTCAAAGCCACCTGTATGGAAGGGGCAGGACCATAGCCAGGTTCCTGGCAAATTACCGCTACGGCAAACCCTGGCATGAATGCGGACCTCACTCTGCCGGGAATGGAGCCCTGATGCGCATTGCGCCGGTGCTGATCCCCCATCTGCGGCCCGGGGGAAAAGCCATCTGGGCGGATACTGCCCTGGCAGCCATGCTGACCCACAACGATTCCGCTTCCACCGCGGCCTGCCTGGCTTTCATCGCCATCTTGTGGGAAGCACTGGACATGAATGCCCCCCCACCAGGGGATTATTGGCTGGAGAGGTACCTGGAAATCGCTCCGGAATTAGAGGGGGAGACGGAGTACAAACCCCGGGGAGGGTTGTTCCCGGATTACAGCGGCCCGATCTGGAAATTCGTGGAGGAGAAGGTGGGTTGGGCTGACAGCCAGGGATGGAGCACAGGGGAAGCCTGCGATGCCTTTTATTCCGGGGCTTATCTGCTGGAAACCATCCCCTGCGTGATCTATATCCTGATGAGATACGGACAGGACCCGGAAGAAGCCTTCGTGCGGGCGGTCAATGACACCAAGGACAATGACACCGTGGGCGCGGCGGTGGGCGCCCTGCACGGCAGGAAAGGCCTGCCCGCGCGCTGGATCGAGAACCTATCTGGAAGGACAGCGGAAAGCGATGATGGGCGGATGTTTGAGCTCATTGAACAAGCCCGGGACGTGTTCTGGCAGGTGAGCTGATAGGCATTGTCTCAGATAAATATTTTTCGAGGAGGAACAGATGGCAGCCATCCCCAGCGTGGTGATCGGATTAGGTACATCCGGATGTGAAATTGTCGCGGCGACCTACCAGGAGTATAAAGCCTACTGCCAGCGCGCGGGGGAGAATGAGGAGATCGTCCAGTTTTTGACGATCGATACCCAGAACCCCGTTGCTGGAGGGGAGGAGCTGTATGCCATGGGGAATCACCTGATGATCGGGGTTCCCAACGCGGATAAACTGCGGAAGGCAAAATGGGAATTGGATCTTTTTTTCCGGGAATGGTGGCCGGAGGATTATGTAAGTATTGGCAGGTTGTATCCCAGCGCACAATCTCTTCCGCTCAAAGGCAAGTTGGCGTACTGGGGAGGCATTGGCCGGCCAGGGGCGCAAAAATATTTTGGGCAGAAATTCCTGGAATGCATGGAGAGATCCTTTCAGGCTTACGCCGCGACAGGTGTTCCAAGATACTACCCACTTCAAGTGTACCTGGTTTGCACTTTAAGCGGCGGGACAGGGTCCGGGATCTTCCTGGATGTCGCCCAGACCATCGCTAATTTGGATCTTGGTATTGACACGTTCATATATGGGGTTTTTATCCTTCCAGACGTGATCAAAATGAGGGCTGAAAACGCCAGGCATGAGCAGATCGGCGCCAATGGTTACGGCGCGCTGATCGCCCTGAACTACTGGAGCACGGAAAGGGATTTCCGGGATCCTGATATCGGCGACTTCATGATCATCGATGATAAGAATACGATCACGGGCGATAAATCACCCATCGATATCAGCTGGTTGATCGGCCGTCAAAACCGCAATGGTTTGAGCCTGAGGTCCTGGAATGATTATAAAGATCTGGTGGTGAGCACCCTATCCATGCAATGTTTTGAAGACTATCCTGACAATATCCGAGAGCGAGTTATAGGCAAGTATCCAGATTGGTTGGGTACTTGCACAGGAGGAGCAAAACCACAGCCAAGGAATTACGGTTCTTTTGCCTGTTATCGATTGCGGTATCACCCGGAAAGGGCGGCCAGATACCTCACGGCGGATCTGAAGGTCAGGGCCCTGGAAAAAATCCTTGAAGAACAAGCGGTAACTGCCGGTGGTTCGCCCCAAGAATTCGAGAAATGGATCTCAAAAAATGGGGGCCTGGGAAAGGAAGCCGCGGCGAAAATAACCGTTATGCTGGAGAAGTTCCTTCCCGCTGATGGAATCAAAGACTCAATCCTTCATGTTCTCCTGGAGCCGATCCTCCGAGAAGCGGTTGCTGAAAAGAAATGGATCTACCCCGGCAACAAAGTCAGGGCTGACCTGGTCGTTGAGGAACCCGCGATCCTGGACGGCCAAGCGCTTTCCCTCCATTTCCAGGATGACATTCTGGCCAACCTTTCCCGCGGTGAGGAGGAAATCATTCGTGGGTTCGCAGCCGGTTTGCTGTTGTCTGCAGAAAAACAGGGAGAAAACCCCTCCCTTGAATATTGTCTACGGGAGGAGATCCGTCAGAAGATGGAGCTGCTGGGAGAGAGCTGCTTTCATGAACTCACCAGGGGGGTGACTATTTGGGAAGCCCTCCAAATCAGCAGCCTGACGGCTGGAGATGGAAATCTGGCAGCCTACATGGAAGAAAGGCTCGGGGCTGCGCATGCGGCTGCTCAACCTTTCTGGCAAGTGGATCAGGCCACCTATAACTATGTGGTTGGGCCCATTCATAGAACTCAAGTCATCTCCTATGATGAGGAAGCGCTGAGCCAGTTTGAGAGCAGTTTGGGTGTGAACATCAGTCGGGAATATTTTCGGAACGCAAATACTGGAACTGCATCACCCCAGGCTGCCGCGGATCTTAGCGATGAAGCCTATAAACCCAGTCCCTACGAATATAAACTGCTGGTTTTAGAAGCAGGCGTGCCTTTGCAGTTTGTACAAAATATCGAGCCTCATAAAACGGAATTCTTGGAGCGAACTGCCAAAACGGATATCCCCGTGCTATCTGATGCCCGCTTGAACCAGCTCATCGATATGGTGGGGCTGCCAACCTGGGATCTCGCATTACAGAAAGTATCTGAAGAAGAAGAAAAGAATCTCGTGATCCTGTTGATGCTGGAGCATTTTGGCGTGATGATTTCGCCATTAGTCAAAAAACATCAAACATCGGGCCGCTATCAACTGGGGGACCAAAAGCTTCACAAAAGCACCCGATATTACGCGTTTCTTAAAGCGTTGGAGCTGATCCATGAAGATCGAAGCTGGTGGGAGGAACAACAAATAAAATACAAGGATCTTAGAAATCACCATTCACCAGCAGATTGGCGCTTTGAACATATGGTGTGCTACCAGAGACTGCGCAAGGTGCTCGGGCTCACACCCATGGGCAATGTGAAAGATGCACTTACAGAGCAATTGAATAACCTTAAACGTCTAATCAGGTCAAATTTAATGATTGACACAGCAGAAATCTTAGAAAATGACCCTCAAATCCAAAAACGCTTGGAGCAAGAAACCGGGTAGAAGCGAACATTCCAACTTCATTCGCGCAACAATGGACATCCCGCACTTCACGGGTGATCAGGTTAGGCACACCTCCGGGGCAGGTCAGCCGTAGACAGCAGATCTTCAATGCGTCCATGATTAATCTTTCTGGACGCGGTCCGCTCTCCCGGCATGACAACCATGGTTCAATGGTAAAAGGAACTCTTCATATACTTACTTCCAAGACTTTTCGGATTGGAAGTAGAATTATATGGAGGCAGAACAGGACTATTTATTCGCTTCTGGCTCCATTTTGGTTAAAATAAGAGTGAAATTTGCACTCTCTTTGCAGTGATAGGTTCTTAGAGAGCAGGAGGGGTTATGGTACAGGATATGGATTCAGACACATATGCCAGCAGCCTGGTTCCTTTTTATGAACAGTGGATTTCCAAGATCCCCGGTCCCGTCTACCTCAAGCCATTACTGGTATCGATACCCTTCCTATTTGGACATGCCTTGCTGGGGTTGAGCTTTGGCGTCAATGTATTTCTGGACTTGAGCTGGATGTTAAGTATCATGATCGGGGGAATCCTGATGCTTGTTATCATTGCGACCAGGAGGTTGCGGGTCTTCCTGGATCGTATTTATGAGGTTTTTTATATCTCCAGTGAAAATCCTGTCCCCGAGGAAATTATCCGGAATGTGTTCAGCACAAAAACCATGCTGTCATTTGGCGTTTTCTTTGGAGGGGTGAATTCCCTTCTGGGTATTTTCTACGGGATCTGGTATCAAGAACCGTTTTTGATCGCGTCATTATTGATCCAGTTCTTTGTTATCGGCGGCGTATGTGGGTTTGCGATCAGCGGCATTTATGGTGTTTTGAAATTAGTCCGTTACGCTGTTGAATATGGGGCGTATTCCCTGGAAGTGACTGCCTGTGATCAGTGCGGTGGCATGTCCCGGGTGGGCAGCAACCTCCTCGAATTTGCGCTCGTCAGCCTGATTGGCGGCCTTTTGATCGCCTACTATGTTTACAACAGTCCCTGGTCCAATACGGATTGGACACTGGTGATGTACGCCATCTATTTTTGGATGGGTTTTCCTCACCTGGCAGCGATCGTGGTGGTTTCTGTCCCCCTGCTCCAATTGCACAAGGTCCTGGCGGCAGAGAAAAACAGAAAAGTCACTGCAATTTCAAACGAAAGGCGAAATCTCAGGGAAGAGTTATTGACAAAACTGACCAATTCCAATCAGGTGTCAGAAGACCAGGTTCTCCTCTTAAATACCAAGTATTCAATATTGTCAGAATTGTCCAACGAGGTCAATGCGATCCGGGAATGGCCCTTTAACATGAATTCCGGGGTGTCTTTTTCTTTGACATATTTGATCACATTGGCAATCCCGCTGTTGGAACTCTGGCAGTCCTTATCAGGCCTGCTGGCCGAATAAAAGGCAAAATCCCTGCTGTTCTTAGATTGAATATAGAATAAGTAAACCACTGTGCACCGAGGACGGAAACCAAGCATGAAAAATCAAAAAAAATCAGCTAATCCTGTTCAAAAGAATGGAGAGGGCGGACGAGATCAGGATAGATTTCTGATCATCGGGAGCGGTATCACCGGTTTATGCGCAGGGGCTATGCTGGCCGAGCTCGGCCACAAAGTCAGGGTACTGGAAGCTCATCCCCAATACCTGGGCGGACATTCACGAACGCTGACCTTTAATGATGTAAAATTTTCTGCCGGGCCGCAGTTCGTCTGGAATTTCGTTGCAGGGGAGGACCCAGTCAGCAGGCGGGTTCTCAGGTTTTTGGGAATTGAAGGTGCGGTCCCTTTTCAAACCTTTGATCCCAACTGCCAGGACCGTTTTTTTTTAGGAAACCAGGAGCCGGTGGATATCCCTAAGGGCTTGAGTGAGTTTTCTGGGTTATTGGCATCAAAATATCCAGGTGAGAAAAGGAATATTGAAAAATTCTTTAAATACCTTGAGGCCTTGTTTCAGGGATCGGTTGTGCTGCATGATCGCGGAGTGTATCTAACCCATCAAGGGAAGATGATCCTTGAAATTGCCAGATCAGATCGATTAAGGCTTTTCCAGAAATTGAAAATTGCTCGATTCTATAATGCGACCCTGGCTGATATGTTTAACGCCTTTCTGTTATCCCCAGAGGTAAAAAGGATACTCTATGCACATGGGGGGATCTTTGCAGAAAATGCCAATCAGATTTCCGCCGGGGTCTATGCCGCGGCGACAGGGTACTGTCATCAGGGAATTGCTTTCCCAACCAGGGGCTTTGAATCCTTGATAACGGAGTTGGGCGCAAGTATTCAGAAGAATGGGGGGGATGCGCTTCTCGGAAAAGAGGTAACCCAAATCAAAGTTGAGGGCAGCCATGTGGAGGGGGTGGTGTGCAGGGATGGCGCAACATATCCCTGTGATTATTTAATAAGCAACATCCCGCCCAGATTAGCATGTAGGATGATTCCGGGATGCAGCCCAGAGGGTTTTCGATATGAACCCTCCAACGCATTAGTGGGGTGCTACCTGGCTTTGAAGGACTATCCTCAGCTTCATGAAATCGGGGGGAAGAATTACTGGTGGCAGGCTTATCCGGAATCTGTGGACTATGACAATCCCGACCTGACCCAAGAGCCCAAGATGCTTTATATCGGTTCTGAATCCGAAAATGGGGTCCGGTACGAATCCCAAAAAGCCGGTCTTCAAACTTTGACCATTTTTCTCCCAGGGAACTACCAGCAAGCGAAAGATTTCTATCACAAGGGAGAAAAGGAATATCTGGGGTATAAAAAGGGAATAGCAAACCAAGTCGTAGGACTCCTGGAAAAGAGACTATTCCCCGATATATCATCCTATCTGGAGTTTATCGAGGTGGTCACGCCCATGGATATTCAGCTGGAGCTAGGGGCAGAAGCGGGGAACGTGTATGGACGAAAATTGGATGTGAAGAATATGCTCCGAAAGGTAAAAGGTATCAAAGGGGTTGATAATCTCAAGTTTGCCTGTGCGACCATGGGGACCCCGGGAATTGAGACCGGTTTCCAGACAGCCGCCGCGCTGATCCATGACCTATTGGGTGTAACAATATAACCCGGGCATTCTGATACAAAGCAAACCGATCAAAGGGTAAATTAGAGACTCTTCCACAGGAATACCTCCAGGGAGAAGAATGAAATCCAGCAAAACTCCGGGAATCAAAGATTTCGTCAACGCGGCCGGGAAACGCTCCGGGAAGCTGGCTCTGTCCGCGCTGATCATCGGGGTGATCGCCTCGATGGGGATCCACTCCCCAGATGAACTGGCCGCCATTCTGGGCTTTACCCTGCCGGCAGCAAAACTGCTGTGGAGCTTTATCAACCTCTTCGGCCCGGACGCTTTCTGGAAAACCGTGGAAGGCTGGGGGGAGAAGGAGCCGGAAAGGGATAAACTCCTGGACCAGCTGGAAGCGCTGCGCCTCGAGAGCCAGCTGGAAAACCTCCAATTTCGCCAGGGTTTAGCCCGGAGCTTTGCCCATCAGCAGCGTCTTGTTGAGTCGACCTTCCATGGCATCCAGGACCAGACAGCTGCCGCTTTACTTGCCCAGCTGGAATCCTATGGTTTGATCCACCAGGAACAGATCAGGAATTTGGAATCCCAGCTCAGTGAGGGTGTGTTATCCATCCTGGAGGAAATACGCTCCAGCTATCAATCCCTTAAGAAAGATGCCAGGGAGCTCAAGGACAGGGGCCACCAGCTGGGACAGGATCTCTCTGTGATCAAAGGTGATCTCGCTTCCCTCACGGATCAGATGCAGGGGCTGGAAGCTCCCCTGCCGGGACAGGACCTCAGCCACGATCCCATTTTTTGGGTTTCCAACCGGGAAGCCCCGGTTTCCTGGTTGTGGGGAGCTCCCCTGATCCGGAAAGATCTCTACGTGAACAGGGCGGATCTCCTCCAGGAAATCACAAAGATGATCTTCTCCGCGATGGAAGCAAGGACCCAGGAGGGCGGGATGCTCCTGACCGGTATGGGAGGATCAGGCAAATCCTACACAGCCCGGTCCGTTTGGGACCAAGATGAGATCAAAGCAATGTTCCCGGATGGTGTGCTGTGGGCGTCTCTGGGCCGACAGCCGAATATACCAGCCGTGATGAGAGACTGGGTATCTGCCCTTGGCGGCAGGATGCGGGTCCCATCCCCCTCCCTCAATCAATACCGGGTGGCTCTTAATGTCCTTCTGCGAGATCGGGGTTGTTTGTTGATCATCGATGATGTTTGGGAAGCAGATCATCTGGAAAAATTCCTGGTTGGTGGTGAGAACTCCTTTTTGCTGGCTACCTCGCGCAACCGGGGGATCGCCAAAGAAATGGACATCCCTGCAATGGCAGTCCCGCCAATGAGGAAAGAGGAGGGGTTGACCCTGTTGGATCATTGGGGAGGCAAGAACCTCTCCAGCTCGCCATCGGAGTCCGGAGAAACGATCCTCGACCTGGTCGGATATCTTCCCAAAGCGATCCAATTGGCTGGAACGCACCTGCAGTCCGTCTCTGCGGAGGAGTGGATCCATAACTTCTCTCATATCCGCGATTTGGATCTGGAATGGAGGAGCCTGGATCCCGCCAAGAGTCTGGCTGCCGCACTGCAGTTCAGCCTGGAGGATCTCAAACCTCAAAAAGCTCATTTATTTAAGGCTTTGTGGGTCTTCCCTGAAGACGAAGCAATACCCCTGGAACCCATCAGGCGGCTCTGGAAAGAATTAGAAAGCGATCTCACCCCCATACAGATCAAAAACCTGTTAACAGAATTGATTGACAGAGCGCTCATTGAACAGATCCAAGCGGAAACTATGCAGGTAAAACTGCATGATCTTGTTCGGGATCTGGTTCAAGAGAACCTGGATAAGGATGAAGCATCTCTTCATAGGACCCTTCTTGATGCCTATTCTTCCACCAAAAACGGGGCTGGATGGCATACCGCGCCCGATGACGGATATCTCCATGACCACCTGACCTATCATCTTCGTGAAGCGGGCGAACAAGACGATCTTCGGAATCTCTTTCGATCAGATGATTGGCTGCGAGCAAGGGTTCAGGGGGGTGATTTCTTGTACGAGAAATACACAGAGGATTTGAAACTGGCCTGGGAGGTATCTCACAAGGAGTTGATCGACCATATAGAAAATGGGTCGAACAGGAAGGCGCTGGGTGATTGTGTCCATTACGCGCTGATCCACGCGACCGTCAACTCGCAATTAATGAACTATGACCCACACCTGATTGGATGGGGGGTGATCAAAGATGCCTGGACCGTTGAGCAAGCCGCAGCGCTCGCGGAACAACGCTCTGACCCCGAATTCAGGCACAAGATCTACATGTACATCTTCCACAAACTGGAACCTGAGGATCCTCGCTGGGGGAGGAATCTCCAGCGCCTGATCGAATCTGCCGTGAATATCGACAATGACCTTGTCGCTACACGATCCTCCTTGTTTACGGATCTCATGGAATTCATGACCGGGGAGAAAGCTTATTCGACTATCAAGACTATTCTGGATATTCTACCGCTGGAGAAACGATCCGATCTGCTCTACACCACCATCTGGTTGGAGAATCATCAATTCGATACCAGCCTTATCGCTGCTCTGGTGCAGCGATTGCAAACCGCCCAAATTTCCCGCCTGCTGGAGCGCCTGCTCTCGGTTGAGAACGCTTCCCTCCTCTTCCTGGTGCTAGACCGTCTTTCCCCCCCACAGATCAGCTCCGTCATGGACTGGATCCCATCATTTGTGAATGAAGAAGAAAAAATCAAATTACTCTATGGCATTGGGGAATACCTGCAGCCCCTGGATGTATACCGATACCTGGAAGAGGTCTCAATGTTGAGCGATGAGGCTGACCAAGCGTCCGTTCTAACCCAGGTCTGTGAAAGAGCGGATGGCTCTCAGGTTCAAAGGATCCTGGAAACCGCTTTGGAATTTGAGAGTGATGACAACAAAGCAGCGGTTATAAAAAGCCTGGCCGAACATCTGGACGAACTGCAAACCCAGATCGCCCTGGAAGCAGTCCTGCCCATCAGAGACCAGGAAACGAAGATCACTGCGCTCTGCCACCTGGTTAGTCAGTTATGGGGGACCCAAAAACAGGAGATCATTGAGACCATCCTGCTCGCCGCCCCAGGGATCCTTGAGGGATTCTCCTCTGTCTACGATATGGCTATTTTGGTGGACGAACTGGACAGGGATCAAAAACCCGCTTATATCCTCTCACTGCTCAAATCAGCATCCTCAGCAGAAATGGATTTCGTCATGACGGACCTGCTGACCCGCCTGTTTTATCATCTGGAAGGAAATACCTTAGATACAGCCATCCAGATGGCAAAGGATTTAGATGATCCAATGTACATTTGGTCAGCGCAGGCCGGCCTATCTGAACTGTATTCACCAGATGAGCAATATTTAATCCTGAAACTGACCTATAAGTCTGTTTTTCGGGATTGGATAACTTTTAGTTCCGATTTTGATCAATTCACGAATGAAGCGCTGAATAGAATCCACTATGTATTAAGCGCAGAGCAGATCCCCCTGGCAGTGGATCTTATTCTGCACATGGAAGATGAGACCCACCTTGCGGCAGCCGCCATCTCCATCCTGCCCTGGCTGGACGAGGGCCAGCTTGACCAGGTCCTTGAAGCTGCTCTGGCCATGGATGACTCATTGGAAAAAGCCCGAATATTATGCGGTTTAATGGAACTGGCGGATGAAGAGTTGACCGCCCGGCTAACTCCCACCTGCCTGCGGATCATGGAAAGCCGCCGGGGGGATAGCCGTCTGGCTGAACTTTTAGACAAACTGGTCATTTTTTTGAGCCCCAAAACAGCCCTTAGGGCTTTCGATCTGGCCATGCAGCTGGACCAGGATGAAAATCAATTCCGGGCACTTGTAACCTTAATTCCGGTCCTTGCCGGGGACCAGAAGGAACTTGCGCTCAAAACCGCCCTGGATATTGCCCACAGAGAGAAAATCCATGACAATCATCTAAGGAAATATATAGACCTGGCCCCCGTAGCAGATCACCAAACTTTAAATCAAATCCTTGAAATTGGGCTGAACAAATCCATCACCTGGTTCTATTCGCCTTGGGAGTGGGACTACTATATGAATAAAGTCATTCCCTACCTCGATAAAACCCAGATCCAGCTTTTGATTGACAATGCCGCTGAAATTGATGATCGTGATGAGC
>Ga0272443_10004949_pt1 | contig 14076 bp, 10 predicted proteins | sample SSMAcet12_FD_193581 | JGI IMG/M metagenome (GOLD analysis project Ga0272443, IMG submission 193581) | Marine sediment archaeal communities from Little Sippewissett salt marsh, Falmouth, MA, United States - SSM-Acet-12 | ecosystem: Environmental > Aquatic > Marine > Wetlands > Sediment ...
GAAGGTGGGTCTTGAGCCCTCCCACAATTCGGGCAAAATCGGTCGTCTGTGCGAAGTTCAGCTCCACAATGGCTGCAGTACATAATTCCCTCTCCTTGAATTCGTCGCGTTTCCGGGAACAGCGATTATGAACTGGCTCAAGTATAGAAAATCTCCCCCTCAGGGCAACCTGTTTCGGAACAAAGAAAAAGGAACAGCCTCTGGAATCCAGAGGCTGCTGAGGGGACGGCTTCAACGAGAAAGCTGTGCCGCGTCAGGCGCAGCTTCAGGTAACGTTTAGGTAAATATTTCCTTGCCCTTGCCTGCTGAACCAAGGACCTTCTCGTTCTTTTCAATAATCATTTGCTTCAGTTCGTCCCGTGCCGGCCCAAGGTACTTGCGCGGATCAAACATGGCGGGATTCTCCGCAAGCGTTTTGCGAATGATCGCCGTCATTGCCAATCGTCCATCCGAGTCAATATTAATTTTACAGACAGACAATTTCGACGCTTTACGAAGCTGATCACCCGGAATGCCGATGGCGTCTTTGAGATCGCCGCCATAACTGTTGATGATGTCCACGTATTTCGGCACAACGGATGAAGAGCCGTGTAGAACAATGGGGAAGCCCGGGATGCGCTGCTCGATCTCCTCCAGAATGTCAAACCGAAGCGGCGGCGGCACAAGCACGCCTTCTTCATTGCGTGTGCATTGTTCGGGCTTGAATTTATTGGCGCCATGTGAGGTGCCAATCGAAATGGCCAGCGAATCCACGCCTGTTTTATTTACGAAATCCTCGACCTCTTCCGGGCGGGTGTAGGACGATTTTTCCGCCGCCACCTTATCCTCGATTCCGGCAAGCACACCGAGTTCGCCCTCAACGGACACATCGAAGCGATGGGCATACTCCACTACCTGTTTCGTAAGCGCAACGTTGTCATCATAGGCATGATGGGAGCCGTCAATCATCACGGAAGAGAAGCCGGAATCCACACAGGATTTACACAACTCAAACGTATCGCCGTGGTCCAGATGAAGTGCAAATTTCAGGTGAGGGTTCACCGTGCGAAGCATCTCCACCGCGCCTTGCGCCATGTACATCAGCAGAACCTGATTGGCATAATTCCTGGCGCCGCTGGAAACCTGGAGGATAAACGGGGAATCCGACTCGCCGCAAGCAAGGACGATGGCCTGAAGCTGCTCCATGTTGTTGAAATTGTACGCAGGAACAGCATATTGACCTTCCATGGCTTTTTCAAACATCCGTTTGGTATTAACCAAACCTAAATCTTCATAGCGAATTGTCATCAGACAGCCTCCTATTCTGGCAAGTCATTGTGTGAACATGTTGTCGCTGTATTCTAACAGCATCCGGTACGCGTGCGTAAGGATTGCAGGGCCCGAACACCCCTTTTGACAGAAACTCCTCAAGAACTCGCATGTTGCAGACCACGTTCTTCCCGGGTCCGAGTGCAGTTATTCGTCACGGGCGACAGGTCCCATTCCGAGGAAAACGTGCTGTCAGAGGTATGACCCGCAATTGCCGTAATGGACTCCGATGTCTATTCTTCCAACAAGCCGACAGAAAACGTCAGAAATCCATCATCCAATGCGATCATACTGAATTTCGCTGAAGCGCATCAACCGTTCCCAGCGATGGGTGGCAATGATTTCTCGCACCGTTCCCGTGCTGGCTCGCATCACAAGGCTGTGGGTGCGAGCGCCTTCACCGAAATATTTCACTCCCTCAAGCAGCTCACCGTCCGTAATGCCGGTAATAGCGAAGAAAATTTTCTCACCGCTGACCAGATCGTCGAGAGTGAGTACCCGCTGCAGGTCATAGCCCTGCTCAAGGGCAAGGCGGCGCTCCCCCTCATTGCGAGGGTGCAGGCGGCCCTGCATTTCTCCACCCATGCACTTCAGCGCACAAGCCGCCAGGACGCCTTCGGGCGTACCCCCGACACCCATCAGTACATCGATCCCTGCTTCAGGCCAGGCCGTCATGACTGCCCCGGCCACATCGCCATCCGTCATCAGCCGAATGCGTGCGCCCGCTGCGCGCACTTCACTGATTAAAGCCTCATGGCGTTCACGGTCGAGGATGACCACCGTCAGGTCATCGACATCCGCATGTTTGCGCGCCGCGATGGCTTCCAGATTTGCGCGCACCGGCGCGTTCAGGTCAATGCAGCCCTTTGCCTCAGGGCCGACCGCAATCTTGTCCATGTAGACAATGGGACCCGGATTAAACATCGTGTCGCGCTCGCTGAGCGCAACCGTCGTGACAGCATTGGCACGTCCAAGCGCCAGCAGACGCGTGCCGTCGATCGGATCGACAGCAATATCCACCTCGGGGGGATCCCCAGACCCCAGCTGTTCGCCATTGTAGAGCATCGGGGCTTCATCCTTCTCACCCTCGCCGATCACAATCACGCCGTCCATTTCAATCGTGTTCAGCACAAGCCGCATGGCGTCAACGGCTGCCTGATCGCTGTCTTCCTTGCGAGCGCGTCCCATGTAGCGGGCTGCAGCGAGCGCAGCCGCCTCGGTTACACGAACCAGATCCAGAGCGAGATTGTGCGTGGGCTTTGAGTGCATGCGGTCCTCTCCTCGTACGTTCAGTTGCGAACGGAGTGCTCGTGATTGGTGCGGCGGAGCTAAACGTCTTGAAACGAACGTTGAAGCAGCGGCATCAACAACGATCTTCCGCCGATCCTGATCGCTCCCTGGCAGAGAGCTACATCCCCTGCCGTCGTCATTTGATTGTAGCAATCCTGGTACGTAAAACCCTGCAACGCAGACCGCGATCAGGCCACGACAACCCGATTACGCCCCTCCTGTTTGGCCTGATACATTGCACGGTCTGCGCAGTCAATCAACGTCATGAATTCGCCGCCTTTTTCACCTGAATACTGACAGGCGCCAACACTGATGGTCAATGTGATGCGTTCTGCATCTCGTTCGAGGACCGATTCCGCAACCGCCCGCCGCAGCCGTTCCGCAGCTCGACGTGCTTCCTTCGCATCAGTTTCCGGCATAAGCACCGCAAATTCTTCCCCACCGTAGCGGAAAAGAAAATCCGTCCGACGCATGGTTCTGCGCAGCAGGTCAGCGACATGATGCAGCACATCATCACCTATACGATGCCCATAGGTATCATTAATCTGCTTGAAATGATCCAGGTCAACAATCATGACCGTGAAGGGGCACTGGAAACGGTCGCTGCGCTCCATCTCCTGTTGACCGATGATGTCAAACTGACGGCGGTTAAAAAGGCCTGTCAGCGGATCGGTTACCGCCATCTGTTTAAGTGATTCGCGCAGATGCTGCTCTTCGGTGATATCCCGCAGGATGAGCATGCGCCCGAGTAGCAAATCCTGCCTGCGCAAAGGAGTCAGCCGCGCCTCGTAATAAGTCAGGGCATCCTGTGCCCGGCCCTCCTCACAGACCAGCTGGACAATGAGTTCAAATACATCCTCTTCTGCCAGCATCGCCGCCAGCGCAGGCTGACAGGAAAAGATGCTGTCGGGGTCGGCGCCAATGTCTTTCTGATGACCGAGCTTGAATAAAGCCGCCGCCGAGGGATTGAAATCCACCAGGTGTTGCTGCGTATCAAAAACCAGCATTGCATCGGACATTTCTTCTACAAGCACATTGCGCGCGATCGGACGCAGGTCAAAAAGCCGGAATCCATAAAGCGCGATGAAAAAAGCCGCTCCCGATAACACAAATCCAAAGGGGTCATAATTGACATCAACATCTGGAAGCAGGTGGAAAACATAGTTGATATTGGTCAGGAGCGGGAAAATGGTCGCCAGAAGAAGGGAAATAGCCTGATATCGCAACGTGGAAAAGAGCGACAACGCCCGGCGCAGAATCCAGACGTCGCCAAGCAGGATGAGGGCGTATGAATATGCAAAATGGACCCAGAACCACGGGCCCACGTTCCAGACAGCGTCGATCAGATAGGGGCCGGCGCGAACATAGTCCACCGACACCAGGAATAAACGCTGCCATGGGCTGGTCGCCATCATGAGCAAGGATATCGTCGGGAAGATGCAGAGCATCAGGAGCACCGACGGGGTTGTCCAGCGCGGCTGATATGTGTAGCGGGCGGCAAAATTCAACCACCCCACCGGAACAAAGATGACCGCCGCCATACGGAGTGTGAGCCAGATAAAATTCACCGCCTCACTCGAGGCGAGCATGCCCAGGCCCGTGGACCAGCTCCAGACGGCAATCCCGATCATGAGCAACGCAAACGAGCCTGCTGCCCCTGCTGCTTTTCGGCGTAACGACGAAATGGCCAGGAACAACGCAATCGCCCCCGCTACAAGATCAAGAAAGAAGAATACGCCGGCGGTTGTTACCTGTTCGCCCATGTACCTATTGTACTCATGTTCGCGAATCGCAGGGAATGGGTTTCATGGACATGGCGGCGGTGCCACTTCTAACCTCATCCATCTTGCTGTGTTCCGAGCGCGAATCCGCTATACTTTGCGCAGACGGACGTTTCACATACAGGTGTGCAATGCAAGCTCACGTGATCTCTCATGACCCGGATGACCGCGACCATCTTGCCTACTTGCTGCGCCGCGCCGGGTATACCGTCGGTAGCCATGCCGCCCTGGAGGGTCTGCTCTCCTCATGGCATGAGCGGCCCGGGGACATCCTCGTTCTCAGTCGCTTCGAACTCGAGCATCTCGAAGAAGACATCCACACCGTTCGGGGGATGACCGAGGCGCCTTTAATCATCCTGGTCGATCAGGCTTCCGACGGACAAATCAGTCAGCTGCTGGAACTGGGGGCAGACCTGGTGCTCCCACGCCCCTTCGGTCCAAAGAGCCTTGCCGCCTATACCCGCCGTCTCCTCCGCCGCATGGGCAGCATCCCGGCCTTTACGCTTCCCTCCATCGACCTCGAGGACATCCGTCTGAACCCATCGACCCGGACAGTCACGTGTGCGCAGGAAGAGCCAATTCGCCTGACCCAACTCGAATTCCGCCTTCTCTACACCCTCATGTCCAATCGCGGGCAGGTCATTCCCGTCGAGAACTTAATTGAACGCGTGTGGGGCTACGAGGGGACCGGGAGCCGGGAACTTGTACGCGGTCTTATCAGCCGGCTGCGTTCAAAAATCGAACCTGATCCTCGCGAACCGCGTTTTATACACACCATCCCGGGGGTAGGATATATCTTCGAGCGCAATCCCGAATAGCTCTACATAATTAATAGCTAACGCATGAATTTTCCACGCGTTTCATACAACTTTAGAAGCCTTTTTCGATGCGTCCAACGTATTCTCAGCCCGTAATAGGCATATCGAGGAGGTTACCCATGCCTGAATCATTCTGTCCTGAATGTGACGGAAAAATTCGTCTGAACTCTTCCCCAAGGAAGGGCGATCGCGTCACCTGCCCCATTTGTGGAGCCTATCTGATGGTGGCCTCAAGCTCTCCCATTGAATTGGATTGGGCCTATGACGATGAGGACGACGAAGATTTCGACGAAGAAATCGAATATGAAGAATACGAATTTGACGACTAATTCCTGACCATCACACCCCTCAAAACAGAGCGTGCGCCTTGAGCGCACGCTTTCTCTTTTCCCGGCCCGACAGAAATTGCTCTCATAATTTTAGAATTCATCCCAATGGCTCAGCAGCGGCTGTAAATTCGGAAAGAGAATGGATGCCAGCCCGGCGCCGTCACCGCCGCATTCCACCTCTTCCTGACGGATGATTTCCTCCGCTTGATCTGAACCGATAATAAAGCGCGCAAGAGCCGCACCTGCTCGTAGAAAATGTGCCGAAGCCGATCCATCCAAGACCACCACGCGGCCGGAAGAAACAGATAAATCCGCTGTCTCTCGGCTTCCTTCGAGGGTCAAAATCCCCTCCCATCCCGCCATTCGCGAATGCTGGAGACGACGCTCGAAGCATGGACACAACTTCTGCAGGCAAGCCCGCAGATTGACCATCCGCACCTGCCAGCCAGACTGTTTGAAGAAGCGCTCTTCAATCACACAGGCACGGGTGCGCAGCGCCTGCGAGAGTGGATGCTGGTGATGAACAGAAAACAGTTCCAGCGAGTCTTGCTTCCTTTCATCCATCAGCGCGCCCAGGACAGCCAGACATTCCTCGGCGTCGCCTGCTCCTTCCAGACAGCGCAGCGTGTTCCCCTCTTCCACAGGTGCGCGCACATAACCACATAAAAGCCCTTGGTCATCAAACCATCCGTATACCTGCATGTCTTCTTTGTCCAGGATGGGGTAGGTAGGCCGGACAGCCGTTCCGCTCAATCTTGTGTGCGCAGTATTGTAAAGATGATTAACAGCATCAAGCATCCCGGGGGTCAGAAGTTGGAATGCAGGCGCGGTTGCCCTGGCGGAAATGGCAGCGCGCTCGATGCGATAGGTGACATAGTTCCAGGCACGCACATAATCGTACCTGGCATAATGCCTCCCCCGCAGGACACTGAGATGATAGCCATTTGCGCGCATGGCATCAAAGGAAGCCAGTGCGGCACGGTGCATTAAACCGCGCTGACGGTGCGATTCACGCGTCACAACAGCGCCGACACCCGCAGTCCGAAGAGAAACGTCATCCACGCGCATGCCGTACCCCCACACACCCCAGTGATGCACAAGTTCATCGGCATCCCAGATGAGCTGTGTGGTATCCCAGTCATAGTGACCATTCCTGAGGTACTTTTGCCCAATCTCCTCTACATGCTCACCACCGGCAAACGCTTCCGAGACAAAGCGGGCCACCACATCAAGATGACGGTCGGCATCGCCAGGTGTAAGTAGATAAGGATGGGAACTATGTCCAACCCGTGAATCCTCCATCGTTCACCTCTAAACGCATCCCGAGAATCGATGCTCCCTAACATAAGTGTACGTGAATCGATCTCCGCTAGATAGAAGAAGCTGACCCACACTCCAACCTCAGGGCAGCGTCATCCCCCTCGATGCAACCCCATTCGGAAAGCGAATAACTCCGCAGGATCTTTCGAGATCGCCGCTGCTGTTGAAACCTGTTGGCTGGCACGGCTTGAAGTTGGGGACCTACTACCTGTACAATCAACAGCAAGCGGTGAATGATTTCCACATCTATCGTCAACGCATCTTCCGTTTTCCGATATCCGCGCCATCTTGTGGGCTGATCAGCATCAGCGCCGCAAGCCGCACAAACAGGCCGTGAGGTGTGCATGCTATCCCCGAAGACGTCTTTCCCGCGCACAGCGAAGATCGCCCTCGCCGTTCTGGTGCTGATGGTGCTGGCTACCGCCGCCTATCTTATCCTTTTTCAGCGGGCGCCTTCCCTTACAGAGTTGCTCCTGGAAAACCAGCCCCCACTGCAAATCCATATCACTGCACCCACGCAGTACGCCACATACCCAGCCAATGCCGTGATTGAGATAGAGGCTGAAATCTGGGGCCCGGACCCGCTCCAGGCCGTTGAGTTGTGGATTGATGGACGCCTGCAGCCCGGCGCTCCTGCCTCGATGTCTGCGGGGCCTCCCTTAGAGACGACCTGGTACTGGACGCCGGATCACGAAGGACGCTATACCCTTGTGGTCAAAGCTTTCACAGAAAACGGCGTATCCGCGCTTTCATCCGCTGTCAACATCGACGCATCCAGCCCCGTAGGCGCTCAACTGTTCGTACCCGTAACAACAGGGGATTCTGCAGAGGAGACTGACAGCGAAGGGCTCAGTTCTGCTCCGGCAGTGCAACAGGAAACCTATCCAGGCGCGCCTGTGGAAGCCTTCCTGGTCTACGACATTCCTGCAACCGACACCGGGGAAACACCACCGGACGTGCCCAATCCACAGCCGGGAACAGCGGATCCAGCCCGGCCCTTCTCCCGCCTGGGAGAACTTCGCTTCTGGCTGGACCTGCGGGGAGGAGCCGATGCACAACCGCCGGCTGCCCCGCTGCTCGCCTTTGCTCAAGAAGGCTGCGATGTGGTCTTCTCCTTTCAAGCTGAACCTGGCGTCGATAGTGTAGCCATCTACCGCGCGGGGAGCGGGTACGCGCCACCTGACCGAATCGCATTATTTTACGCAGAACCCGGGACAACCCAACAGATCAGAGTTCCAGGCACCTATGGTGCCTCAACGTACTACGCCGCCGCCATTTCTCCTGGATGGGAAATCCCGGGCGATCCTGTCCTTGTGGAACTGAACAATCCTGCCTGCGCTCCGCCAGAGTCAGGCGGATTGCGGATAGAAGGAAGCCATCTGCTGCTCGAAGACGAGGTCAATCTACTCTATTTCTACTTCAACACGGGTACGGGGCCATGGGAGCGCTTCCCGACGGAACCGCAAACCTTCCTCACGCCCGTAGCCCGCACGATCGATATCGAGTCCTTCCTCCCCCTTCTTAATCCAGAAGCCGTATCGACAAACGCCATCCTGGATATCTGGGGGTGGGTGGGGGGCGACCTCCGCAACCTGGGCCAACTTTCCTTCACGCCGGGGCAAACAGAGTTGTTTGTATGCAATCACAGCGGTGCCTGCCGCGAGGGACTGGGGTGGAGCACACACACACTTATCGCAGACGATGACAATGACCGCCTGCGTCAATTGCAATGGAGCAGTTCGTCTTCAAGCGTCACCAGCGGGATCTGGCAGGTGTCCTCCCAGCCCTTCCCGGATACCGCCAGCCTGTCGCCGCCCGGCCTGGTAGCCTCCGGTGATGCCGGAGCCTACAGCGGAGCAGGAGCGCAGACGTTCTGGATTGATTTCAGCCTTTTGACGCTTGGCGCCGAAGGTGGAGTGCAGCCGGATGTTGAGTCAGCTGGTGCCCCACCCTGGCTGCTTGAGGAACTGGAATGGGAGGAGCCTTCACCTTTCCGCTTGGTGGATGAAACCACACTGCAAATCCCCTACTACATCCGGGTTCTTCCCATGTCGGGGAATATCCCTGCTGGCGCTCCATCGACGGAGGCGGTCGTCTACCTCGGCCCGGCTGCTGAACAAGAGAACCCGCTTGTGGAACCGCCGCCAAAATTGCCGGACATCTATACCGTCACCATCGACAGCTTCACCAACCTCTCTGCCCCATATCTCCCCTGGGGCTGCGTACAAATCCTTTCTCTTGATGAAGCCACCCTTCGTCAGACCGCCTACGGCGCTTTCATACTGCCCTACTTGCAGGAGGCGTTAAATGCCGGCGGCGCTTTCTGTCCACAACCATATACTGGAGTTGGTGAACCCGGTCCGCTCGAATCGTTTGTCGATTTTGCCACCGGCGCACTCGGATGGGTATCCGACTTCTACGAATCACTAAAAGAGGATATCGTCAACATTGTCGCCAATGTCATCAATACAGCCATCCCCGGGCTCTGCGAAGGCAGTGCAGAAGAGGGATCAACATGCCACCAACTCCTCAAACGCGGGCTTGAAGCCGGCCTGGTTGCCCTGGGTATTCCACCAGAAATCCCTAACATGGATCAGCTCGTTAATGATGGCAAAGCCTACCTGGTTGCCGAGTTAGCCGAGGAACTGGGACCGGAATGCGGCGACTACTGTCAGGAAAAGTTGGAGGAAGCCCTTGATGAAGTCATCGACATGCTTGCGGAACAGCAAGTGGCACAAGCCTGCGCCAACACAGAACTTGCACACGCAAACGGCCGCGAACCGCTCTGCCTCCCCCCGGGCGTCGAAGCCATACCGCATCCCGGTTCCTCCTGGCAGCCGGCTGTTGTAAACGTCACCATCTCGCGTCCTGTCGACGGCGACGAGGTCTCGCCTGAAGACCTTTCAGCATACCGCCTCAACCTTGAACTCAATGCCGTCAATGAATCCCTTGCGGGCCGGACTCTCATGGTCAACACCAGCATCTGCTACAACGACCGCAATCTGTTTGAATGCAACCCCCAGGCGCTCACCATCACGTCAGCGCCGAGTGGGCCGCTTTTTTCTGGTTTGCAGGCCTCCATTCCACCGCTGCAACCAGGGGCGTCCCTCACCCTGCCACTCTACGTTTCCCCTGTGGAGTATTATCTCCCCGGTCATCGCGACCTGATCGCCGCGGTTGGAGGCGGATCGCTCTATGATGATTGGTGGACGTTCTTCTACGGCGCGGAATTAACCATCTCGGCAGAGATTGAATGTCCTGATATCAGCTACGTGGAATACAATGCATATCCATGGCAGGTCTGCGGCAACGGTGATGTGCTGGAGACCACGATGCCGGATACCATCTGGGAGTAAAGCATGCTCAGTTGCCGGGAACTCAAGCACATCATGGTCGTGGGTTGTATCGCCATCGCGCTGTCCGCCTGTACACCGGAGCCAGCCGTGCTGGCGTCGAATGGCGAAGCCCATACCTGGATCGATGCACCGCTGGATGGAAGCCGGCACCCGCTTGCGCCGGTCAGTATCCAGACGCATGCCAGCAACCCCCAGGGCATTGTGGAATTTGAATATCGTCTGGACGGGGATTTGATTACCATCCATGACGCCTCGGCCGGCGCCAATGAACTGGCCCATGATGAGCTACTCTGGGAACCCGATTTTGCCGGCAGCTATCTCCTCCAGGTCCGCACCCGCAGCGCCGCTGATGACTGGGGCGAAGCAGCTGGTGTCCGCATTGATATTGGCGATCCCACCCCGACATTCACGGTTGAACCGGAAGAAACGGCTCCGGAACCCGAGCCCAGCCCCACGAGCGAAGTTGCCGTTGTTCTGCTGCCGCCCACTTTTACTCCACCTGTATTTCATTTCCAGGGAAGGGACTGCCCGCAGCAATCCGCAGTAATCCAGATCCGCGTCGATCCACCCGGCGCCGTCTACAACATGATCCTCTTTCTACGCTTCAGCGATGCCGCTTCCGGCTACGACAGCGGCTGGGATTCCGGCCATAGCATGAGTGCGGAAGGGGGTGGATCGTACCGCTATATCATCACCTCAGCAGGGCTTCCGGATTTTTCCAGCGATGTCAACCTCATCGTTCGGACACAGTTTGTCGCGACCGGCGCAGACGGTGAACAGCTTGTGCGCAGCCCTGTATACACGGACCTGCGTTTATCGACACGTTGTTCCGAATAACGTCATTCGAATGAAGAGGAAACAAAAAGCGCACCGCCATACTCTGGCGGTGCGCTTCCTCGTTCGAACTGCTCAGACAGCCAGCGGCTCCTTTACGACAGGGGCATTCTCACGGGCAAGCCTGGCAACGTCCTCGCCGCTGATCACTTCTTTCTCCTGAAGAACATCGGCAATGGCATGCAAGGCGTCGATATTGGTCCGCAGCAGGTTGTCCGCCTGCTCCTGTGCCTGTTCCACGATGCGCCGGATTTCTTGATCAATGTGTGTCGCCGTTTCCGGGCTGATTTCCGGGCGCAGTTCGCCGCGCGCACCCAGGTAACTCCCATTGGAGTTGGCGTAGCGCACCGGCCCCAGCGCATCCGTCATGCCGAACTCGGTCACCATCCGGCGGGCCATCTCTGTCACACGTTCGAGATCATTGGATGCACCCGTGGACGGTTCGCCGAAGATTATCTCCTCCGCCACGCGCCCGCCCATCATCACAGCCATCCGCTCCTCGAGCTCCGACAGACCGAGAAGATACTGGTCCTCTTCTGGCATTTGCATGGTGTATCCCAGGGCACCCTTTGCCGTGGGGATGATGCTCACTTTGTGGACCGGGTCCGTGTTTGGCAGTAGTTGTGCCACAAGGGCATGTCCACCTTCGTGATAGGCCACCTTGCGCTTCACCTCACCCTTAAGGGTAATTTTGCGCTGCAGGCCCGCCACCACCCGTTCGATAGCAAGGTCAAAATCATCCATGGTCACCCGGGGATGATCCTTGCGCACGGCGATCAAGGCGGCTTCATTAACAATATTGGCCAGGTCAGCACCGGAGAACCCTGGCGTAATCTGGGAGATACGGTTGAGATTGACGTCATCCGCCAGTTGAACCTGCTTGGTGTGGATATTGAGGATCTCACGCCGGCCAGACTCGGTCGGGAGCGTCACCTGCACCTGCCGGTCGAAACGGCCGGGGCGCAGCAATGCCTGGTCCAGAATTTCAGGGCGGTTGGTCGCAGCCATAATAACCACGCCCTGATTGGCAGCAAAGCCATCCATCTCCGTCAGGAGCTGATTGAGTGTCTGCTCTTGCTCGCTATGCCCGCCAATTGCCCGGACTGAATTGCGCGCCTGCCCGATGGCATCGATTTCATCGATAAACACAATGCATGGCGCACGCTTCTTGGCCTGGTCGAACATATCCCGGACGCGCGAGGCTCCTACACCGACGAACATTTCCACAAACTCTGAGCCGCTGATGGAGAAAAAGGGTACACCTGCCTCACCCGCCGTCGCTTTTGCTAACAAGGTCTTGCCAGTACCAGGAGGGCCCACCATAAGCACGCCCTTCGGAAGCTTGGCGCCGATGCGTGTGAATTGATCCGGATTCTTCAGGAAATTGATGATCTCCTTTAATTCCACCTCGACTTCTTCCACGCCACCAACGTCCTCGAACTTAATCCCGGTCAGCTCTCCTTCAATTTCACGTGCGTTGCTCCGCCCGATCGACATGGCCATCTGGCTTCCCTGTCCCATGCGGCGGAACATGAAATACCAGATAACGGCCAATGGCAAGAACGGCAGGACCCAGCCCAGCAGGCCGGTTAAAAGACCGCTTGATGGGAGTTCACCCGAAAAGGTCACACCCGCTGCCAACAAATCCTCGATTAAATCGGGGTCCTCAACGGCGACGGTGTTAAACGACAATTGATCCGTTCGGTCCAGCAAGCTATCAATCAATTCGGCTGCGGCGCCTTCATCCGGCTCCGCTTCTGCGTCATCAAGGCGCAGCTCACGCCAGCGTTCGGTGTCTACAAGATAGTAAATGCGCTCATCACCGAGCGTAACTTCTGTGACCAGGTTGTCGTCAATATCCGCCCGGAACTGGCTGTAGGAAACCTCCTGCTGATCTGTAACCATGGGGCTGAAGATAAATTGCTGGAAGAGCAATACCAGTACGAATGCAATTAAAAAATACGTGACTGAGAAACGCGCACGTTTCTCCTGATTCTTGTTCACCGCGATCTCCTTCTGGACCGAAATATCAGGCCAGCGTTCTCTCCGCCTGAAGGTTGGTCCGCTTAAAACAATGTATCAGCCAAAGATTAACGATTCATTTGTAGAGGGTAGAGAAAGGATGAAAGCCCTCTGAAAAGAGGGCTTTGCTTAATGCTGGCCTGAATAACGATGGTCAGGATTCCACATCTTCCAGGTTTTGGTCCGCGTAGTACAGCATGGCTGCCTGCATGAACACCGCCAGCCCCTCACCATAGCGCTCGTAGAACGCGCGGAACTCATCATGCTCCACGTAGAGCTTCGCCAGACCGCGGTAGCGCTCTGCAGAGCAGGGATAGAAGTTTTCAATCCAGGCATGGTGTGCTGCCACCGCCTCCTGAACGTCCCCCCCGGTGGGATCTTGATCCATCAAAGCGGCAAGCCGGAACGCGATATAGCCCCCTTCCTCCTGCACTTGTGTCCACGCTTCCCGGGACAACTTCCGCAGTTTCGTCTCACTTTGTTCGATCACATCCCCACCGTAGCGCGCTTTTGCTTCCATACGCACGCGTTCCACATCGTCGGCCTGAAATCCCTCATACAGTTCTTCGTCGGAAAGCATGATTTGCTCCTTGTATTGCCCCAGCGTTCTATCTAAAGTTGCCAGCAGACGCTCGAGGCGTTTCATATGTTCCTGCAGCAGGCGGCGATGTTCTTCCAGCGCCTCCACCGGATTGAAATCGGGAGCGTCGAGAAATTCCTTGATGGTCGCGAGGGGGACATCCAATTCACGAAAGAAGAGAATTTGCTGCAGCCGCAACAGCTCTGCATGCGCGTAAAGACGATAACCGGCCCTGGTGCGCTCGGCCGGTTTCAATAAGCCAATCCGGTCATAATGATGGAGGGTGCGTGCGGTCACCCCGGCCAGATCCGCAAGCTGCCGTACGGTGTAGTGCCCATCCTTTGCAACCATGCTGCAAGCATAAACCATCACGTTGGGTAAGAGTCAAGCCCTTGTATGCCCATCTCCATGGAATGCGGTTAAGTTCCAACCCGAAAC
>Ga0272443_10004953_pt1 | contig 14062 bp, 12 predicted proteins | sample SSMAcet12_FD_193581 | JGI IMG/M metagenome (GOLD analysis project Ga0272443, IMG submission 193581) | Marine sediment archaeal communities from Little Sippewissett salt marsh, Falmouth, MA, United States - SSM-Acet-12 | ecosystem: Environmental > Aquatic > Marine > Wetlands > Sediment ...
TTCGCCGGAGGCATCGACCTTGGCCAGGATGCTCGAACCGTCCTGGAAATCGTACATCACGAAGCCCTGATAGTATTCCTTGCCCTCCGGCGTGGTGGTATGAACGACCCAGCCGGACAGCCGGGCAAACTCACCGTCGCCCAGAACCACGAAGCCGCTGCGATTGACCGCGTCCAGCGCCGTCATCCGACCGCCGATCTCCTTGACGTCTTTGGCGTAGGAGAATTCCTTCCAGCGGGTCAGTTCCATCGACGTCTGGGCCGGACTGAAGTCGCTGGCCAGCCCCAGCAGCAGGATCAAGCCCAGAGACACAGCCAGCACCCAAGGTCCTCTCGTCCGACACGCACGGTCCTGGTTGGTCGAAGCGTCTGCTTTGCGATCGTTCATCAGGGTTCACCTCCCGTTCAGGGTCCACGTGATCTCACTGATTCATCGGCATTTGAGCGACCCGAGATAAGCAACTCCCTGGGCACACCGAGGAAAAACAAGGTCCGAGAAATACTCGACTGGATGCGAGCCATGGCCCGAATAAGGGTCAAACACCCCTGCGAATACCGGGAAAACGCTTGAAGGGAGGTTGGCCTTGGCGGTATGCTGACGCCTCGGAGCACACACAAGGTTTTGAAAGGATCGGTCATGAAGTCGAGCACCCCCGCAGCACGTCTGTTTCTCATCCTCTGCGCCGCCTCCAGCGTTCTGGCGGTTCTGCCGGCGACGGCCGGTGCCGCCGAGAAGGTCTGGCTCTCCGATCTGGATATCAGCAAGACCATGCAAGGCTGGGGCGACGCCCAGCGGGACCAATCCGTGGATGGCAATCGGCTCCGCATCGCTGGGCAGGCCTTCGAGAAGGGCCTGGGGACCCACGCTGACAGCCTGCTGTATATCCAACTGGACGGCGGCAGCCGGCGCTTCACGGCTCTGGTGGGCGTCGACGACGAGGCCGGACGTCTGGGCTCCGTCGAATTCCGCGTCCTGGCCGATGGCAAACGGATCTATGAAAGCGGCCTGATCAAGAGTGGCCAAGCCGCCCGCCCGGTCGACCTCGACGTCACCGGAGTCGAGATGCTGATCCTCATCGTCGGCTCCGGGCCCGACGGCATGAACTACGACCATGCGGATTGGGCCGAAGCGGCCCTCGAAGTGGTCGGGGCCAAGCCCGTCACCGTCCACGCGCCCCGGGAAGAGGCGGTGATCTTGACGCCGAAGCCCGGCCCCAAGCCGCGGATCAACAGTGCCCGCATCTTCGGTGTCCGTCCGGGCTCGCCCGTGCTGTACACCATCGCTGCGACCGGGCAACGTCCTATGGGCTTCAACGCCGAGAATCTGCCCCAGGGGCTGTCCGTCAGCCATGAGACGGGCCGCATCACGGGCAAGGTGACCCAACGCGGCGAGTACAAAATCGCCATGATCGCGCGCAACGACCTGGGCGAAGCCCGCCGCGAGTTGAAGCTGGTGGTCGGCGATACCATCGCGCTGACCCCGCCGTTGGGCTGGAACAGTTGGAACTGCTGGGGCTGCGCGATCGACGAAGAAAGGATCAAGGAAGCCGCCGATGCCATGGTCCGCAGCGGGCTGATCAACCACGGCTGGCAATACATCAACATCGACGATTGCTGGATGAAGAAGCTCGATTCCGACGATCCCATCGTGGGCGGTCCGACCCGCGACGAGTGCGGTCGCATCCTGACGAACAAGCGCTTCCCCAACATGAAAGCGCTGACCGACGAAGTCCACGAACTCGGCCTGAAGATGGGCATCTACATCTCGCCCGGCCCCTGGACCTGCCAGCGCTATGAGGGAAGCTGGAAATACGAACTGCACGACGCCCAGAGCTTCGCCGACTGGGGCTTCGACTATCTCAAGTACGACTGGTGCGGCTACGGCTCGATCGTCCGCCGGCCCAACCTCGAACAGATGAAAGAACCCTACGTCTTCATGCGGATGTGCCTGGACCGGGTCGATCGCGACATCGTCTACAGCCTCTGCCAGTACGGCATGGGCGACGTCTGGGAATGGGGCACCGAGGTCGGCGGCAACTGCTGGCGCACCACCGGTGACATCGTCGACTCCTGGGGCAGCATGGCCGGCATCGGTTTTGCTCAGGACAAGTGCTCGCCCTATGCGTCGCCCGGTCACTGGAACGACCCTGACATGCTGGTGGTCGGCAAGGTCGGCTGGGGCCCGAGCCTGCGCGACTCGCGACTGACGCCCAACGAGCAGTACACGCACATGAGCCTGTGGTGCCTGCTCTGTTCGCCGCTGCTGATCGGCTGCGACCTGACGCAACTGGACGAGTTCACGCTGAACCTGCTGACCAACGACGAAGTACTGGAAGTCAATCAGGACCCGCTGGGCCGGCAGGCCAGCCGCGTGGCACAGGATGGCTATCTCGAGGTCTGGGCCAAAAAGATGGAAGATGGCTCCACCGCCGTGGGATTGTTCAACCGGGATGAGACGCCTCAAACCGTCACGGCCCAGTGGTCCGACCTGGGTCTGACCGGGCCGCAACGCGTCCGCGACCTCTGGCGCCAGAAGGACCTTGGGACTTACACGGGTAAGTTCGAGGTCGAGATTCCGCGTCACGGCTGCATGCTCCTGCGCCTCTTCGCACCGGACGCCAAGTAGTCGAGAACGGCACAGGCAGGAGAAGGAACCATGAGCATGCCTATAGGACTGCGTTTCTTTCTCGTCACGCTGATCCTCGCCATGGGTGGCAGCCTCAACGCCGCCGGCGTTGGGGATGGTTCGAATTCGCAGCGCCAGATCCAGACGTTCACGCTGGCGCAGACCCGCCTGCGCGATCCGTTCATCATGACCGATCAGGCCAGCAAGACCTACTATCTGCTCACCGCTATCATGCGCCCGCCCGGCTCGAACCGCCACGGCGTGTCCGTCTTGACCAGCAAGGACCTCAAGACCTGGCAGGGTCCGTATCGGATCTTCGAGATCGGGCCCGACTTTTGGGCCCAGCGATCGGTCTGGGCACCGGAGATGCATCGTTACCAGGGGCGTTACTACCTCTTCGCCACCATGAACAGTCCGAAGAAACTACCCGAAGCGCCCTGGCCCGACTGGCCCGCAAAAACCCTACGCGGTACGCAGGTCTTGGTCGCGGATTCGCCCCGGGGCCCGTTCGCGCCGTTTCGCGATCGCGCGCACACCGATTCCAATCTGATGACGCTGGACGGGACCCTCTGGGTCGAGGATGGCGTGCCCTACATGGTCTACTGCCACGAATGGGTCCAGGTTAGAGATGGCACGATCGATCTGATCCGTCTGAAAGACGATCTCTCCGACGTCGTGGGAGACCCGACCACGTTGTTCAAAGCGAGCGACGCGCCGTGGACACCGCCAGGCCGGGACAGCTACGTCACCGACGGGCCTTGCCTCTACCGCACCAAGACCGGCACGCTGCTGATGATCTGGTCGAGTTTCACCGCGACCGGCTATACGACAGGAATCGCCATCTCCGAATCGGGCAAGGCCCGCGGCCCCTGGCGCCATCAGCATGAACCCTTGTTCACCACCGACGGCGGGCACGGCTGTATCTTCCACGCCTTCGACGGAACGTTGATGCTGACGCTGCACTCGCCCAACCGCAGTGGGTGGGAAAGAGCGCTGCTGTTCGAACTCGAAGACACCGGAGACACGATCCGCATCAGGAAGAAATGGTAGCACTCCATAGACCTGGGGGTCGACCATGGGCGCAAAGGGTAAGATTCTTCTGACCGGAGCGACGGGCTACATCGGAGGCCAACTGGCCCCGCGTCTGCTGGCAAACGGATACGCCGTTCGCGCGATGGTCCGCACGTTGCCGGCCGCCGGGTTTCGTCCCTGGCAGGACCAGGTCGAATTCGTCAAGGCCGATCCACTGCGGCCCGAGACGCTGCCTGCCGCGCTGAACGGCATCGAGACCGCATTCTACCTGATCCACAGCATGACGAGCGGAACGGACTTTCGCCAGCGCGACATTCAAGCGGCGCGCCAATTCGGCCAGGCGGCGCAGGCGGCCGGCATCGCCCGCATCATCTACCTGGGCGGACTGGGCGAAGACAGCGCCGAGCTCTCCGAACACTTGCGCTCGCGCCACGAGACCGGCGCGGCCCTGCGCGAAGCCGGCGTACCCGTCACGGAGTTCCGGGCGGCCATCATCGTGGGCTCGGGCAGTATCTCGTTCGAGATGGTGCGCTATCTGACCGAACGCCTGCCCGTGATGATCTGTCCGCGGTGGGTCTTCACGAAAGTCCAGCCCATCGCCATCGACGACGTGCTGGCCTATTTCGTCACGGCGCTGCAGGCGCCGGAAACCGCCGGTCAGATCATCGAAATCGGCGGCCGCGACGTCCTGACCTACGGCGAGATGATGACCCGCTACGGGCAAGTGCGCGGCCTGCGTCGCTTGCTGATGCGCGTCCCGGTCCTCACGCCGCGCTTGTCATCGTACTGGATCCATTGGGTCACCCCGATCCGGGCCGCGTATGCCCGACCCTTGATCGAAGGACTGAAAAACGAGGTCATCGTTCGCGACGACAAGGCCCGGCGTCTGATGCCCGAGATCCATCCCGTCGACTACGCCACGGCTGTCCGGCGGGCGTTGAACGAACTCAACGCCGAGCACGGCGGGCCAGCCCCCAGTCAGTTCGGCACCGGGTCCGAGCCATTGCCCCCCGCCGTGGAACGTTTCACTGACGAGGGCATGATCCTCGAACGCAGACGCCTGACAATCTCGGCGCCGGCCGCCACGGTGTATCGCATCATCTCCAGCCTGGGGGGCCGCAAAGGCTGGCTCTGCTGCAATTGGCTCTGGCGATTCCGCGGCCTGATCGATCGTGGCCTGGGCGGCCCCGGCCTGCGCCGAACCCGGCCGCAACGCGACATCTTGCACGAAGGAGACATCGTCGATTGCTACCGCGTCGAGAAGGTTGAAGAAAACCGAGTGCTTCGCTTTCGTATCGAGATGCGCCTGCCGGGCGCAGGATGGCTCCAGTTTCAGCTCCAGCCTCTGGAAGCGGAGCGCTGCGAGATGATCTTGAGTGTGTTCTTCGCCCCGCGGGGCTTGGCCGGACTGATCTACTGGTACGCCCTGTATCCAATCCACTCATTCGTCTTTGCGCGTCTGCTGCGGCGCCTGGCCCGGGAGGCCGAGACATCGCCAGCGGTTCAACCCTAGCGCCGAACACCCGTCACGAACCCGGGATTCTGGCGATCGTCCAGAACCGGGCGCAATCCCCTGCGTATTGCTATACAACCGTGACACATCGTACTGAAAATCGGCTCGGCCGCCGCTCGCGGCCGGCATGACCGGCAGGAAAGGAGATGACCATGGCACAGTTGAAGGCAGGCGACAAAGCGCCGGCGTTTTCCCTGTTGGACCAGGAGGGCAGCCGCACGTCGCTGGCCGACTTCAAGGGCCGCAAGCTGCTGCTCTACTTCTATCCCAAAGCGGACACCCCCGGCTGTACGAAGCAGGCCTGTAGCGTTCGTGACGCGATGGCCCCGCTGGCCGAGGCGGGCGTCACGGCCGTCGGTATCAGTCCCGACGAACCGAAGAAACAGAAAAAGTTCGACGACAAGTACGATCTGGGTTTTCCCCTGCTCTCCGATCCCGACCACGAGGTCGCCCAGGCGTACGGGGCGTGGGGCGAGAAGTCCATGTACGGCAAAACCTACGAAGGAATCATCCGCTCATCCTTCCTCATTGATGAGAATGGCACGATTCTGCAAGTCTCCTACAAAGTCAAGCCTCTGGACACGGTCCCCAAGGCACAAGAGGTCCTCTGCTGAAAAATCTCGCCCGGACTGTCGCGACAGAGGCGAACCGAAGTGCGGATTGCCCCGTACGGTAGTGTGACAGCAGGTCGGGACACGGCGCCCGGCCATTTTTTGAGTCCGGGACAAGAAAAATTGTTTGCCCGGTTCAGACCCGGGGTTACAATTTCATATACATGTCTCGACCTGACAATGACGTCAGGTTCAAGTGAAAGGAGGCGCGGAATGGCAAGGCAGAAAAAGCTTGTCAAAGGATTGTGGTCGAAGGACGACATCAAGCAACTCCGAAAACTCTTCCCGAATCAGGCAACGGCAGATGTCGCCTCTAACCTCAAACGTCCCACGGAAGCGGTCAAGAAAAAGGCATCGCGCATGGGTTTGAGGAAATCGAAGCGGTACATGAAGTCGCTAGGCCGAACCTAGCCGCAGCCAAGAGTCCACCGCTCATGCCGTCGTAGCGTACGGCATGGTCGCCAGGGGAGACGCAGACAGGCGTGCAGGTGGGCTCTTGCTTTGCCATCCTGACAGAGGGTGGCCCGCGAGACCGCCTCAGGACAAACCTCGCATGAGGCTGCTGTCCGGGGTGATTTTCTTCGCCTCTGGACCGTGTTGATACCCTCTGGCGGTGTTGCTCTGTCCAGACCGAACCGATGTGGCGCCGGGCGATGCCGGTTTGCCTCATACCGGGGAGCTATCGCCCTGATCTGGCCACGGAGCCCTACCTGACGGGCTCCGGAAGGGGCGTTGGTGGTTCGCACGGACGGTTCTTCGGCCGCATCGTCAGCCCAAAACGCTTGACAAATCCCCCTGCCCTGAGTATCCTGCGGTGTTGATCTTACCGGCTTGCTCTTGGTTTTCTTTTGCTTTTTGGAGGCTCCGTTGAGAGTACTATCAGGCATCCAGCCCTCCGGACGGCTGCATATCGGCAACTATTTCGGCGCCATGCGCCAGCACCTGCAATTGCAGGCTGAACACGAGGGCTTCTACTTCATCGCGGACTACCACGCCCTGACCAGCAACCCCTCGGCTGAGGCCCTGACGCAGCACACCCTGGATGTGGCTATGGACTACATGGCCCTGGGCCTCGACATCGAGAAAACCGTGTTCTGGCGCCAATCGGATGTGCCGGAGGTGGTCGAGCTGGCCTGGCTGCTGTCCTGTGTGACGCCCCTCGGGCTGCTCCAGCGCTGCGTCAGTTACAAGGACAAGGTCGCCCAGGGGCTCAGCCCCAACCATGGGCTCTTCGCCTATCCGGTGCTCCAGGCGGCGGACATCCTGATGTTCAAGTCCAACCTGGTGCCCGTCGGGGCCGATCAGAAGCAGCACATCGAGGTCACGCGCGACATCGCCATGCGTTTCAACAACACCTACGGCGAAGTCTTCGTGATTCCCGAAGAGCACATCATCGAGTCGGTCGCGATCGTTCCGGGGACCGATGGACGCAAGATGAGCAAGAGCTACGGCAACACCGTTGAGATCTTCGAGCCGGAGAAGAGCGTCAAGAAGAAGATCATGCGCATCGTCACCGACTCGACCCCGGTGGAAGAGCCGAAGGACCCGGACCAGTGCAACGTGTTCGCGCTGTTGAAGCTGGTCGCCACGCCGGAAGAGCTGGCCGAGTGGGACAGTCGCTACCGCAATGGGGGCATGGGCTATGGCGATGTGAAGAAGCGCCTGGCCGAGCTGGTTATCGACTATTTCCAGCCCTATCGTCAGAAGCGGGCGGAACTGGAAAACGACCTGGCCAGCGTCCACGAGATGCTCAAACGCGGGGCCCAGCGGGCCCGAGCCGTCGCCGTCGATACCCTGGCCGAAGCGCGGCAGGCCGTCGGCTTGCGCGGTTGAGCCCTCCATGAACGACCTCAGGAGAAGCTGGATTCGGACAGCAGGAGTGAGCATTGGCTGATTATCGCGTCAATCTGGACATCTTCGCCGGGCCGCTGGATCTGCTGCTGTACCTGGTCCGCAAGGAGGAGGTCGACATTTACGACATCCCCCTGGCCAAGATCACTGACCAGTACCTGCACTATGTCGAGGTGCTCAAGCAGTTCGACGTCGACCTGGCCGGCGATTTCCTCGTCATGGCGGCGACCCTGATGGAGATCAAATCGGCGATGCTCCTGCCCAAGGCTGAGCCGGAAGAGATGACGGCCGAGGAAGCCGCCGACCCGCGGGCCGAACTGATCCGCCAGCTCCTGGAATACAAGAAATTCAAGGATGCGGCGAACCTGCTGGAGGCCGCGGCCGAGCAGCAGAAGGAACGTTTCGGCCGGCCCACCAGTCTGGTCGACCGTCTCGAACCCGACGCCGAGCCCGAGCTCGACATGGACCAGGTCAGTGTCTGGGACCTGCTCGAAGCCTTCGATACCGTCTGCAAGGCCATCGGCACCACGTCCTACACGGGCCATATCAAGGACGACACGCCAATCGATCTTTACCAGATCGAGATTCTGCACCGCCTCCAGACCGAGGGCCCGCTGACGTTCGAGCGCATCTTCGAGTCGCGACCCAATCGCCTCGTCATGGTCGGCCGCTTTCTGGCCATGCTCGAACTGATTCGCGACAAACTCATCTGGGCCGAGCAAGGCGAGGGTTCGCCGCACCAGATTTATCTGCGTGCCTTGACCGACGAACCGGCCGAGCAGGCCGTGCAGAGGGCAATTCTGACGGTCGACGAGGGCCCGGACACCGGACCGTCGCGCATGGAGGCCCCGCAGCATCCTCCGATCCCCATCGAAGAGATCCCCGCCTCGTCCCAGCGACAGGCTCCGCAGCCCCAGCAGGAACCGATCCCGGAGCACGAGGCCGAGAACCTTGAGCCGACCAGCGAGGTGGCTCCGCAGCAATCCGAAGAGGCCCCGAGTGACTCTGAGGCACCGGCTCCGGCCCGCGCCGAGTTGCCGATCCCGATCGCCGAGCTGCCTGCCAAGACCAGGCCGCCGGCGGACGAGCCCGACCGCCACGAGGCCACTGAGAGTCAGGCCGAGAGCCCCGAAGACGATTTGCCGTTTGACAATTCCCCGTCCTCGTCTTAGAATATCGCCGGTTTTCGGACCGATCGGGGGAATCCAGACGGGGCCGGCGTGGCCCGACCGAGTCCCTCAGACCGCGATATCCGTGACATGACCGTTGTGAAACCCGTGGCCGGGAATACGGTTCTCTTCGGCAGGGTTTGGATAGAAGGGAAGGATGACACCATGGCAGGCAACACGATCGAACTGACGGACGCCGCATTCGACGAAATGGTCCACAACACCGACGTGCCCGTCCTCGTGGACTTCTGGGCGCCCTGGTGTGGCCCGTGCAAGATGATAGCGCCGATCATTGAGGAGTTGGCCGGCGAATATGGCGAGAAGGCCAAGATCTGCAAGCTGAACACCGACGATGCCCGTGACAGCGCCGTCGAGTTCGGCATCAATGCCATCCCTACCATCATCCTGTTCAAGGGCGGGCAGATCCAAAAGAAGTGGGTCGGTCTGACCGGCAAGAAGGACCTGAAGGAGGCCATCGACGGCCTCCTGTGAGACCGGCGGTGACACGAACCTGGTGAAGGTGGGCCTGAGCACCCATTTTGAGCCCCCGTCAAGAGGCCCGCTCGGCCCCGCCTTCGCTTTCGCAAGACCCCAAACGTCTAAAGGAAATCATCGGCTGAATGTCGCACAAAATCGTAAGCAAAAGACAACTTGGCGAAGACGTCTTCTGGGCCCGGATCGAGGCCCCGTTGATCGCCCAGGCCCGAAAACCGGGCCAATTCATCATTCTCAGCATCAATAACGACTATTCCGAGCGCATCCCCCTGACGATTGCCGGCGCCGATGCGAGCGAGGGAACGATCGAGCTGATCTGGCAGAAGGTGGGCAAGACGACGGCCGAACTGGCCGACTTGCAGGCCGGCCAGAGCATCGCCAATATCTCCGGCCCGCTCGGCAGGCCCACGCACATCGAGACGTTCGGAACCTGCATCTGTGTCGGAGGCGGCATCGGCGCCGCCCCCCTGCTGCCCATCGCCACGGCGTTGAAGGCCGCGGGCAACACGGTCCTGACCATCCTGGGATTTCGTTCGAAGGACCGGCTCATCCTCGAAGCCGAGTTCGCCGCCATCAGCGATGAACTGATCGTCACCAGTGACGACGGCTCGTACGGACGCAAAGCCCTGGTCACCGAACCGCTCAAAGAGCTCTGCGAACGCGACCCCAAGCCTGAAAAGTCGTTTATTATCGGCCCCACCATCATGATGAAGTTCTGCTGCGACGTGACGAAGCAATACCCCGTGCCGACCCAGGTCTCGTTGAACACGATCATGATCGACGGAACCGGCATGTGCGGCGGGTGCCGCGTCGAGATCGACGGCAAGCCCCAGTTCGTCTGCGTCGACGGGCCGGAATTCGACGGCCACAGCGTCAACTTCGATCTCATGATGAAGCGCATGAACGCCTACTGCCGGCAAGAACGATCGGCCCAAGCAGCCTATGAGGAGCACCGGTGCAAAATCGGGTTGGACGAATGACCGCAACCGCCGCTGCGCTTTGTAGGGTGGGTTCTCAACCCACGCATCCATCGCGCACCGAAAACTCACGCGTGGGTTGAGAACCCACCCTACCGGAACCAGAGAAACGTGACAGACCAAGAAAGACAACAGCAACTCGAGGAACTGCTGACCAAGCAGGCCGGGGGCGAACTGAAACCCAAGGACCGTTTCGCGATCCCGCCCCAGGCCATGCCCGAACAGGACCCGTCGGTCCGGCGGCGTAACGTCAGTGAAGTGGCCTTGGGCTATACCGAGATGCAGGCGCGACTCGAAGCGATGCGCTGTCTCCAGTGCAAGACCGCACCGTGCATGCAGGGCTGCCCCGTGCAGATCCGCATTGGCGATTTCGTCGCCGCCATCGCCGAGGGCAACTACGCCGAAGCACTGAGCGTGATCAAGGAGAACTCCCTGCTGCCGGCCGTTTGCGGCCGCGTCTGCCCGCAGGAAGTCCAGTGTCAGGAGAAGTGCACCGTCGGGCTCAAATTCAAGGACGTCGATAAGGCCGTCTCCATCGGCCGGCTCGAACGCTTCGTGGCCGATCTGGACCATGGCCAGGGGACGCTGCCGAAAATCGCCTCGCCCACAGGCAAGAAGGTCGCCATTATCGGGTCTGGGCCCGGTGGCATCGTCGCCGCGGCCGACACGCGGCGGGCCGGGCACGACGTGACCGTCTTCGAAGCCTTCCACAAACCCGGCGGCGTCATGGTCTACGGCATCCCCGAGTTCCGCCTGCCCAAGGCCATCGTCGAGGAGGAGATCGAGACGCTGCGGAAGATGGGCGTCGAGATCGTCACGAACTTCATCGTGGGCCGCACCCGCACCATCGAGCAGCTCATGCACGAAGACGGGTTCGACGCCGTCTATATCGGCGTCGGCGCCGGTTTGCCCAGCTTCATGGGCATCGAAGGCGAATCCCTCGTCGGGGTCTACAGCGCCAACGAATACCTCACCCGCGCCAATCTGATGAAGGCCTACGATTTCGGCTCCGGCGCCGATACCCCCATCGCCGTGTCGAAGCGCGTCGCCGTCGTCGGCGGGGGCAACGTCGCCATGGACGCGGCCCGCACCGCGGTGCGCCTCGGCGCCGAGAAGGTCTATTTGATCTACCGCCGCACCGAGAAGGAAATGCCCGCCCGCGTCGAGGAAGTCCATCACGCGAAGCAGGAAGGGATCGAGTTCCACCTGCTCCAGAGCCCCAGACGCATTCTGGGCGACGCCGATGGGAACGTCACGGCCGTCGAATGCCTGCGCTACGAACTGGGCGAGCCCGACGCCTCGGGCCGCCGCCGGCCGGTCGCGATCGAGGGCTCGGAATTCCAGATCGAGCTCGACACCGTCATTATCGCCATCGGCAACCAGGCCAACCCCCTGGTGCGCCAGACGACGCCTGGCCTGGAATTCAACAAGTGGGGCAATATCGTCGTCGATGAGACCTGCAAGACCTCGATGGAAGGCGTCTACGCCGGCGGCGACATCGTCCTCGGCGCCGCCACCGTCATCCTGGCCATGGGCCAGGGCCGCACCGCCGCGGCCGGCATCAACGCCTACCTCGCCGACAAGTAGCCCCCCGGCAGCGCAACACCTCATTGTCACTCGCAGGGGCAGGCCCCCGTGCCTGCCCAGAAACCATTGCTGCCCATCAAACGCCCCGCACCCAACGTAGGGGCGAATCATCATCCGCCCCTACCCAAACCATCGTCACGCTGCGATTGATGAGAAAGACCTCAGGGCCCTTGATTGTGCGACGGCAATGGCCTAGGATGGGCGGCGGTCGATGGCACAGTTCATTGGGAGGCAATGGCACCGTGCGGATAGGACTTCTGTGTTTGCTGGCGGCCCTGCTCTTGCTGTCCGGCTGCACCTCCGTCAAGGAGTTCTTCTTCCCGAACCCCTCGTCTGGGACCGGCAGAGAGATCGGCCAGACGACGAACGAGAGGCGACGTCTGGAACGCTATGAAGACCGACAAAACGCGCGCATGAGGGACGAGCGCAAAGGCCGGTCTGACCCAATCCTCGAACCGGTGCCCCCCGTTCCCTGATCCCAGCGTCCTCCGCCCAACGTCGGGGCGAGCTTGTCCCCGCGCAGGCGGGGATCATCATTCGCCCGTGTCCCATTTCGTGCGATTCCGGCGCCCGGGTTAGCGCTGCCGGCGTGTGGTCGTGTCGTCCTCGGGCTCGGCCTCGGCCGGTGTGGTGACCTCGATTTCCGTCAGCCATTGTTGCGAGAGGATCGCCAGGTCCATCGCGTCGACACGACCGTCACCGTTCAGGTCGGCCGAGGCCGCACCGGGCCAGCCCGCCAGACGAGCCCAGAGCCACCAGGCGGCGTACGCCTTCTGATTGGCGTTGAGCGCCTGGCTGTGGGCGGCGCTACAGCTATACCAGTCCACGCCCTGGACGTGACTGTTCTGCCATTCGGTGGCCCAATTGCCCTGCCGCGACCCGTTGAGCGCCGAGTAGTAGTCGCAACTATCGTGCGGGAACGGGTAGTAGTTGCCGTCCGGATCGAAGCTCTCGATATCGGCAAAATCGAAAAGCACCTTGTTGTACGTCCGGCAGTAATCGCGGATGATCTGATTGGCGGCCTTGTTATTGCTGTCGTCGGCATGGTCCACGTGTCCGGTCATGTAGACGAACGTGATCTCGGGATACTCCTGCTCGAGCTGGCTCATCGGCGTCAGATACTCGCTGAACAGCCGGCCCGCGGCGTACTTGCTGTCCACCTGCCCGCACCACGACCACATCACCACGTTCACATCGGCGTGGCTGCCGGCCGCCAGGTACGATCGCGTGTTGTTGACCCAGTCCGGGTAGTAGCCGACGTCGCCGCCCATCGCGTAATCGTGCAAATCCAGAGCCCCGCCGCTGCCCCCGTTATTCCAGGCGAACATCCCCCGCGGGTGTTGCAGCCCCTTGCCACCCCCGTCGGCGAACGCGACCAGGCCGTCCATGCCCGTGGTCACCTGCGACCCGTGCGAGGTATGCCCGTAGGCGATGTGCAGAACCTCCTTGGCCCGGAGAAGCGCGTCAGCCGGGATCGCGGTGATATCCGTACAGGTGTGATCGATAATCAAGGGCGTCGGTCGCGTCGCCCCCACGGCCGAAAGCCCGGCCCCCAACACCACCAGAAACGCCAACCCGATGCGTCGCCGCGTCATAATCAACCTCCCACCGAAAGAGCCGCACCTGCCGTCTGTCTCATCCCCCTCCATCCTACCAGATCCCCCCCCTCCCTGTCACCCCCCCGTCCTAGCCGTCGGGATGGCAGTCTGGCGGGTGGGGCTTGCCCCACCGCTTCCCTATCCCAGGCGCGTAGGAGGGGCAGGTTTCCTGCCCATGCGGGTTCTGCGAGGGGCAGGATGGGCCTTCGACGAGGCGAGCGATATCGTCCGAGGCTTTCGGCATTTGGTAGGACAAGCGTCTCGCTTGCCTCAGTGAAGGGTAAGGCGAGACGCCCGACCTACGTAGGGGCGAATCATCATTCGCCCTGCCCCAGCCATCGATTATTCCCACGGCACTGGGGGGCGGGAACAACAACGGGCAAGCGAGGACGCCCAGGGGATATCGCCCGGCCAACGGAGGGCGAATAATGATTCGCCCCTACGAGAAAAACGCGGAATTTGTCTTGACGGGCGGGTGGGCTGTTAGTATGCTGTTCATGCAACGAAATACTAAATACCCAATAGTCAATAGCCAATCAACACATCTGGAGGGAACGGTGATGGCCAGCGAGGCACAGATCCAGGCGAATCGGGCGAATTCCCG
>Ga0272443_10004955_pt1 | contig 14060 bp, 9 predicted proteins | sample SSMAcet12_FD_193581 | JGI IMG/M metagenome (GOLD analysis project Ga0272443, IMG submission 193581) | Marine sediment archaeal communities from Little Sippewissett salt marsh, Falmouth, MA, United States - SSM-Acet-12 | ecosystem: Environmental > Aquatic > Marine > Wetlands > Sediment ...
CATGATCACGCCCGGGAGGATTCGAACCTCCGACCGACGGCTTAGAAGGCCGTTGCTCTGTCCCCTGAGCTACGGGCGCAGAATCTCTGGAAGAAACTGGAGCGGAAGACGGGGATCGAACCCGCATTACTGGCTTGGAAGGCCAGTGCTCTACCATTGAGCTACTCCCGCTTATCTCACTGTCGGAGAGGCCGGATTCGAACCGGCGGCCTCAGCGTCCCGAACGCTGCGCGCTGACCAAGCTGCGCCACTCTCCGATTCCTACAGCTATCCGCCTAGGGTGAGTAGCTTCTTGGCTACCCGCCTAAGGTGAATAGCATCGCTATCCACCTAGGGAGACGAAGAACGTCTGCCCGTCACGGATGACCTGCAAGGTTGGGCTGTCGGATTCGTTCAGATCCCCGACAATCCGATTCCAATCCTCAACGGATGCAACCGGCACAAGATCGATCGCGACGATGACATCGCCGGGTCGGAGCCCAGCCCAGTACCCCTTTTCCCCAGGGGCAACGTCGATTATGACAACTCCCTCATTGGATTGCAATCCCAGCTGCCGTGCTGCGCTCTCGGTAATCACGCCGACGGACAGGCCAAAGATCTCAGTGGCCTTGGCTCCCGCTTCCGGTTCTTCTTCTTCGGGTTCTTCGCCATACAGCTCTTCCTCGCTGGGCTTCTCGGCAAGGACAACGGGGATCGTTTGCTCGCTGCGGTTGCGGATCAACGTGATGTCTACTTGCACGCCGACCGGCTGCAGGGAAACGGTGTGGATCAGCTCATCCGTTGTTCCGACGGATTGCCCGTTGACCTGCGTGATCACATCGCCGGAGAGGATTCCCGCGGCTTCCGCCGGTGCCCCCTTCACGGTATCGGAGACGAGCACACCTCCACCGACCTCCACGCCAAATGCGTTGACCATCGACGGTGTGATGTCCTGGATGTAGACGCCGAGCCATGCACGCACAACTTCCCCGGTTTCCACGAGTTGACCGAGGATGTCCGTGATTGCGTTGATCGGAACGGCGAAGTTAATCCCTTCGATTGACGTTCCATCGGACGAACTCTCGGCGATCATCGTGTTGACGCCGACGACCTGGCCGTAGGCGTTGATCAGGGGACCGCCGCTGTTGCCGGGGTTGATGGCCGCGTCGGTTTGGATCAGGTTCTGGTAGTATCCCACGCCGTCGGGATCAGCTACGTCTCGATCGAGGGCGCTGATGATTCCGAGAGTGACGGTGTAGGAAAGCCCGATCGGATTGCCGATGGCGATCGCCCAGTCACCGATCTCGACCGTCTCGGAGTCGCCCAGTTCCACGGTGGACAAGGCGGAGGTGTCCCCGGTCAGACGGAGGACGGCAATGTCCACTTGGGAGTCGGTTCCGACGACCTCGGCGGGCCAGGTGCTTCCGTCGATCGTCGTGATCAGGATCGTATCGGCGCCATCGATCACGTGTGCGTTCGTCAGGGCGAGCGTCTCGCCGGCATACTCGATCAAGAAGCCGGATCCCATCGCTGTGACTTGCCGCTCGGAATCTGTATCGGGGTCCCCGAAGAAGAATCGGAAGAACTCATCGGTGATCTCATCGCCATAGACGTCAGCCAGCGAAATGGTTGCGGTGACGTCGATGCGAACGACTGCGTTCTCCACGGCGGAGATGGCGTCCTTGATCGCGCTTTGCCCGGATGCCGCGATGATCTGATTGGGATCGGCCGACGTGGCGGGAGACCCCGTCTCCGCTGCAAGTGCGACCTGGGGGTTGGATGTAGCAAGGAATGCGAGCGAACTGGCGGTGATGACACACAAGGCCAACACCACCCCGATCAAAGAACTTCGCTTCATGATCTTTCCTCCTTCAAGAATCATGCTCTGACAATGGTCGTATCTCGCCGACGATTCTAAGGCGTTATTATGAAGAACTGGTGACGAAACGAGAAGAAATTATGAACACGGGATCGGCGCCGATGGGAAGGGAAAAGAAATGAAACACAGGGGCCTAGGCGTTGTGGATGAGGCGGGCCGGCCGGTTCGCGCTGTTGCGATGCTTTCCGGCGGGCTGGACAGTTCGCTTGCGGCGGCAGTGGTGAAGCGGTTGGGGATCGACGTGGTGGGGCTGCATGTGCGTCACCTATTCAGCGGGAAGCATTCCGGCGACAAGGATCCTATTGCAGCGTCGGCGGAGCAGATCGGGATCCCGCTGCGAGTTGTCGATCGAACCGACGAACATCTCGAGATCGTGCGCCACCCTCGCTACGGGACCGGTGCGGGGATGAACCCCTGTGTCGATTGCCGCATCTTCATCCTTCGGGTGGCGAAGGAGATCATGCAAGAGGAACAGGCGCAGTTCGTCGTTACCGGCGAAGTGCTCGGTCAGCGCCCGATGTCCCAGCATCTGCGGGCGTTAGAGCGGGTCGCTGCGCAGAGCGGATTGGAGGGTCGCCTGTTGCGACCTCTCTCGGCCAGGTTCCTTCCGGAGGCTCTGCCGGTGCAGAAAGGTTGGATCCGGCTCGAGGATCTTCCCGAGTTCCATGGGCGTAGCCGTCAACCGCAGATCGAGCTTGCTGCGGAGTTGGGCATTCATGATTTCCCTCAGCCTGCCGGAGGATGCCTGCTGATCGAGAAGGCCTACTCGGCCCGGTTGCGCGACGCCTTTGCCACCTATGGGGAGGACGAGCTTGACCGGAAAGGATTTGAGTTGCTGGCGATCGGCCGTCACTTCCGCCTGTCCCCAAGTGTCAAACTGATCCTTGGGCATGACCGGCAGGAGAACGAGAGGCTTGCCGAGAAGGCGGGAGAGCGGATCGTTCTCGATCCGGTTGAGATCATGGGGCCGACGGGTCTGGTCGAGGGAGACCCCACCGAAGAAGAGCTTCGGCTCGCTGCGTCGCTGCTGGCGCGGTACAGCGACCATCGAGGCATGGATGAGGGGGTTCGCGTGGTGGCAAACGGCGTATCTCTCCGACAAGAACGGATTCTGGAGGTTCGTCCACTGGCCTCGGATGACGAGAGGATCGCTCTGTGGCGGCTGGACGATACTAAGCGATGAGAGCCAGCGCCTCTTCGCGGGACGCCTGATCCCGATAGAAGCTCCCGCGGATGGCTGAGGTCACCATCTTGGCACCCGGCTTCTTCACGCCGCGAAGCGTCATACACAGGTGACTCGCCTCGACACGAACCAAGACGCCCAGCGGGTCGATCTTGGACACGATCGCGTCGGCAATCTGAGTGGTCAGCCGTTCCTGAAGCTGGGGTCGTGAAGCGGCGATGTCGACCGCCCGAGCAAGCTTGCTTGCACCGACGATTCTCCCCTGCTTCGGGATGTAGACGATGTCCGCCGTGCCGATAAACGGCAGGAAGTGGTGTTCGCAGATCGAGAAGAAGGGGATGTCTTTCATGACGATCATCTCCTCGTACTTCTCTTGGTAGATCACTTCCAAGACATCGGCGGGGTTGCGATCGCCATGCGCGAAAAACTCCTCATACATGGCAGCGACACGGCGGGGCGTGTTGGCTCGGACCTCTTCGTTGACTAGATCGGTGTCAAGACCGCTTAAGATCTGCCGCATCCCCTCTTCCAACGCTGTCCGATTCATCGGCTCTCCTTGCTCGTGTTTCGTGGCACGAGGAGGCGATCCTCCTCCGGTTTGCTTCGGATTGCCTTGTTTCCCGGAACGGATGGTAGACTGGCGATCGGGACGGTTCAAGGATCCAAGGAAGATACCGCGGAATGCTCAACGGGAGGAAAGGCCTTGAGAACGCCGGTATCGTTGCCTAAACTTCGATGCAAGCTCGAGTCGTGGGCAAGCGGGCTTGCCCTAATGAGGAGGAGCAAATGGCCGACACGAGGAACTTCCGCGTCATCTCCGAGATGGCGTACGACCTAAAACCTGTGCAACGCGGGTACACCGACAAGACCCTCTACGTCAATGTAAGTTCCGGGAAAATCGAGAGCCGACCCGTTACGGATGAGATGAAGGAGAAGTTCGTGGGCGGCCGAGGCTTCGGATTGTGGCGATTGTGGAACGCTGTATCCGGTGACACCAAGTGGAACGACCCTGAGAACGAAATCATCATCGGAGCCGGCCCGATCGGCGGGATCACCAACTACCCCGGAGCAGGAAAGTCCCTTGTGGTAAGCCTTTCGCCTCTGACGAACATGGTCATCGACTCCAATGTCGGGGGGTATTTCGGGCCGTATCTCAAGTTCTCCGGCTGGGACTCTCTGGAGGTTCAGGGCAAGGCCGACAAGAATGTCGTTGTGTTGATTGATGGCGATGCCGGGCGTGTCCAGCTTCTGTCGATCGAGCTTGATGACGTTAACTCTCACGTGCTGATGGAGTCGCTCCCTCGGATGCTCGCCGATTCCGACGATGCCCGCGCACTTCAAGCGTTCTCCACGGTGACGGCGGGAGCCGGGGCCGAGAACACGCGATGCGGGTGCCTGAACTTCAGTTTCTTCGATATGAAGCGCAAGGCGTTTCGCATCAAGCAGGCGGGCCGCGGCGGGATCGGAACGGTCTTCCGCGACAAGCGGATCGCGGCCGTCGTTGTGAAGCACACAGGGGTCAAGCCGGCGGATAACCATCCGGCTGATCTCGCGCGGATCCAAGCGGCCGGGGCACGGATCAACCAAGAGATCTTCGAGCTGGATGAGGTTCAATGCGACATGCGCCGGGTCGGAACATCACATCTTGTTGAGATCATGGACGAATACGATCTGTTGCCAACGCACAACTACAAGTTCGGGAAGCACCCGGAATCGCCCAAGATCTCGAGCCCGGTGTGGCGAGAGCAGTATTCGCAGAACATGCCCGACGGATGCTGGCTGGGATGCACGATGTCGTGTTCGCATGGCGTGGATGGATTCACGCTCAGAACCGGTCCGTACGCCGGGGAGACGGTGCTGGTGGACGGGCCCGAGTACGAGACCGCCGGCGGCAGCTCCAACATGGGGATCTACGATCCTGACTTTGTGTTGGAAATGAACTTCTACTGCGACACGTACGGCATTGACACGATCTCCTATACGACCGGGATGGCATTCGTGATGGAGTGCTTCGAGAACGGAATCCTCAACAAGGAGCGCACCGGTGGACTCGATCTCCGTTTCGGGCAGGTGGATGCAGCACTTGAGGTTCTGCATCAGATGGCGAGGGGAGAAGGGTTCGGCGCGGTGGCCGGCCAGGGAATCCGACGGATGAAGGAGAAGTTCATCGCGGAGTACGGAGCGGATTCGATCTTCGTCAACTCGATCGGAATGGAAGCGAAGGGGCTGGAGTACTCGGAATACGTCACCAAGGAGTCGCTGGCGATGCAGGGCGGCTACGGGCTTGCGTTGAAGGGACCCCAGCACGATGAGGCGTGGCTGATCTTCATGGACATGGTCAACAACCAGATCCCGACGTTCGAAGACAAGGCCGAGGCGCTCCACTACTTCCCGATGTGGCGAACGTGGTTCGGATTGATGGGGCTTTGCAAGCTTCCGTGGAACGACATCGAGCCGGCGGATAATGCGGAATCCGGTGCTCCGGCCAAGGTTCCGGAGCACGTCCGCAACTACTGTGATCTCTATGCCGGAATCACGGGGCAGGAAGTCACCGGAGGCGACCTCATCGTTCAGTCGGAGCGCGTATACAACTTCCAGCGCGTGTTCAATCTGAAGATGGGGTATGGCCGGCGTGAGCACGATGCGATCCCGTATCGATCCGTGGGACCGGTGACGGAAGAGGAATACGAATCGCGCGCCGAGCGCTATGACAAGCAGCTTCAAGAGAAGGTTGGTGTGAATCCGGCGGGACGGAGCACGGCAGAGAAAGTCAGAATTCTTCGAGACTTTCGTGAGGATCAGTACGAGAAGCTGATCGATGCCGTGTACAAGCGTCGCGGATGGACCAACGACGGTGTTCCGACCGTGGAGACGCTCCAGCGGCTGGGAATGGATTTCCCCGACGTGCTGGAGGTCGTACAGCCGCATCAGTAGCGTATTGCGTACACATGCTTGGCGGGCTCGGAGATGATCGCTTCGGGCCCGCTTTGTTTTGACCTTGAGTGTCGGTTGCGTATGTCCGCAACATGCCTATTTTTGATAACCCTACGGGGTTTCGGTATAATTTCGTGGGTGGTGAAATGGTCTACGAAGCCGATCAGATAAAGGTTCTTGAGGATCTGGAAGCCGTACGCGTACGGCCGGGGATGTATATCGGCAGCACAGGACCTGCTGGTGTCATGCACCTCATCGAGGAGATCGTTGATAACAGCATCGATGAGGCGCTTGGCGGTTACTGCACGGAGATCAAGGTCACCGTTCATCCCGACAATCGTGTCACCGTCGTGGACAACGGTCGTGGAATGCCTGTGGGGACCCACACCGAAAGCGGCCTTCCGGCACTCGAATTGGTGATGACCACGCTGCACGCCGGCGGGAAGTTCGACAACAAGAGTTACCACGTCAGCGGCGGACTGCACGGTGTCGGCGTATCGGTTGTGAACGCGCTGTCCGAGCATCTTGTGGTGGAAGTACACCGCAACGGCAAGGTCTACCGGCAGGAATTCGGGCGAGGGTCGAAACTCTCGGAGCTGGAGATCGTCGGGGAATCGAAAGAGACGGGAACGACCGTTACGTTCCTGCCGGACAGCGAGATCTTCGGCGAGGTCCACTACAGCTTCTCGAAGCTGGCTCACCGCTTGAAGGAGCTTTCCTACCTCAACGGCGGCCTGTTGATTATCCTCGAGAACGAAGCCGCCGGTGTCAGCCGCCGGTACCAGCACAAAGGCGGGATTGTCTCGTTTGTGAAGGAACTGACTGACGCCAAGGAGCGGATCCATCCGAAACCGATTTTCATCGAAGGGGAAGAGAACGGCACCGCAGTGGAGATCGCGATGCAGTTCACCGGCAGCTACGATGAGTCGATCTTTGCGTTTGCCAACAACATCAACACGGTGGATGGCGGAACGCATCTGACAGGGTTCAAGAGCTCTTTGACCAAGTTTCTCAACGATTACGGACGCGAGAAGAAGATTCTCAAGAAAGATGATCAGAACCTGCGCGGTGAAGATGTCCGCGAAGGGCTAGTGGCAATCCTCAGTATCAAGATTCCCAATCCGGAGTTTGAAGGGCAGACCAAGACCAAGCTGGGGAACCCGGAAGTGGCGAGTTTGGTCTCCAATATTCTCCAGGAACAACTTGCGGTGCGGTTCTCGAAGAAGCCGGGCGAGGCTCGATCGATTATCGAGAAGTCGCTGCAGGCGGGGAAGGCACGGATGGCTGCCTCCAAGGCGCGGAAGATGGTCCGCCGCAAGGGTGCGCTGTTCAGCAGCACACTGCCGGGGAAGCTTGCCGACTGTTCGTCGCGCGATCCCAAGAAGAGCGAGCTGTTCATCGTGGAAGGAGACTCGGCCGGCGGCAGTGCGAAACAGGGTCGCGATCGTGGTTTCCAGGCGATTCTCCCCTTGAGGGGAAAGGTCCTCAACGTCGAGAAGGCCGGTTTGGCGAAGCTTCTGGACAACGCGGAAATCAAAGCGATGATCACGGCTGTTGGAACCGGGATCCGCGATGACTTCACGCTGGAGCGTCTTCGCTATCACAAGCTGGTCATCATGGCGGATGCGGACGTCGATGGAGCGCACATCTGCACGCTGTTGCTAACCTTTTTCTACCGGTTCCTCCGAACGCTGATCGAGCATGGGCATGTGTACATCGCCAAACCACCGCTCTATCAGGTCAAGGTTGGCAGGGAAACATCCTACCTGTTCAGTGACGAAGAACTCGATGCATTCCGTGAGCAGCGCAGCGGCAAAAGCAAGATGGCGGTGAAACGGTTCAAGGGGTTGGGAGAGATGAACCCCAAGGAACTCTGGGAGACAACCATGGATCCCGAGAATCGTGTCCTCAAGCTTGTCGAGATTCGAGATGCGCTGGAAGCGGATGAGGTCTTTTCCACCCTGATGGGAAGCGATGTCGGGTTGCGGCGCGATTTCATCTGGGAGAACAGCGACAAGATCACCGCGCTCGATATCTAGTCGGTGCAGGCATGCTTGCCTGATCCCCGATTTAACGGGCCTCCCCGGCGACAGGATCGGGAAGCGTGTTTGTGTCGGAACGAAGTGCACGTGTGACGATGAGGAGGAGCCGATGGGGATCTGTCGTGCAGTGTCGTGGAGATGGACGGCGTCCGTTGGAGTTGCCGTTGTTATTGCGTTTGCGGTGATCGGGATTTCACCCCGAACGCTGGGAACGACCCTTACTCCGGTTATCGGTGCCGATCCCACGGGAGTCGTGATGGTGGGAGCGTGGGCGGAGACACCGATTGGTGAGTTCCTCCATGCCCGAGCCGGTCTCTCCGTTTCCGTGGTTCGATCGGCAAGGCTGTTACTGGCCGGCGGTGGGATCACTGGGTCGATGCGGTGGGGAGCCCTGGAACCGATGCTTGGGCTCGGAGTCGGGGCGGCACTTGCGCCGGCGGGATTCGCTTCGGGAGCAGTGCTCGAAGGGGATCTGGGCGCGCGCTTGTGGGTCGTGGATTGGGTGGCCGTCTTAACGCAGATGCGATACATCATCAGATTCTCCGAAGGAGGGGTGAGTGCAGGGCCGTTGTTTGAGGCGGGCTTGGCGTTCACCTTCTAGCGACAGATGCCGACAGCCATCGGGATCGTACTCGGCGTACTCACCGTAGGCTGGGTCCTGTGGAACCTTAGCCTGGATGCGCTGTGGCAGCCGACCGACATGGTCACTGTGCGGCGGATCCTGTTTCTTGCCGGGGTTCAACGGGGAGAGCGGGTTGTTGATTTGGGGTGCGGCGACGGCCGATTCGTGGTTGTCGCGGCCCGTGAGTTTGGTGCCCATGCTCTGGGCGTCGAGATCGACCCGTTTCGGGTTTTGCTCGGCAGATTATGGATCCGCATCGTGTCCCAGAGGTCGCGAGCCAGGATCGTCCGTGCGGACATGTATGAGGTTCCGCTTGCCGATGCGGATGTCGTGATCCTCTTTCTCTCACCCAACGCAAACTGGAAGCTTCAGGATCGTCTGAAGCGGGAAATGCGGCAGGGATCCCGCGTTGTCTCCTACTACCATCCGATTTGGGGTTGGACCCCCGAAGAGGTCGGAGAAGCGAAAGATGGGTACCCGGTGTACCTGTACAGAATCGGCTCCGCCGAAGCGGTCGTGGACTCGGGGGGGACGGGCTTGGGACCTTCAGGTAAGCAAGAGCGGGAACCGGATGGAGCTTAGCAGGCTTCTTGAAGCTATTGCCGACGCACGATCTCTTCTCATCGATCCGAAGACGATTCCCAGCCTGAAGCCGGCGGATGGCGCGGTTCGTGTTGCGGGGATTGCTGAAGACTCCCGCCGGGTGCAGCCGGGAGACCTGTTCGTGGCTCTTAGCGGTTCGAGATTCGAGGGAATGGAGTTTATCGCCGAAGCGATCCGCAACGGGGCGGCGGCCGTAGTCGGCCCCGATGGAAGTCGCCGCTTTGCTCAGGGACTGACCGGGATTCGCCGGGATGTTCCGGTGGTCGAGGTGGGGGACCCGCGAAGGGTGTTGTCGATGCTCTCCGCTCACTTCTACGGGGAACCTACGCGAACGTTGAAGACGATCGGCGTGACCGGAACCAACGGCAAGACAACGACAGCGCACATGATCGCCCACCTGCTTGGTGCCGAGCGGATCGAGCTCATCAGCACCGTGACCCTTGCCGAGACCGGGCGGCCCAGCCTCACGACCCCATCCAGCATCGACGTACACAGGATGGCTCGACAAGCCGTGGAAGCCGGCAAGAGCACGTTGATCATCGAGGCGTCGTCGATCGGGCTCGAAATGCACCGGCTTGCCGATGTCTGGTTCGATGTTGCTGTATGGATGGGCGTGACGCCCGAACACCTCGGGTTTCACGGAACAATGCGAAGCTACGCCGAAGCGAAGCTGAAGCTCGTCCGTAGCCTCGGTCCGGAAGGGATCTGCGCAGCATACGCAGCAGATCCGCTGTCTGCCTGGGTCGAGCAGAGCTGTCGCGGACGAGTCATCCGATTCGGGACCGGGGGCTCGGAGGAGGTTGCCGCGCAGGATCTCGACACCCGCATGCTTGCAACCATGATGACCCTGTGCATTCATGGACAGCGGATCCGAATGCGGTTGCCGGTTCCCGGCGAGCACAATGTGATCAATGCCCTTGCAGCAGCCTCGGTTGCCAACGGATGGGGAATGGATGTCGCGGCGATCGTGAAGCGACTGGAGCGGTTTCCGCCGGTTCCTGGGCGGTTCGAAGCGTATCGGAGTCCTTCTGGAGCCCTTGCCATCGTTGATTTTGCACACACCCCGGATGCGATTGCGCGAATTCTGCGTCATCTCCGAACCCACATGGCCGATCCGGCATCGCGTCTGATCGTGGTGTTCGGATGTACGGGGGACGCCGATCGAGAGAAGCGTCACGAGATGGGCAGAGCTGCCGGAGCGCTTGCCGATCTAGCTGTGGTCACGGCTGACAATCCGAAGTTCGCTTCTGCGGACGAGATTGCCGCCGATGTTGCCGCAGGGGTGAAGGAGGCACGCGGGCGATCTCGGATCCAACTCGACCGGCGGCAAGCGATCGTGGACGCGCTGGCCTCCGCGGGCGAGTGTGATGTGGTTCTTGTCGCCGGAAAGGGGCACGAAACGCATCAAGTGGTCGCCGGCCGGTTCGAGGCCTTCAGTGACCGCTCCGTCCTGCTGGAATCCGGCTGCGGGCGCGTGGCGATCCGGGGGACCGCAGACATCTGAACCGGAAGGGTGCGCCCGGCGGTGTGCCGTTGATTGCCTTGAAGGCGTTTCCCCGGTAGGACTATACGGCGGAGCTTATCGCGGGCAGATTTCACCATTTGAGCTGGCTGTGGTATACTGTTTTCGCAGCACAAACACAATGCTTGGGCAAGCCCAACGCGCAGGAGACCTTTAGGGCGGGTTTTACTCCCGCAGAAGTACGCTGGGATGCTTCCGGCGCGCGTGTACGTGAGACGCGCCAGAATCGGTACAACGCAGGTCAACATCAAACGCATGCGAAGAGCAAGCGCAAGGAGAACATCCCTTGCCGTGTTGTGGCAGAGCCCGATGCCTTGCTGTTGGTTCGCGGAAGGGAGGACTCGAATGGAGAGCACGCACGTGAATCGACATCCGGACTTCGAACTGGGATTCCGAACGGTGGAGTTTGGGTCTCGAACACGACGCCTCTGGGAAGCGGATCGAGAGGTTGAACGGATTCTGAGCGAGAGCTGTTCTCTCGAGGAAACGCGGGACGAACTCTACGGCTACTTGGATCGACTCGACCGAGAGCAGCGGGGAAGAGACAGGTCAGTCGATGAGCTCGATCTTGCCAAGGCGCGCGAAGCGATCGATGTGTTCCGGAACCTGCTCTCGCCTGCGAATGAAGCTCGCGTCGGATTCAGCACCCTTGAGTTGATGCAGCAGATGGTGTTCGAGCAAGGCGATGACGCCACGGAGTCGATTGGGGAAGGGTTCACCGAGGAAATCTACCACCTGCTTCTTGCGATCCACGGAGAAACGGAGATCGGCAAGGGGTGGATGGGCAAGGAGTGGGCGTTGGACCCGATCGTCCGGGCGGCGAAGCCTGTGTTTCATGGAGAGAATGCAGGAAGGATGCGCTCGAACTACCTTGATCTGATGGCGTCGGCGGCACGAAGACGGATCGATTCGTTTCCCTGTGGGTTGGACGAGGCGCTGGTCGAAGAACGCACGCACAACCGCGAGGCGATCGTGTCCCACTTCGGAGCGCGGGAGAACGATTGGTGGGATCCGGAATGGCAGAGAGCACACGTCCTCAGAGGGAGCGCCGGAGCAAGGGACGTCGGGGCGCTTGTCCCGCTTTCGCCTTCGGAACGAGGAGCCATAGAGACTGCGGTCAACGGGGAAATCCCCTGGGCGATCACGCCGTACTACTTGTCTCTGTTCGATTTTCGCAGTGCCAGTCGCCGGCGAGACGGGCAGGTTAGGGCGCAGGTCATTCCTCCCATTCATACCGTCATGCGCATGATCGAACACCGGAACGACCGCGGGGACGCGCTGGACTTCATGGGCGAGCATGACACATCTCCCGTCGATTGGGTGACGCGGCGCTATCCGATGGTGGCAATCCTCAAGCTGACGGAAGCATGTCCGCAGATCTGTACGTATTGCCAACGGAACTGGGAAGTGGAAGCGGATGCCGTCTGTGTTGCACACAGCAACGAGCAGATCGACCATGCCCTGAACTGGTTTGCTCGACACCCGGCGATAACGGATGTCCTTGTGACCGGAGGAGATCCCCTTGCTGTGGGGCGGGAGCCGCTTCTCCGCGTCTTGGATGGTCTTTCTGCCTTGCCGCACATCACCCATATCCGTATTGGGACGAGAGTCCCTGTGACGATGCCGATGTTGATCGACGCGTCGCTTGCCGAACGGATTGGAGCGTACGTGGAATCCGGACGAAGAGGCATCTCGGTGGTAACGCACATCGAATCGGCGCTCGAGATCACGCCGGAGCTGGCGCAGGCGGTTCACCTGTTGCGAAGAGCCGGGATTTCTGTTTACAACCAGATGGTGTTCACGTTGCACGCAAGCCGTCGCTTCCAGGCGGTGGCGGCACGGATGGCAATGAAACGGACCGGCGTGGATCCCTACTACACGTTCTACACCAAGGGGAAGGAAGAGCACCGCGACTACCTGGTCCCGATTGCGCGAGTCGTCCAGGAACGCAAAGAAGAGGCGCGGTTGCTGCCGGGGATCTTTCGAACGGACGAGCCGGTGTTCAACGTCCCCAAGCTCGGGAAGAATCACCTGCGGGCCTCACAGGATAGAGAATTGATCGCAATCCGCCCCGACGGCAGGCGTGTCTACCTCTTTCACCCGTGGGAGAAGGGCATTGCGCCCGTCAAGCCGTGGATGTACGTGGATTGCTCGATTCACGGATATTTCGCTCGCCTTGAGCGGCTTGGCGAGGATCTGGCCGACTACGAGAGCATCTGGACCTACTACTAGGGCTCGCGGAGGGCTTCACGTGCTTCACGGTTCGTCGTTCCTGTCGATGCAATCCAGCCGGCACGGCGAGTTGATTCACCCCATTCGGCGGGCTACTCTGAGGTGCCGACGAGATGACGAGCGGGCGGGGCTTGCCTGACATGCATCGGCCACGATGAGAGAACGACGAAAGGGGAAAACGCGTGAACACACGACGGATTGGCCGGATAGGGATCGCTGTGACCATTGTCCTCTTCGGAGTCGGGATCGGACTTTTGGGTCAAGGGGAGGAGTGGAGCGAACTCCGTACGGGGTATGGATTCCGGATCCATCCCCGGACGTTCGTGACGGAAGCCGTATTTCACGTGGCGCTTCGGTACGAGCGGGCCGTTGTCTGTCCGGACATCGAAGTCACTTGGGCCATTCTCGATGTGACCGGCGGTGGCGAAACGTTGATCGACGATCTCTACTCCCACTATCCGGACAAGTATTGCCGTGCGCCGTCGATCGCTTCGTTCGAAGTGCTTTCACCGTTCTTCGAACCGGAGCCTGGGAGATCGTACCAAGCATGGGTGACCATCAACGACCTCAAGTTCGGGCTCTCGTACGAAACGACGCTCAGCTATACAGCGTCTGCCAGTTTGCCAAGTGCTCTCCCGCTAAACGTAGAGACGATCGAAGCCGAGATCGTGTATCTGTTGGACCGCTGGAGTGATGAGCAGATCGAGGAACTCCTCTTGTGGTCGAATCGGCTGGAGACCGACACGGTTCAGACGGCGTCGGAGGTGTTGCTGGAGGATTTCTTCAACGATTGGGTTCAGGCAGAATCGATGTTCCCGGCGGAGGTATGGACGGTTGCCAAGGTGGCAGACGAGGTGGACTTCGCAAGTCAACGCCCGGGGGTGACGTTCTCGCCTACCTACACGAGGATTCTTTTCTCGTTCTTCGTGCCCGATTCACGATCGATCGCATCCGTTTTAGATGAACTGCGCGCGTTTAGTCCGGAGCTGGAGATCCTGGGGGAGGTTCGGACGCCATCGGATCCATCCGACATGGGAGACGAGGACTCGCGGATCTACTTCATC
>Ga0272443_10004956_pt1 | contig 14060 bp, 9 predicted proteins | sample SSMAcet12_FD_193581 | JGI IMG/M metagenome (GOLD analysis project Ga0272443, IMG submission 193581) | Marine sediment archaeal communities from Little Sippewissett salt marsh, Falmouth, MA, United States - SSM-Acet-12 | ecosystem: Environmental > Aquatic > Marine > Wetlands > Sediment ...
TCTTTTATTTCCTGGTTGAATTTTCTTCTTTTCTCAAACGAGAGGAAAAGGTCTTTTATGTTCATGCATAAAATTATACAAAATGTTTTACAATTTGTTAAGTAAAATGTGAAAATATTGTCCGTGTGCCATTTTAAAGCTTGCCGGGGAAAAGACTCTTACTTGCAAACGGTGTTATTTCCAAGTATACTTTAAGGATAATGGAAACAGGGATACAAAGGCGGGCGGTTGTGAAAAAATTTTTGTACGCTGCGGTATTTATGATTGCAGCGGTGCCTTTGCACGCCCAAAAAAAGCTTGTCATTATCTCTCCCCACTGGGAAGGGGTGAGGATTGAACTTTCAAGGGCTTTTAATCAATGGCATCGCGAAAATTACGGAGAGGGAGCAGAGATAGAATGGATTGACCAGGGCGGAACTTCCGACAACCTGAAATTTGTGGAGTCCCTTTACAGGAAAAATCCTGAAGGAATAGGCATAGACATGTTTTTCGGCGGAGGCATAAGTCCTTATTTGAGGCTGAAGGAACTCAATCTCCTCCAGCCTTACAGGGTGAAGGGGGACATCCTCAAAGTTCTTCCCAAGAGCTGTGCGGGCGTTCCCAATTATGACAGCAGAAACTTTTCCTGGTACGGCATAGTTTTGAGCGGATTCGGCATACTTTACAATAAAAAAGTTCTCGATTTTCTCGATTTGCCCGTGCCTGCCGACTGGGAATCCCTCGGCGACCCGGTTTATAACACGTGGGTTGGCAACGGCGACCCGCGCCACAGCGGCAGCCTCCACATGATGTACGAGATTATTCTCCAGGCGTACGGGTGGAGGAAGGGATGGGAAATCATACTTGCCATGGCCGGGAATACAAAGAATTTTTCGGCAAGCGCGTCGGCTGTTGCAAAAAACACCTCCTCCGGAGAGGTTGCCGTTTCCCTGTGTATAGACTCTTACGCCCTTGCCCAGATAGAGGTCAACGGGGCGGAAAACATGGGTTTTTTGCTGCCCGAACGCCTTACCGTGATAAACCCAGATGCGATAGGCATTCTCCGGGGAGCCGAAAATATTGCCGGGGCGCAAAGGTTTATCGACTACCTTCTGTCGTACGAGGGGCAGCTTATCTGGATGCAGAAAAAGGGCAGGGACGGTGGACCGGAAGACTACTCCCTGAACAGGTTCAGCATACGCCGGGATGTATACGAACATCCCGATTTCCAGGGCAGGATTTTTAATCCTTACGACCTGAAGGGAGCCATAGATTATAATTTTGACCTCGCGACCAGGAGGTGGAGCCTTCTTAATGACATGATGGGCGCTTTTGTTATCGACCCGCACAGGATATTAAGAAAGGCCTGGAAGGTTTCGCTTGAAAGCGGCAAGAAGAAACTGGAAAGCAGGTTTTTCGAACTGCCGGTTGAAGCGGGGCTGCAGAAATTTTTCTGGGAGAACTGGACAGACCCCGTGTTCCGCAGCCACCACATCAACCAGTGGCTCGATTTTTCCCTTGAAAAGTTTAATTCCGTTCTAAAGATGTCCCGTTTGTACTGACGGGCTTCTGATACGCCGGGTTGCCGGAATTGCCTTGGTTGGGAGAGACATGATAAAGTTTTATAAGGAATGGAAAAAGTTTAAAAAGAAGCAGGATGCAAATTCGAGAAATATATTGATTTCTCAATATTTATACCTGGCAAAATATGTGGCTTCTACCGTGCCGAGATTTTCTTCCCTGTACGATTACCATGACCTTGTTGGATGGGCATGCATAGGCTTGATTGAAGCCATCGAGCGGTTCGACCCGGAAAAGGGAACGAAATTTGAAACGTTTGCGATTTCCCGGATAAGGGGAGCCGTGCTGGACAACCTGAGAAAGGTAGCCAAATCCGTTCATTCCAGCAAAAAAAGGGAGGTTTCGGAACTCTACCGGAAACTCCAGTTAAAACTGGGCCGCCCTCCGGAAGAATTCGAGATGGCCGACGCTCTCGGGATAAGCAATGAAGAATACCGGAAACTGCTCAAACAGATGCTTCCCTTATATATTATTTCCCTGGAATCTTTAATAGTAAAGGGGCGCGGCGACAAGAATATTTATGAAAAATTCATACAAGCGCAGCAGGATTCCGGGTATGGCGATAACAGAATCCTGGCAGAAAGGAAGTTGATGCTTGCCGATGCTATTAAAAAACTTTCAGGCAGGGAAAAGGAGATAATTATGCTTTATTATTACGAGGGCTTGACAATGAAAGAAATCAGCGGGGTGCTTCGGCTTTCGCAGGGGCGGGTTTCCCAGATTCTCTCATCGGCCTTAATGCGTCTCGGGCAGGAACTGAAGGCGCGGATAAAATAGTTAACCGGAGGTACCAATGAAGATTTCCATGGAACAAGTTGAAAAGGCGATGGAGTACGCTTTGAACAAACGGGGGGGGAAAAGCAAAGGTTCAGAAATCATAACAGAAAAGGAGTTAGAACTTCTGGTAGAGATACTCAAGAATATGCCGGAAGAATCCGTCAGGCACCTCGACTATTCAATGATAAAAGACGAGATGGGCAAAATCTCAGAAAATGACATTGCTGAAAAAATGCTCTTGAGAGAAATAGTGGATAAGCTGCTGGAAAAATCAGGGTAAAATCCCAACTTACCCGGTCGGTACATTTCTTTTTCGCGGGGGAAATTAAAGAAACAGAGAAAAAAACCGATATATATTTATAAAAGGGTAAAAGAGGGAAAAAGCGGAGGTGCCAAATGAAAAAAGGGTTCGTTTTAACGGAAATCGTAGTAACCGTAGCCATTATGCTTATCCTGGGGACAACAAGTTTCAAGGTTGTAAAAAGAGTGACGGAAAAAGCCAGGGCAGTCAGTGCGAAAGCGCAAATCTCTCAACTTGCACAGGTCATAGAAGAGGTAAAGGACGATACAGGATATTATCCGGCCAGCCTGGCAGCCCTTTTGCAAAAAGATTCTCCGGACAGCGACTACGGGGCCAGGTGGAAAGGTCCTTACTTGAAAGAGTCGCTTCCTTCAGACCCATGGGGAAATAGCTATTCTTACCAGATACCCGAAGCCTCCCTTTTTGATTCTCCCCTGTCTGTACCGGGAGAAGGGTCTGAGCAGAACAGGACCTTTGCATTTTTGTGCAGCGCTCCCGGGAAGGGAACCTTGAAAATATATAACTACGGTGTTACCTCAAGCCGCGTTCTTCTCAACGGTGAAGAAATTGTCCAGGAAGATGAATTCTACCAGGGGGAGGATGTTTCTTTTGAGATAGCCGAAGGCAAGGTCACTCCCGGGGAAACATATACTGCGGAAATCAAGGTTCTCGGGGCGGCTATAAGCTATGGAGGCAGCTACGACATGCCTGTCACGGCCAGAGTGCGGGTGGGCGACCAATGGCTTGAACCCTGGGGGAATTACACAAATCCTTCCGGAGCCAACCTGAATGACGGGCAGGTTCATACTTACACCTTGCCTTCGGAATATCCGGCGGGAACAAGCATAGGAATTATGGCCCGCTCATGGGTAAGAAGCTGGTGGAGCTGGAGAAAGTATATTGAGGCAGATTCATGGAACGCTTCTCAGCAGGTCAAGGTATTGAGAAACGGAGACGCGGTGCCGGATATAGAAGCCTATCTTAACCAGGCTGCAATCCTTGAGTTTGTGAGAAATTACGTGGACTTTGAAACAAACAGGATTGTTTTGGACGCCAACCAGGCAATCTATCTTTTTGAGCTGGGTGCAACCGACATGGGAAGCTCTGCGGCTGATTTTCAGGATTTGGTTATCCTTGTGAGCTTGTTTCCCGAAGGGTGGTCCGAAGAAGGCGGAAGCGAAGATGGAGGAGGAGAGGAAATAGTCCAGACTATCATAAAAGAAGTAGTGCTTACGGGAAACAATTCCCTCGAGATAACGACCGACAGCAGGGCGGGCACTTACTACTACCTTGATATCCTGGGCGGCCGCCCTACTGATAAATATTTTGTTCTGGGCTCTTTCGGTAAAGACGGCTGCGCAGGGGGAGCAGAAATGAATCAGGATATCCTCTGGTATTCCCACAAGTATCCCAATTTTCAGTAAAGGTAATATTATGATGGCAAAAGCTCAGTGAACACTCTTGTTTCCAGCAGAGGCCGGTCCTGGATGGAGTTTGAAAGGGACTGGCCTTCCTTTCTGTAAAACCAGCCCTTCTTTTTTAGCCTTTGATTAAAAATTATGTTAACATATCACCTGCTGTGCCTGGAGAAAAAGGCATAAAAGAGCGATATGTCAGCGTCGGGCAGTTTTATTACCTTCGCCCCGCTGGGTTGAGGGGTTCAAGGTGAATTTGCCTTTTCAGGGGAAGAATTGCTAAAGAGGCTTCTCCGGCCACTTCACGGAGAGAGAGAAAATGGGGATTTTAACGGTTAAATCGGTTTCTAAAAGCTTTGGTTCCGCAGAGGTATTGAAAGATGTTGACTTTTCCGTGGAGGAGGACGAAATATTCTTTGTTCTCGGCCCTTCGGGCTGCGGGAAAACGACCCTTTTAAGGATTATTACGGGTTTTCTCTCTCCGGACAGGGGCAAAGTGCTTCTTTCTGGCAGGGATATCACTTATATGCCGCCTGCGAAGCGTAATATCGGGATGGTTTTCCAGAATTATGCCCTGTGGCCCCATATGAACGTGCGGCAGAACGTTGGCTACGGCCTGGAGGTAAAAAAACTGCCTTCCGATTTGATAAAGAGCAAGGTGGAAAAGGTCCTGGAAATAACAAAACTCGGACCTTCCGTGGATAAGTTCCCGCCGCACCTCTCAGGGGGGCAGCAGCAGAGAGTCGCCCTGGCCAGGGCAATTGTCGCCGAGCCGAAAGTACTCCTTCTGGACGAGCCTTTGAGCAACCTTGACGCAAAACTGAGGGAGGAAATGCGCTCTGAAATAAGAAGGATACAGAGGGAGACCAGGATAACCATGGTATACGTTACCCATGACCAGAAAGAAGCCATGTCTCTCGGCAGCAGGATAACCGTTCTCGACGAAGGCAGAATAATACAGACAGGGACGCCCTACGAGTTATATACCGAGCCGCGCAATAATTTTGTAGCCTCTTTCCTCGGGGATATCAACATAATAGACGGGCGGGTGGCCTCCTCGGCCGGGGAGACCCTTGATATCCTCACCGGGGAGGGGCGTTTTAGCGTTGCAAAAAGCAAGGAGGTTGCGGCGGGGGACAGGGTAAAACTTGCCTTCAGGCCGGAGAACATAACTTTCGGGGGAAGGATGAACCAGGTGCGCTGCCGGGTATCCGACATTGAATATTACGGGGAAACGTTTAAAGTCCGCGTGGTTGGCGAAACAGGCTGGCAGGGAGAGTTAAAGGCTTTTTCGGGCGATATTCAGAAAATGGAAAAGGGTTCGGTGATAAGTTTCTGCGTAAAACCGGAAAATTTTATTATCTTTGCTGAATAATGAAAAAAACAGTATACATCTTTTGTTTTCTTTTCCTTATATATTTTCTCATATACCCCCTGGGCCATATACTGTCGCAGAGTTTCCTTGTTGGCGGACAGCCGACCCTCGGCATATTCAGGGGCGCCCTTGGGAATTATGTCGTAAGGCGTTCCATCCTCAACAGTTTTTTGCTGGGCCTGCTTGCTGTTGTTTCAACCACGGCAATAGGGGTTCCCCTCGCATTCCTTTTCGCAAGGTACAGGTTCCCTCTCAAGAACCTTTTGAGGCCGCTTTTTTTCCTGCCCCTGATAGTCAGCCCTTTTGTGGGCGCCATAGGCATGATGCAGCTCCTTTCAAGATTCGGGAGCATAAACCTTCTTCTTATGAAGGCCGGCATTATCAGCCGGCCTGTTTCCTGGATAGGCTCGGGTTTCCTGGGGATATTTATTCTTGAAACGCTCCATCTCTATCCCATAATGTTTCTGAATATCTCTTCCGCTCTCAATAATTTTGACATGTCTGCGGAAGAGGCCTCTTATAACCTCGGGGGCAGTTTCTCCCGGACTTTCCGCAGGATTACCTTCCCGCTTTTGCTCCCCGGGTATTTTGCCGCAGCGTCCATCATTTTCATATGGGCGCTTACCGACCTCGGTACGCCGCTTGTGTTTGAATTCAGGGAGCTTATATCCATACAGATTTTTAACAGCATCAAGGATATTAATACCAATCCCCAGGGGTATGCCCTTGTTTTCCTCGTTGTCCTGATAACCGTGCTACTTTTTGCCGCGACGAAAAAACTGATAGAGAAAAGACCGTATGCTTCGGGCAGGACGTCTGTCACAGTTGCGGAAAAAAGCCTGCGGGGAAAACCTCTTCTCCTGGTGTATGTCGGTATCTTTATCCTCCTTTTTCTGAGCCTGATGCCCCACTTGAGCATTATCCTCTCTTCCTTGTCCCTGAAGTGGTTTTTTACCGTTTTCCCGTCAGAATATACATGGAGTTTTTACCAGACGGTTTTTGGCCACAGGTTAACAAGGACAGGCATCTTTAACAGCCTGCTGTTAAGCTCCGCCAGCACGCTGATAAATGTTGTTATGGGTTTTGCCATAGGATTTTTCCTTGCCAGGACAAAACTAAAGGGGCGGAATATCCTTGATTTGCTGGTAATGCTGCCGCTTGCCATACCCGGAATAGTCATAGCTTTCGGATATTTTTCCCTCTTTTCCAATACGCTGTTAGACCCCCGGAACAATCCCATGGCGCTTCTTATTATAAGCTACAGCATCAGGAGGCTTCCTTACCTTGTCAGGAGCACTTATTCGTCTTTCCAGCAGTTGAGCGAAACCCTTGAAGAAGCGTCTTATGCAGTGGGGGCTACCCTCGGGACTACCTTCAGGAGGATTACTTTTCCCATGGTGAGCCCGGGGCTCTTTGCCGGCGGGGTGCTGGCTTTTTCTTTTTCGGTGATGGAGGTAAGCAGCAGCCTCATACTTGCAGTGAGGGAACGCCACTATCCCATAGCAAAAGTGATATACACGCTTGCCGGCAGGATTACCGACGGGCCCTATGTAGCCTGCGCTCTCGGGGTTCTCGGCATGTTTCTTGTCGGCATCTCCTACTATGTCTCCTCGAAACTTGTAGCCAGAAAAATCGGAGAATTTTTCCGCATAGGCTGACCGGCTATTCCCTTTCTACTTCCCTGGTTTCCAGAAATTTTTTACTATGGAAGCGAAGTTTCCAAGAAGCTTCTTGCCGTGGAGAAAAGGTTCGGCGTAAGCTTCGGGATGGAACTGCGTTCCGTAAAGTATGCGCGACTTATGCCTTATCATCTCAATCCTGCAGTGGCCGCTGGTTGCCAAAAGTTCAAAGCCTTCCGGCATTTTTTTTATTTCGCAGTAGTGGGAACATTTCATTATCATGGGGCTGGGCAAGCCTTTAAAGATGGGGTCGTCTTTAACCCTTTTTATGGGGAAGAAGCCCGCTGCAACATAATAGGCAGACCGGTCGTAAGGAATCCCTTTTGCTACACGGGGGAAATCTTCAGTTTTTGTTATCTTTCTCATCGGTTCGGGCTTCCACCCGGACGAAGGTCCGAAGTTGTGCGTCAGGCAGCCGTCTATAAGCTGGTGGCTGCCGCAAAAACATATCATGGGTATCTCTGCTTTCAGGAGAACCTCCCGAACGCCCTTGAACCCTTCCGCCCTGCCGGGCTCTGAAAACCCGCTCATGGCTATGGCCGAAGGATTAAACTCTTGTACCACGGACATGTCGAATTCCTCGTAGGGTACAAGCAGGCACCTTTCCCCGGAGGCTTCTTCGAGCCGTGCTTTCACGTTTCCCCTTGAGGGCCCTTCCTGCGAATAATACTTTTCTTTTTCCTGGAAGCTGACAAATATATACATATGTTTTTCTCCTTTTGCGACGATTGCCAATCTCTCTACCCTTGTAAAATATTTTCTGCCATCTTTTTTACATGCCGGGCTATAGACAGGCAGCTTGTAAGGCCGGGAGATTCTATCCCTGAAAGATTAATGAAACCCGGGATTTCTTCCCTGATGACAAAGTCCCGGAACTCTTCACCGGGACCCTGCAGCTTTGCCCTGATGCCGTACATTTCAGGCACCAGGCTCTCTTTCCTTATTCCCGGCAGATAAGCCTTCGCCTCTTCAAAGAATTTATCCCTTTTCCCTGCGTCCACGGTAAAAGCGCTTTTACGGCCTTCTTCGGGATAAGGCGGTTCTTTTTTCTCCACGTACTCTATATCGGGGCCCGCCCTGAGTCCCCCTCCCATTTTGGGGGTGAGGTGGATGCCCAAAGAATCTTTTCCCGGCACCGGATAAACAAGCATCCCTAAGTCAAAATGCTGCTCAATGGAGAAATAGTCTCCTTTTGCCCAGTACACGGGGTATTTTATGCCAAGCATTCCGGCTATTTCGCCTGCGAAAAGGCCTGCTGAGTTAACTAAGATTTTTGTTGTATATTCAGCCGGCTCTTCTCCCGCGATAACCCTGAAGCCTTCCTCCAGTTTTTCTATGGCTGTAACCCTTTCTCCAAAACCTGCCATGCCGTTTGAGCCCACAAAATCCCTGTAAAGAGAATCCATGAGGTTGTGGGCGTTTACCAGTCCCGTCGTTGGGGTGAAAAGTCCTTTTTCGCACTTCAGGACAGGCAGTATTTCACTTATCTCCCGTCCTTCCATAAACTTCATGCCGGCAACCCCGTTGGTGATGCCCTGCGTGTAAAGCCTCTGAAGTTCCGGAATTTCTTCCTGTGCAACCGCAACTGTGAGCTTGCCGGTTTTTTCGTGAAGGACTGATTCTTTCCTGCAGTACTCGTACATCAGGGAATTACCTTCCACGCACAGTCTTGCCTTGAGGGAACCGCAGGGGTAATGTATCCCGCTGTGTATGACCTCGCTGTTTCTGGAGCTTGTCTCAAGCCCGTACGTGGCATTTTTCTCAATCAGCCCGGTGGAAAATCCCGCTTTCGAAAGTTCTCTTGCCGCTGCAAGTCCCACAATCCCGGCCCCGATGACCATTACATCGAATTCGTATTCCATAAGTGATTACCCTGCCCTGTTGTAAAATCGGTAATAGAAGCTATAATTATAACATACAAGAGCAGAAACGGGTTATTGAAAAAGGAGGGACAAGTGGAACGAAATGGAGGATATTGCGGAAGCAAAGCTGTAAAAATAATGTCTATCCTGCTGTCGGCAGTTCTCTTCTGGGCATCGGTTAGTATTGCATGGGCTGCAGAGGTGCCTGTTGCTGCAAGGGCGGACGACCTTACTCCGGAAATGAGGGTTCTTCTGAATGCCTTTCCCGACACGGAATACGAGTGGACGCTTGCAGGGACGAATCAAAAAGTGAATGAGCACCAGAAACTGCATGCCGGCATTAACGCGGTCAGCAGCGTCTGGCACGTTCCACTTTCAAATACGCAGCACGCTTTTAGGATAGACTTTGCCGCGCCGTATAAAACGGGAAGCAACATACTACATCTCTACCTCAAGGCAGACGGGAACGAAAACACCGGACGCAGGACGGAAGGGTCCCACAAGGGGGTGGATTACATGTTCACCCTGGTGGACGGGGATCCCAACAACAACAGCACGAGGCTGGATGTTTTCGATGCCGACGGGAAGTCTCGCAAGGGTTCCTTCAGCTTGGTCATAAGAGGGCAATCTGTTTACCTGGCCGCTGAAATGGCCGTGCTCCAGCAGGATTCAAAATCCGTATTCGAATACACGGTTTCCTCCTACGTGCGGGAAAGAACGGACAAGGGTTTCAAGGTGCTCGGAAGCAGCAATCTTGGTTATATCCGCTGCATGTCAAGGGGGGTTCCCCTGGAAAAGGAAAACAAGTCCTTGCTTCTAAACCCCGGCATGAGTCTTGTAAACGGCAATGTTCCCGGATGGCATTTGTCGGGCAGTGCGGACGCAGGCGCCGTGTTCAGAACCGACAGAAAAGAAAAATCTCTCGTTGTAGACGGGCTTTTACCCGGCGAGAGCATTTCCCAGACAGTTGTTCTTACTCCCGGTCACTATCTTCTGCGCGCCAATGTGAAGACCAACAGCTTTGCCGCCGGATTGTACGCAGTATCATTCAGGATGCACATAGGAGTTTCGGATGAATTGAGGTGGGTTGAACTGCCTTTTTACGTTACGGGCATGGACAGGGACAGGAAAAAAGACATAAGCGTAGGTATAACCCACATAGGTTACCCTCCCACCAGGCACAAGGCGGTACTCGGGATTAAGAGCATGGAGCTTGTCAGGCTCGGGGATACCGTGCTGGCGGATAAGTGGACCGCGCACCTGCCTGCCCATCGGTTGCACGGCCTCGACCTGATAAACGAAAATCCCGCATGGGATAGGCCCGGAAGGGTTATATTCAACGATTCCTTGATCGGAACTGAGCTCTGGCTGATGACGCAGGAAGGCAAGACCGACCATTCTTATGCAGGAAGTCCGGACTTCAGCCACCAGGGAAAGTATCTTTATACAGGGTCAAGAAGGCCTCCGAGAGGACTTTTGCGGACGAACGGTTCTGCCCGTTATCTCAACAATAACTGGCGGAAAATAGCCTGGCTATTTCCGTGGGAAATGAAGCGGATTCCCCCGGGATCTGACCCTGCCGACTGGATATGCACGGCCAGGTCGGTCGAAGAGGTTTCTCTACACAATCCCGTTACCGGGGAAACCCTCTCCGTAAAAATGCCATCCCGGCCGGGCTGGAGAATAGTCCACATGCCGGCCATAGCCATGTACGGCGGCAGGGGGCCCAGGATCACGGCCATTGACTACGAAACCCTGGTCTGGCAATCGGAAGACCGCAAACAGCTGGGACTTTCGGATACGGAAGGAGGACAATTCAGAACCTACAAAGTGAAAAGCATTTCCAGTAATCCGGAAAAAGACGTTATCTTTCCCGCCGGAACAACGGGGCCCGATGCGGCCCCTGTCTCGAGCGTTTGGGGAAAAGGTGGCAACAACTGGAGGGATGCCGTTGACCGCGAAGGCAACAGGTACTATCTGTTCGAGATAAACAGGGGAAAATATTTTGACGACGCTGACAATCCTTATCAGGTCTGGGCTCTTTCCCTTGAACGGGCAGACAGGCGGGGACTTTTAAGGGTAATCCCCAATTCGAGGGTGACCATTACCGAGCATGTTTCAACCCATACCGGAGGGGTCCCCCAGCCGTCCTTCAATTGGTGGGAGCTTGCCGCCGGGCTTCCGCGCTCTGGAGACAACGCCATTCTGCTGCTCGAGGATGGAACACTGCTGCACATGAGTTCTCTGGGAATGCACAGCAGTTTCAGGGATACGGTGAGCGTCAACGATCCCTATACGGGGCAGGTGGATTTCATAGGCAATTACTCGTCCATGGACAGGATTACCTGGCCTCACGAATTCAGAAGGGACAGGGATTTCGCCACTGTTGAAAGCTACGCGGAACCATCTTCTCCTGTCGTGATGATAGACCTGGAGCACAGGACCATGTGGACTGCGGCGGTCACCAATTTCCATGATTACGCCTTACGCTACAGGACAAGAAGGGATAAAACCGCATACCACAAACCCATGTTCAGGACATCCCCGACTTTCAGCCCGGACTTCACGAAGATATCTTACTTCTCTCCAATGCTCACGGGGGACCATCCCGACAGGCCGTGGGCCGACACATACGTTGCCGTTGTCCGTTACCCGCAGCCTCCGGCGAACCCGCGGGTTGAAGAAAACAGGCTTGTCTGGGACAAGCCGCGGTACAGCAAAGAGGTAGAAGGGTACAACCTTTACCTTTCACAGGAGAGCGGCAGGAATTTCCGCAGGATAAACAGCGAACTGATAAGGGAAACCGGGTATCCTCTTCCTTCCGTCAGGGAAGGATTCTATGTCCTGACTTCCGTCGAATATTCGGAACTGGAGAGCAGGATGTTTTCTTCCGAGGTTGCAGTCGGGCCGGCCGGACTGTTCAGGCATTTTCATGAAGCCGAAGCGGGGCAGTTGAAGAACCCCATGGTTCCTTTCTTCGAGCCCAAGGGGGCGGCCAATGCCTATGGCGTTGCGGTTACAGACCCCGAGCTGGTATACGCAAAGAAGCTGAAGGAAGGATTGAGGGGCGGGGTAAAAATAGAGGCAGAGGTGCCTGTCGCAGGGAGTATCAGGATTATGGCAAGGGTGAGAGGTATGACCCTGCTGGAACGTTCCAGCTATACCACCGGCTGGCCCCTGACGGGAGAAGCCGGAAGGGGCAGTTTTCAAGTGAGCATAGACGGCAGGAAGGCCGGAGAAATCCCCGTGCAGGGGTACAGTTGGCATTGGGTGGAGCTCGATAAAGGGCCGGTAAGCCGTAAAGCGGGCAGCCTGTATCTCGAATTTTCAACAGGCGACGCCGGCATAGCCCTTGACAATGTGCTGTTAACCAACGACCCGGGTTTCGTTCCTCTCTCTTCCGGCAATACGCCGGACACTCCTCCGTCCGCTCCGGTCGGGGGACGAGCCGAAGAACTCGTTTTTGGCGAAAAGTCCTCACCCCTTTCTTTTAACGGGTACGAGCTCCGTCCTCCCTACGTAAAACTGTCGTGGGAACCGGCTGCGGCTCCACAGGGAGTAAGGCATTACAATATATACAGGAGCACGGGAAAGGATTTTGAACCGGTGCAGGCAAACCTCCTGGGAAGCGTCTCCGGGACGTTCTTCTTCGACATCGGTCTTGAAAAGGGAAAAGAATATTATTACAAGGTGGCAGCTGTCGATAACTGGGACAACATTTCTCTTCCCTCTGATATCCTGAAGGTAGGGATTCCAGAATGAGAAGATATCTCCCATATCTCTTGAAGGTTGGCGGTTCAAATCCTGCCACAAGAAGAAAAGAAGCAGGCCCTGGAGGCCGGTAGTGTCGGACTGAGGTTGCCGGAAAGCAAGGCGTCAAGAAGAAGTCAAGGAGATGTATGCATATACTTCGAGGAAGTCGACGATGCAGACAACGCAGCTATACGGATAAAATAAGCCGACAGTAGGCCGGAAAAGGACGATTTTTTCCTCAGTGGCCTTAAATACCGGTAGAGTTCGGCGGAGAACAAGGCGGCAAGGAGGAAACAACGAGGTGTATTACTATACTCCGAGAAAGTTGACGACGACGCCAACACCGTTCTTCGCATGAAATCAACCGGTAGTAGGCCGTGGAGGATTCGAACCTCCAACCTTGGCATTAAGAGTGCCCTGCTCTGCCGTTGAGCTAACGGCCCGTCCATGCAGCAACTCTTAATATTATACACTTTTCTCCGGGAAATTCAACAGCTCCTTTCTCTTTCTTACGACATTTAGACAGGCGCGCATATCTCAATGTCATCTTGAAATCCTTATGCTATAAAGATTACGGGGTTTTGAAAAGAAATCTTTCAGAATGACAATACGTTGATTTTTGGTTTAAACGGTATATTTAAGATATAATAAACGAAAAGGCAGGGAAAGATACAAAGGAGGACTGAAAATGAAACGCATGATAGCGGGATTTCTCTTTTTATTTTTCGGCATGAGGGCAACGGCGGGGGAATTTCCTCTCCAGGTAAATGATATATCCGGCCTTGATACATCATGGCCGATGATAGCCAGCATACCCTTTGCCGAAGGCGAGCTGAAAGACGCTTCAGCCATACGCATAATGAGCGGCGGCAGGGAAATACCTTCGCAGGTAGATGTTGCTGCTACCTGGCGCGACGGGAGCATACGCTGGGCGCTTGCAGGCTTCACGGCTTCCCCGCAGGGAAATTACAGGGTTGAATACGGCCCAGGTGTGAAAAGAGGTGTTTATCCCAGGCCCTTGAAAGTAATACGCCAGGAAGATGGAGGTTTTACCGTGGATACAGGGGCGGCGGTATACCAGTTCGATAACGACAAACTTCTGCCTGAGAATGGATGGCTGGTATCGGGCAGTCGGAGGATACCCATACTTGAAGGTTCCGGCGCGGGGACATATCTTGTGGATAATTCCAGCAGGACGGCAAGAGTGGCCGGACAGGCGGCTGGGATAGAAAATACTTTTATAAAAGAGGGACCGGGAAGGGTTGTGTTGAAACGTTCAGGATGGTATGTTACACAGGCGGGAGAAAAACTTGCTAAGGCGGACATGTGGTTGTATTT
>Ga0272443_10004957_pt1 | contig 14058 bp, 13 predicted proteins | sample SSMAcet12_FD_193581 | JGI IMG/M metagenome (GOLD analysis project Ga0272443, IMG submission 193581) | Marine sediment archaeal communities from Little Sippewissett salt marsh, Falmouth, MA, United States - SSM-Acet-12 | ecosystem: Environmental > Aquatic > Marine > Wetlands > Sediment ...
ATCAACTCTCGCCTCAATGAGTTCTCCCGCCGATACCGCTGAACGGCCCGCGTGCGCGGCCAGTATCTTTTCCGTCATCGTCATCGCCATAATACAATTCCTTCCCGCGTAATGAGCATTCACCCTCCGCTCTTTACTGATTTTTCTCTGTTTGTTTCCGGGTCTCGATCCGGTTCAGGGCATTTATATACGCCTTTGCCGAGGCTACCATGATATCGGGATCGGAACCCCGTCCCGACAGGGTGTGATCGTTGTATTTCAGCTCAACAGTTACCACACCTTGCGCATCGGCGCCACTGGTTATCGCATTCACGGCAAAACGAACGAGCTGATGATCCGTCCTGGTGATCTTTCTGACCGCCTTGAAGGTTGAATCAACGGGACCGACACCGAATTCCGCATCCTGCACCTCTTCTCCGTCGATGATCATGCGTACCGTCGATGTGGGAAGCGTTGCGTTGCCGCAAATAACGTTCAGGTACATGAGCTTGTACTTCTCGTCTTTCCGGAAGATTATTTCAGAAATGATCGCTTCAATGTCTTCGTCGAAGACTTCTTTCTTGAGATCGGCAATTTCCTTGAACCGCACAAAGACCGCATCAATTTCGTTCTTTGAAAAGCTGTAGCCCATTGTCTTCAGCTTTTCTTTCAATGCGTTTCTTCCCGAATGCTTGCCCAGGATCATGGCACTCGCCGGTATGCCCACGGATCCCGGCGTCATAATCTCGTAGGTGGTTCTTTCCTTGATGACCCCATCCTGATGGATGCCTGCCTCGTGAGCAAAGGCATTGGCCCCTACAATTGCCTTGTTGGGCTGCACGGGAATCCCCGTCAGTTCGGTGAGAAGATGCGATGTTCTATAGAGCTGATCCGTCTTGACATTCGTTGACAGTTTTATCAGGTCCCGCCGCGTCTCCAGGGCCATGACGATTTCCTCCAGGGAGGCATTCCCGGCCCGCTCACCGATACCATTTACAGTGCACTCAACCTGACGGGCACCGTTTTTAACGGCGGACAATGAATTCGCCACGGCGAGACCGAGATCGTCGTGGCAATGCGCGGAGATAACCGCCTCATCGATATTACTCACTTTCTCGGAGACATAGGCAAACAACGCGCCGTATTCTTCGGGGATGGCGTATCCTACCGTATCGGGAATATTGACCGTCGTCGCCCCCGCCGCGATCACCGCTTCAACCATATCGCAGATATAGTTCTTATCGGAACGCATGGCATCCTGCATGGAGAATTCAACGTTGTCCGTATAGCCGCAGGTATGGCGAACGGCCTGGACTGACTTTTTCAACACATCCTCGCGAGTCGACCGCAGCATGTGTTTGATGTGCACATCCGATCCCGATGTAAAGATATGAATGCGCGGCAACGCGGCATTCTGAACGGCCTCCCATGCCCTGTCGATATCGACAATATCGATTCTCGCCAGCGCCGCCACCTGCGTTTTTTTCACTTCCCGTGCGATACGCTGCACGGCCATAAAATCACCATCCGACGCCACGGGAAAACCGGCTTCGATCACATCGACGCCGAGACGTTCCAGTTGACGCGCGAACCGCAGTTTCTCGTCAAGGTTCATGCTGAATCCGGGCGATTGCTCGCCGTCCCGCAGTGTCGTATCGAATATCAGCACCTTCTTCTTCGTCGTCTTCATGATCCCAACCTCCATTTTTTGTATGATCCAGCCGGATCACCATAAAAAAAGGCCGTGGGTTGTGTGCCCACGGCCTTTGTCTCTCGTATCGTTTTATTTCAATAAACTGGCCCGACCGGCGGCACGTATATGTCCCCACTAAGGCCGAGAAGTATCAGCGTATATCCCTCGTAATATTTGTTGACGTTCGAATCTGTTACCATAATGTCCTTTAAAACCTTTAACAAAGTTTATGGAGACTAGCTTTATTTTGCCCTGATGTCAAGTAATTCTCGATATTGAGTTAAAAATATGCGCACGGCCCTCTCCGTACCCAACCGGGAATACCCGTCAGGCAACAACAATACCGCGGCCCCTCAGGTAGTCCGCCACCTCACCAATGCGGAAACGACGGAAGTGAAAAACGGACGCCGCGAGCAGTATATCGGCACCACCCTCCGTCACGGCCTCATAGAAGTGTTCGAGTGTTCCCGCTCCTCCCGAGGCGATCACCGGCACATGTACGGCACTGGAAATGGCTTTCGTGAAGGGTATATCATAGCCTTCCTGAGTCCCGTCACCGTCCATGCTCGTGGGCAGAATCACCCCCGCCCCGAAATCCTCACACTGCCTGGCCCATTCCACGGCATCGCGCCCGACGGGACGTGTCCCGCCCGAGACGACCAGCTCGAACCCTGACGGCAGTTCCTGATTCCGCCGGGCATCGATTGCCACCGTGATACGTTCGCTCCCGAACGTCTCCGCCGCTTTCCGAACCAGTTCAGGATTTTTTACCGCGGCACTGTTCATGGAAACCGTGTCCGCACCCGCATCGAGCACCAGACGAATATCTTCCAGGCTGGCGATGCCGCCTCCGACGGTCAGGGGAATGGAAATCACCGACGACACATTCCGGACCCACTCGAGCCGAGTTGCCCTGTTTTCCACCGTTGCTGCGATGTCCAGCATGGCCAACTCATGGGCACCTTCCTTTTCATAATAAACGGCATTCTCCACCGGGTCTCCCGCATCCGTCAGATCGACAAAATGAACTCCCTTGACAACCCGGCCGTTCTTCATATCCAGGCAGGGCATAATTTTAACGGCCTCCATTAACATCTCCTTTCCTATTAAAGTCTCCAAACCGACGGTGATGCCATGGCCGATTTTACATGGTGACATCACCACCGGCACATCTTTCTTTCCGGTATATATCCGATGCCGTTCCTTTCCGGTTTCGGGCCTTTTGGCTCGTCAGTGACGATCCCCGTAGCACGATGCGAGGCATGCGCTTTCTGTTTGATTCCCGAATGATCTCTCGCCTCACTCCCCGAGAATGGGTATTGTGAGCGGCCCCATGGGCATGGCGGCGACGGGAAGCGGTTTTTCATCGTACTTCTCCGCCAGGTTCTTTAATGTCTCAGCAATGTCATCTGTGTGACTGACCCGCGTGAGTTCTCTGTCCCGTTCACTTAAAGCGGAATAAAGGATCACGTCACACTTTTTGTTTATTTGCAGGAGCGTCTGTACCTGCCATTGGTCGTACCACGTATCTTTATTATTCACAATACGCGTGAGCAGTTCGTCTGATGAGATATCCATCGCCAGGAGCTTTTCAAACTCGCTGTCCGCGGGGATGCGGTCACTGCACTCGCCTGCGGCGATGATGGTCCCCCCTTTTTCAACGATATTCGCCGCGGCGGATATGCCTTTGATCGTCTGATAGAAATTCATATCAAGGGGATATCCACTGTTTGTGGTGATGACGACAGGGTATCTCCGCGGTATCGCAACGGTGGCCTCGTCCAGTGCCCGCCTGCACCCTCCCAGATGAGCGGCGATACAATCCCCCACGAAGACGTCCGTGATTTTCTTCTCCAGATTCAATGTTACGTTAACGATACTGTCCGGGGGGCAAAGTGACACCATTTCCCGCGTGAGAGACAAGAGAGGATTGCCGTCGATAATGCCATAGGTGGCTTTCGGATGGGCGATCAGTTCCGCTCGATGGAAATAGGAAACCGTGTCGAGTGACGCGATACCAGGCACCACTGATTTTGTCCCTCCTGAAAAACCTGCAAAGAGATGTGGCTCGATGAACCCCGTGGCGATGCGAATATCAGCGTCCACATAGAGAGAATTGAGACGGCAGGTGCCGCCGCAGGACGTTGTTCCCACGGTCACGAGATGGGACTCATCCTGACAGTCATGATTCACCACGGTGAACCGCTCCATACATTCCCTGCCGATCATGCGCTCCAGTTCTTCCTCCGTCGATCCCCGATGCGTTCCCGTCCCGACAAGCAATGTAATGCAGGAATCATCCACACCGAGGGCGTCCACGATCCACGGTACGAGGAGATAATCAGGAACGGGCCGGGTGTGGTCCGCTGTCACGATAACGATATCTGGTTTCTCCTTGCCCGTTTTCTCTACCATCTCGGCAAGCGGCACGGCACCGATGGGATCGGCCGCCTTGCGGAAGAATTCATCCCGTGGGTTATCCAGGGGAGGATGATTCTTCGGCAAAATCGTGGTAATGGAGAAAACACTTTTCTCCAGTTCGACGGGAAGATATCCCCTCCCGTATGCCAGTTCAATAATTTCCGGCTTACTGTTTTCCCGAGTCATACTATACCTCTTTAGACGTCTTTGACGACTCCCAATGTATGGTGAGGGAAATCGTCGATTGTTAAGCAATGAAAAGGCCTTCATCCGTCCACGTGCCCCGTCGAACACAGTGAATGATGTGGCCCTATGCTCAATTCATTCCTACGGCACCTCTATCCAGTATACTCCCATGGAACGATTCCTTCGTCAAATATTTTGGGCCACCCCTGGTAAAACTGATCCCTGAAAAGAAAAAGGGCCGGTCTTTAACCGGCCCCTAAACCTTATATGTGGAGGCGGCAACCGGATTCGAACCGGTGTATAACGGTTTTGCAGACCGCTGCCTTAGCCACTTGGCTATGCCGCCCTGTTATTCTGGAGCGGGCGAACGGATTTGAACCGTCGACGTCCACCTTGGCAAGGTGGCACTCTACCGCTGAGTTACGCCCGCGTCTTTAAAGAGACATCTTCATAGTAAAGATGATCAGATTTGTCAATAAAAAGTTTCGTCCCCCTATCAACTATTTTTTACGACAACGGCATGATATTTCATAAAATAATCAGTACCCGACCAGAGAGACAAAAGGAGTGCCACATAGAGAACTGCTATCCCGACGGCGTGTGCATTCAGCCCGAAAAGCGGATAATGGATCAAAAGAGCCGAAACGGCAACAATCTGAGCCAGTGTTTTCTGCTTTCCCAGGGAACCGGCCGCGATAACGTGTCCGTCGAGTGATGCGATGCTCCGCAGCCCGTCGACGAAAAGATCGCGCATTACCATGATCGCCACGATCCAGGCCGGTATCCTGTCGATGGGAATCATCATGATCATCGCCGTACTGACAAGCAGTTTGTCCGCAACGGGATCAAGAAATTTGCCCATGGCCGTTACGATTCCGTACCGGCGTGCTACATAGCCATCAAGGAGATCGGTCACCGCGGCAACGATGAAAAGGGCCGCGATAAACAGGCTCAGCACCATTCCCGGATTCAGCAATAGAAGGAACAGTGCGGGTATAATGCTGATGCGGAAGAATGTCAGTGTGTTGGGGAAATTGAATATTTCCCGTCCCTTCCCCGAGATGGGCAATCGATCGAAAGATTTTTTTAAATAATCAATCATTTTCCTTTTTTCGGTACTTTTTTCCAGTCGTTGAGAAACTTTTCCACGCCCACATCTGTCAACGGGTGGTTCGCCAGTTGTATCATTACCTTGTACGGAATCGTTACCACATCCGCACCAAGCATGGCCGCTTCCAGCACGTGGAGAGGATGTCGGACACTGGCGACGAGCACCTCGCAATCAAACCCGTAATTATCAAAGATGGCTAGGATCTGTTCAACAAGATCCATACCGCGGTGGGCCACATCGTCAAGGCGTCCGATAAAAGGACTCACATAGGAAGCACCCGCCTTTGCCGCCAGGAGCGCCTGAAGCGGCGAAAAAATGAGCGTCTGATTCACATGAATGCCCTCCTCGGACAAGACCTTGGTCGCCTTCAGGCCTTCCGTGGTCATGGGTACCTTGACAACGACATTATCACCACGGGTGACCAGTTGCCTGCCCTCCGCGATCATCCCGTCGGCATCCTCACTGATGACTTCAAGACTGACGGGCCCTGAGACCGCCTGCAGTATTTCACTCACCACTGTGTCGAAGTCCTTGTTTTCCCGTGCTACCAGGGTCGGATTCGTCGTTACGCCGTCGACCATGCCGAGCCGAATGCCTTCTTTAATTTCTTCAATGTTACCCGTATCCATAAAAAACTTCATATATTCCTCCATCACATTAACTTCTTTATTTGCCACGTCATACGACCGCTTACCGCGACAGCCGGTCTATGACTCCTTGCCCTCACATCGTTTTTCCCGATAGGCGTCACGGCACTCCTTGCTGCAGAAATAAACGGTTTCACCGTCGATCGTATCGGTTATGGCATCACCAATCGGTACATATGTGTTACAATAGGGGTCCTTGACCAATTCCTCCCCCGTCACCGGCGATCGGGAACGGGATGTCATGGTGCTACGGTCGGTCTTCTTTTCGCCGAGCAATGCCTTCCCCAAGCGAGCAACGAGATAAACGATTATGACAGCAAGCAATATACGTATCATGTAACTCACGACTGACCGGTTCGGCCTTCACCTATTTGGCTTCCGGCCCGGCTCATTAGTGCCCCCGTGATAGTGAAGAACGGGCATTCCCGCTGCTATCATGCCTTTCCGTAACAATCAAGGATTTCCCGCACCGTGTCGTGGGAATTGTTGATCCGCCGTACCACATGCTCATCATCCACACGATCCAGAAGTCCTGCCACAGAAATGCCGAACAGGGGATGTACGGCATATGGCGCGATCTCTACAAGAGGTACGAGGACGAAACGCCGTTTATGAAGTTCTCTGTGCGGTATCGTCAAGTTCCGCTCCTCGATCACCCGGTTTCCATAGAGTTCTATATCAAGATCGATACGCCGCGGTCCCCACCTGACCGTGGGTCTCCTGCCCATGGCCGCTTCGACGGACTTGAGGAAAGCCATCAGTTCCTCCGCTCCGAGGTCCGTTCGTATCTCGCAGACGGCATTAACGAACCATGACTGGTCTTCGTACCCGACCGGCTCCGTCTCATAGAGCGACGAACAGCGCACACACGTTATGCCGTCGGCCGCAGCGATACGCTTTACCGCCTCGACACACCACGCGGTGGGATTCGATTCGTTTGATCCGATACCGACAAAGCTGACGATACCGCCGACTGAATCATACAATGACCGATGACCCTCATCAATTATGCCCGGAGGCCCAGCACGTCCTGCATGTCATAGACACCGTCAGGCCGGTCGACAACCCAGAGAGCCGCGCGGATGGCTCCCTTTACGAAATTATCCCGGCTATGCGCACGGTGGGTAAACTCCAGGCGTTCTCCGATACCGCCGAAAATGACCGTGTGCTCACCGACGATATCACCGGCACGAACGGCATGAACGCCGATTTCTTTTTTTGTTCTCTCGCCGACCATTCCTTTTCGACCGTAGACACCGTCTTCCACCATGTTTCGGTTCAGTTCATCAGCGATAATGTCCGCCATTTTCACCGCCGTTCCACTGGGCGCGTCTTTCTTAAGGTTATGATGGGACTCGACGATTTCCACATCGAAATCGTCTCCCAGTATCGCCGTGATATGCTGAAGCACCTGAAACATGACATTGACACCGACACTCATATTCGGTGCAACCACGCAGCGGGTTCCCACACCCAGCTCCCTGACACTGGCGGCTTCATCGTCCGTCAATCCCGTCGTCCCGATGACGGCGGCCTTTTTATGCGCGACGGCCGTCGTTACATGTGACAGTGCACCTTCGTGATGGGAAAAATCGATAATGACGTCACCTCGGTCGATACAGGCATCGAGTGTGTCATCCAAAAGGACCCCGATCTCGCCGAGGCCGCAAATACCGCCGATGTCCGTCCCGATGAGGGGATGGTCACATCGCTCGACGGCACCGGCAACTTCAATACCCTCCGTTTGATGAACAAGTGTGACGATCCTCCTGCCCATCCGTCCGGCAGCCCCCACAACAATTGCCTTTACCATGTCAACCACCTCTTCGTAATCCTGTCCTATCGCCTTTCGCCACGGCGCATCACACCACGTCATGTGGCCGTACACCGTTGGTGCGTATCATCGGTCACAGCATTCCCGTCATGGAACGCCCATCACCTTCGCTCTGAAAACCGCCTAAATCAGCCCGTAGTCCGTCATCACCTTTTTCAGGCGTTCGTAATTCGCGTCAGACATCTTACACAGGGGCAGCCGCAGTTCATATTCGATTTTTCCCATCAATGAGAGCGCCGCCTTCGTGGGAATGGGGTTCGTCTCGAAAAAGAGCGCCTCCATGAGGGGATACATCTTATGGTGGAGCTCCCGCGCCCGACTGATGTCGTTCGCTTCGAAGGCGTCTATCATGCCCGCCATATCCGCCGGCGCGACGTTCGATATAACGGAAATGACACCTTTTCCACCGACAGCCAGTATGGGAAGGACCGTAAAGTCGTCACCCGAGAGCAGCGAAAAATCATCGTCACACATGGCAACAATCCGACTGACTTGTTTTAAATCGGCTGTTGCTTCCTTCTGTCCGACGATATTGCCGATCCGTGACAACCGTGCCGTTGTCTCGGGAAGAATATTACTGCTCGTTCGGCCGGGCACATTATACAATACGATAGGAATGGGAACCTCTTCGGCAACAGTTCGAAAGTGCTGATAGAGGCCTTCCTGAGTGGGCTTGTTGTAATAGGGTGATACCATTAAAACACCGTCCGCACCGGCTTCGTAGGCATGCTTTGTCAGGCGGATTGCTTCCCGCGTACTGTTCGAGCCCGTTCCCGCAATGACGGGAACCCGCTTTTTTACGGCATCAATGGCGATCTCGATGACGCGGTCGTGTTCTTCGTGGGAGAGTGTTGCCGATTCGCCCGTCGTTCCGCAGGGAACAATTCCATCGGTTCCGTTTTCCAGTTGATATTCAATCAATTCACGATACCGTTCTTCGTCAACTTCGCCGTTCTTAAACGGTGTGGCTATGGCCACGATGGCACCCTTGAACATGCTTTTCCTCCTTTATATTACTATCGCTATTGAGTATTATTCCTCGCCCCGGATGAGAAATGCCGGGATACTCTCATGTTCCGTCAATGTTTCGTAGGTTTCCCTATTTCGTATAACATAGAACCGGTCACCGTTCACCATAATTTCCGGCACCCGGAGCCGTGAATTATAATTGGACGACATGGTGTATCCATAGGCTCCGGCACTCCTCACGGCAAGAATATCTCCCCTTTCAACAGGAGGGAGCGTCCTTCCTTTTGCCAGGAAATCGCCCGACTCGCAAATCGGCCCCACCACATCGGTCTGGACCGGCATCCCGTCGCGTGCACCAACCGGTTCGATCTCATGATAGGAACCGTAGAGACTGGGGCGGACGAGATCGTTCATGGCCGCATCAACAATAACAAACCGTTTGTCACCGGATTTCTTCGTGTACAGGACCCGCGTCACGAGAATACCTGCATTGCCCACGATGACGCGTCCCGGTTCCAATATAATGGTACAATCCAGTTCATCGGCGTTTTCTATAATCGCCTTCGCATAATCAGTCGGATGGGGCGGCAATTCCGAACGATAGGTGATACCCAGCCCGCCGCCGAGATCGAGATAGCGAATATTGAGGCCGTTGTGCCTGAGAGTCCCGATGAGGCCTTTCAGCCGGTCAAGGGAATCGACAAAAGGAGACAAATCGGTAATCTGGGAACCGATATGGCAGGCAATGCCGACGATGTCGATGCCCTCGAGGGAATGGGCCCGGCGATATTCCTCGACAGCATCCTCGAAGGGAACACCGAACTTGTTCTCTCGAAGCCCCGTCGATACGTGGGGATGTGTCTTCGGATCAACATCGGGATTCACGCGGAGCGATATCCGGGCACGCGTACCGCACCGCAGGGCGCAGGCATTGATGACATCCAGTTCCTGTGACGATTCAACATTGAACATCAATATGCCGCTGTTGATGGCATAGGTAATTTCGTCTTCCCGCTTCCCCACCCCTGAATAAACGATCCTGGCGGGGTCACATCCCGCTTTCATTGCCCGGTACAGTTCGCCGCCGGAAACGATATCAACACCACCGCCCTCGTTGATAAAGACCCGGAGGACGGCGGTATTTGAGTTGGCCTTGACGGAATAACAGACGATGTGCGGAACGGCGGCAAAGGCTTCGTTGAAGACACGGTAGTGACGCTTCAGTGTCTTAGTGCTGTAACAATAGAAAGGTGTTCCCACGTCGTCCACAATGGTCGCCAGGGAAATATCCTCGCAATGGAGCGATCCGTTCTTTCTTTCAAAATAATCCATACCAGTGCATCCTTATTCTCACTGCTCTCACCACACGTCCTTCATTGCGCGGTTCATTCGATGACGGTCACCTCGGCCGTTTCAGATAACGTGCTTGCAGCATTCGATGACGTCAGCGCCACAACACGATAGGCGTAGAGAAAGTTCGTCTTTACCGCCCTGTCAACGAATTGATAGCAGCCGTCTTTCCGGTCGATGATCCTGTCGCTCCCCACGGAGATTTCCGCCAGCATACTGAAACGACGGGGACAGGCCGGGCAGAATTCATCCTTCAGGACCCCGTGTCGCACGATGCGGAAACGATCAATGTTCCCGCCTGTCACCATCCATGAAAGAAGAACATATCCGTCGTCATTCATACGGGCCGTCACATCAGTCACGGCAATGTCGCCGCCATCCGTCACCGGACGGAGGGGAGCGCCTTTTTTCCCGCATCCAACGGCAAAAAAGATACAAACACACATCGCGCACAACACGACGACCAGCTTATGACGATTGATCTTTTTTTTCAATCCTTTCACTCCTTTTCATTACCCCGTCATGGGACGTCCCGCCTGTAACAGTCCTCGCGTTGACCGACCGCTCGACGGACAGGACTTCCATGACGTCGTCATCGAATCGATCGCTGACGGCACGATAGTCTTCTAAAGAGAGTGCGGACAGGTCCTTGTCCCCGGCGACGCAGGAAGCAACAAGACGCCCGACAATATGGTGTGCTTCACGGAACGGCACCCCCCGCATTACAAGATATTCGGCAAGGTCCGTTGCAACGGCGAAGCCCTTCGCTGCCTCCCGGCGCATTTTCTCTCTGTTCACATCAACGTTTTCCAGCATGCCCCTCACTATCGACAGACAAGCTTTCACCGTATCCACTGTGTCAAAAAGCGGTTCCTTATCCTCCTGGAGATCACGGTTGTATGTCATGGGCAGTCCTTTCAGAAGGGTGAGAAGGACCGTCAGATTCCCGTAGACGCGCCCCGTCTTTCCCCGAACCAGTTCAGCTACATCGGGGTTCTTCTTCTGCGGCATGAGACTGCTGCCCGTGGTATACGAGTCGGCAATGACGATGTAGCTGAATTCATCGGTTGACCAGATAATAAGGTCCTCGCATAGACGGCTCAAATGGGCCATGATCAGACTTGAATCAAAAATGAATTCGGCAACGAAATCACGGTCCGATACGGCATCCATGCTGTTCTGCGTCACGGCGGGAAACTGAAGAAGTTCGGCAACGTATTCCCTGTTAATGGGCAATCCTGTCCCGGCTAGGGCACCGGACCCGAGCGGCATGACATCGATCCTCCGGCGACAGTCCTTCAAGCGCTCTGCATCACGCTCCAGCATCTCCCAAAAAGCAAGAAAATAGTGGCCGAGAAGAACCGGTTGCGCCTTCTGCAGATGAGTGTATCCCGGCATAACGGTCCCCACCTCGCGTCGCGCGAGCATAAGGAGCGTATCCTGCAGTGCCTGAATATTACCTCTCACCGCGTCGACTTCGTCACGGAGGTACATGCGGATATCGAGGGCTATCTGGTCGTTTCGACTGCGTCCCGAATGCAGTTTCCCTCCCACACTGCCGATCCGTTCTATGAGTTCCTGTTCGATGGCCATGTGAATGTCCTCGCAGGAACGCGAATAAGAAAAGCGGCCTTCCTCGATGTCTTCTTCGATCTCCTTCAAACCGGTGGCGATGACCCGGGCATCGTCATCGGAAATAATCCCCTGGTGCGCCAGCATCCGGCAATGGGCAACACTGCCCTCGATATCGTAACGGTAAAGACGTTTATCAAAATCAATGGACGCGGTAAAGTCTTCGACGCGCGCATCCGTCGCCCCACTGAATCTGCCTCCCCACGGTTTCTTTCGTTCCGTCATGATCACCAGCCGTTCGTCACGTTTTACGCGTTGATCAGTGCCCGAATCTTCATCCGGAGCGCGTTCAACCGGATAAACCCGATAGCGTCTTTCTGATCGTATACACTGTCACGATCAAAGGTCGCGAAATCCTCGCTGTACAGAGATAACGGAGACTTCCGCCCCACAACGGTGCACGTGCCCTTGTAAAGCTTCATGCGCGCCGTACCGGTCACCTGTTTCTGAGTCTCATCGATCAGACCCTGTAACAGTTCCCTTTCCGGGGCAAACCAGAACCCATTATAGACAAGTTGTGCGTATTTCGGAACAAGAGAATCCCGCATAAACATGACTTCCCGGTCCATGGTAATGGATTCGATGGCCCGGTGTGCCGCCCAGAGTACCGTACCGCCCGGTGTTTCATAAACACCGCGCGACTTCATGCCCACAAAGCGATTCTCCACCATGTCCACCCTGCCGATGCCGTGTGCGCCCGCCAGTTTATTCATGTGATCGAGCAGTTCCGCCGGAGACATGGATTTGCCGTCAACAGCGATGGGATTCCCGTCCACAAAATCGATTTCGCAGTAGACCGGCGTGTCCGGCGCCCGTTCCGGAGACACAGTCAGCGTGAAGATTTCTTCGGGCGGTTCCATCCAGGTGTCTTCCAACACACCGCCCTCATGGGAAATATGCAGGAGGTTCCTGTCTTCGCTGTATGGTTTTTCCTTCGTACTCGTTATGGGTATGTCGTGCTTCTGGGCATAGTCGATCATCAATTCCCGTGAATTCAACGTCCATGCGTCGTCTTTCCAGGGCGAAATGATTGAAATGGACGGTTCCAGCGCCATGTAGGTCATCTCGAACCGGACTTGGTCGTTGCCCTTTCCCGTCGCCCCGTGACAGACGGCATCGGCGCCCTCGCTGCGGGCGATCTCCACCTGTCGTTTCGCGATGAGCGGCCGTGCCAGGGATGTTCCCAAAAGATATGTCCCTTCATAGATGGCATTCGCCCTGAGCGCGGGAAAGACATAGTTTGAAACGAAATCCTCCCGGAGATCCTCGATATAGACGGTGGATGCACCCGTGGCGCGGGCCTTTTCATCAAGTCCGTCAAGCTCTTCCTTCTGTCCCAAGTCAGCGGCGAAGGCAACGACGTCGCAGTGATACGTCTCCTTCAGCCATGTCAGAATCACCGATGTGTCCAGTCCGCCCGAATAGGCAAGAACCGCTTTTTTAATCTTTTTCGTCACTGGTTTTTCCTCCCATTAAATAATCCATAATCGCTTTTTGCACATGAAGACGATTTTCCGCCTGATCGATAATAACGGACTGAGGTCCGTCGATCACATCGGCCGTAATCTCCTCACCGCGGTGCGCCGGCAGGCAATGCATAACAATTGCATCGGTCCCGGCCCGTGCCAGCAGTGCTTGGTTTATCTGATACTCGCGAAATGCCTGCCCTCTTTCATCCCGTTCTTCCTCCTGACCCATACTGGCCCAGACGTCCGTATAGAGAACATCGGCCCCGTCGCAGGCCTCCGCCGGTGTGGAACAGAGTGTGATGCCGTCCTGTGCCGTTTTTTTTCCTTCCGCGATGATCGCTTCATCGGGTTCGTATCCCGCAGGGCAGGCAAGAGTCAAGTGAATGGGCAGTTTCGCGGCGGCATAAATCCAGGAATGGGCCATATTGTTCCCGTCACCGATATAACAGACTCTGACGTGATTGAAAGTGTCCCGTTTCTCCTCAATGGTAAATAGGTCTGACAGCACCTGGCAGGGATGGAGCAAGTCGGTCAAACCGTTGATGACGGGGACGGTTGCATGGTGCGCGAATTCCTCCACCATGTTGTGCGAAAAAGTCCTGATGACGATGCCGTCGACATACCGAGACAGGACACGTGCCGTATCGGCAATGGTTTCTCCCCGGCCGATTTGAATATCACCCCGGTTCAGGAATATGGCGCTACCGCCAAGCTGTCTGATGCCCACCTCAAAGGACACCCGCGTCCGTGTGGAGGCCTTATCAAAA
>Ga0272443_10004959_pt1 | contig 14043 bp, 13 predicted proteins | sample SSMAcet12_FD_193581 | JGI IMG/M metagenome (GOLD analysis project Ga0272443, IMG submission 193581) | Marine sediment archaeal communities from Little Sippewissett salt marsh, Falmouth, MA, United States - SSM-Acet-12 | ecosystem: Environmental > Aquatic > Marine > Wetlands > Sediment ...
GTGTTAATTTAACAAAAAACAAATAGGAATCAACATTAAACTTGCTTTTTATTTAATAAAATGCAGTAAACATAATAACAACAAAGTCATTATTACTAGGTGTGGAAAAAATGAGTGTTTCTCGCATACCAATCAAACTAAAGATACATGGAATCGGAACGTCAGAAGGAGAATTGATTCGCTTAAAATCTCCACGAACCACTGATGCAATAATAAAAGCACTTCCAATAGAGGGTATGTCCGCAGTATGGCAGGAAGAAGTCTATTTTGATATCCCAATCAAGATGGGTAACGAAAAATCTTCTGCAACCGTGGAAAAAGGAGACCTCGCGTACTGGCCAATGGGAGCAGCATTTTGCATATTCTGGGGTGAAACCCAACCATACAGCCCTGTTAATAAAATAGGCAAAGTAACCAAAAATCTAGAACTGTTCGAAAAAGTTCAAAGAGGAACAAAAATTTTTGTAGAAAAAATCTAATGATGTTAATTTTTTTCTTCTACTAGATTATCTGCAACTTATGTTTTCGCAAATTAAAACTAAATAGAAGCAGTTAGTCAAGGTTTCTTGATAAAAAACCTTTTTTGTTCACTTTAACATGAGAATTAATGGTTCCAAATGGTTTTCAGAAAAAGGGGTAAATCTAAGACTTACTTTTGGTTGGTTTTCGCCTTTGTCGCTGTTTCTTTAACTGTTGGATTGCTTGTTTGCCAACCCGTTTCCAGCTGTTATGGTCCCCACATAACTGCCAGCGTTTCAGCAACTGAAATTAACATTTATGAAAATGTAACAGTAACAGGAACTATTTGCCTAGGCACAGAAGAAGATGAATGCACTGAACTTGACCGAACGGTAAGGGTTACTTTTGTTAGGCCAGATTACAGCTACATTGATCAAGTTGTAATCGCAGACGAAGAAACAGGAAACTTTACAGTTACCCAAGCTTTAGACATGACAGGTTACTGGAATATTTTCCCGATACTAGGCCACATAAACGACAGACTAGGAGTGGTCGTAGCTGATCCAAATGCTGATCCGACAACTATTGTTCCTATTGTTGGCTCACCCTTTAATCCCAATCCGATTTTGATTGTTGCCGCAGTAACCATAGTAAGCATCGGTTCCGTGTTCGCGTTTCTTCGCCGAAAAAATAAGGCTCGTAGAATAAGCGCATTAAGATTGCTCATTCAGGTTGGACTAATTTTTTTGATTTTCTTTGGAATGTTTATTGATCATGAGATTTTGCCAGTACCCGCTAGCAAAATCCCAGTCCACGAATTTTTGGTAGGAACCAACATACTAGGAGTCGAAATGGCTGATGGATTTCCCGTACCTTTCTTCGGTTGCTATTATCCATGTGGTAGAACCGTAACATGCGTGCTCTGGGAGCTGCAAACGTCCATTTTCCCATTCTGGGAAGGGGCACGAGGATGGGGAGTTGACTATAACACCTCTGGTTTAGTAAGGTTGGGTGTTATTATTGCTGTAACAATTGTTCTGGCAGTTATTGTTGGCAAAGCATTTTGTGGATGGGTTTGTCCCTTTGGTTTGTATATGGACTTGCTCACCTACCTTAGAAAAATGCTAAAAATTCCACACAAAAATTTCTCAGAAGACTTTAACGCAAAGTTTCATCAACTGGGGTATATAATTTTGGCGTTGTTAATAGTTATTAGTTTCATGTTTGGAGCAGAGGCAATCATAGGATCGCAACTAGTTCCAGGAACAGAAGAAGGGGGTTTCATGTACCAGTACTTTGCAGCACCATTTTGCCAGTTTTGCCCAATGAAACCCTTAGGAGTTCTACTTGAGTCTTCAGTGGGACTAATACGTTTTGAATGGATAACACAAGTAACAACAGGCACATTTTTTGAGTTAGGCTACTATGTTACTTCTTTGAACCTTTTTGTTTTAGTATTAGTAACGGTAGTCTCGTTTTACTATCGTAGAGCATGGTGCAGAATCTGTCCGTTAGGTGCCTTACTTGCAATCTTTAACCGTTTTCCACCGTTTAAGCGGATTGCAGTTTTACGTTTAGAAAAACTAGAAGAAAAATGCACCAAATGTGGAATCTGCAAAAGGGTTTGCCCAACCCAAGTAACAGAAGTTTACGACGAGAAAGGCGGCGACGTTACCACGTCGAATTGTACCCTTTGTTTGCGTTGTTTAGAAATGTGCCCTGAAGAGGATGCCCTAACACTAAAAGCTGCAGGTAAAACAATAGTGAAATCAAGAAACTGGCTGGAGTCGGAGAAATTAGAATGAAAATGGCTAAACCATTGTTACTAACTTTGTTGCTTGTGGTTTGGTTTTGTGCAGTCAATGTTTCGCCTGTGAAATGTTCACAGATGATATTTATCCGTTCAGATGGTACCATTGAAGGTACTAACAAAATCTACCGAAGCGGTGACACATACATTTTTTCTGGAGACATCGAGGATTCGTATGGAATAATTGTAGAAAAAGACAATATTGTAATTGATGGTCAAGGGCACACGTTAAAGTCTGTTCCAAGAATTTTGCCTGTGGGTTCGTGGGATTTTGGAATTGAACTATCAAACGTTACTGATGGCAATGTGACCATTAGAAACTTGAACGTTATCGATTTTAACATTGGAATTTACATCTGGACAACAAACAATACAATAATTCACAACACAGTAAAAGATTCTAACGTGGGGATTTTTCTTGCTGCGTGCCCAAACAAAATTATTGCCAATCACATAGAAGACAACACGCAAGGAGTGTTTTTGGGTCCAATTCCGGTAGACAACCCTATGGTTTACAACTGTTTTTATCTGAACAGTTTTGTTAAAAACACATGGAACGTTTACGACTGTGAATGTAATGAGCCCCAGTGGAAGCAGCACCTAAACATTTGGAATAATGGAACTTGTGGCAACTATTGGGAAGATTACAATGGCACAGACACCGACGATAATGGAATTGGAGATGACACGTATCCAGTAACAGCTGATGACATTGACTTTTTCCCCCTTATTAGTCCCCAAGATGCAGGTCCTTTAACAAAAAATGGTTTTTTAGGAACCGACATTCCCAATGAATTAGGGCTAGTAATTACACTTTTTGGAACAATTATAGCAGTGGCAATCATTTACCTTTTGATTAAGCGTAAAAAATCCTAAGTTCATTCATTTACTCTTGTTGGATCAATTGTCCGTCTCGCATTAACAGCAAACGGTTCGTGTAGTTTTTGACGTAATCTGCATGGGTTACTGCCACAACTGTTTGTCCTTTTTCTTTGCTTGCTTTATGGCATAAGCTTAGAATCTCTTTTCCGGTTGTGGTGTCTAAGTTTCCAGTTGGTTCATCCAACAAAACAACCTTGGGATTGTTGGCAAATGCTCGAGCGATTGCTATTCTTTGTTGTTCACCTGCACTTAGTTCTGAAGGCAAATGATTGCTCCTGTTTAGCATTCCCATTAGGTTTAATAGCTCTGTTGCCCGCTCGATTTGTTTAGTTTTTGTCATCCTTGTTGGAGCTAAGGCTGCTTGTATATTTTCTATGGCAGAAAAAGTTGGAATCAAATTAAATGCCTGAAATACAAACCCAATCTTTTCTCGCCTTACTTTGACTAACTGGTTTTGTTTTAGCTTAGAAATCTCCAAGCCATCAATAACAACCTTGCCAGAAGTGGGCATATCCAGACCACCTAAGATATTAAGAAGAGTAGTCTTGCCACTTCCTGATGGTCCCAAAATTGTAAGGAATTCTGCTTTTTTTACGTTTAAAGAAACGTTATCGATTGCTTTGATTTCGTTGGTTCCACCTTTTTGGTAGATTTTAGTCAAGTTTGAGACTTGAATTACGTTTTCAGTTGACAGTTTTGTTTACTCCTAGAGTGTTTTTATCGCCTTTACGGGAGTTAATCGTGCTGCACGTAATGATGAAAACAAGCCTGCCGCTATTCCTGTTAGTATGGCTACTCCAAAGCCGATTCCAAGCAGCAAGGGATCAACAGAAACCAATTTAAGGGCTCCTCCTATTTCGCCCCCGATTGTTGACAAGGTGTAAAGTGCAAAAAGGTATCCTAAACCACACCCGACTATTCCCCCGATTGTTGCCTGAACAATGGATTCTGTAACTATTTGGGTTACTACGTTTGAGTTGCTCCATCCGATTGCTTTTAAGATCCCGATTTCTTTTGTGCGCTCTGCCACATTTCCTAACTGGGATTTTATCATAAACAAAACAGTAATGATAACCAAGGCAAAGGAAAAACTCCAAGCAGTTTCTTCGTTGATTCTTATAATACTATAAGCTGTTTCTGCCAAATCTGAACCTGTTAATATGCTTGAGTTAGGATAATTTTCTTCCAAATCAGCTGCTGTTTCTTCCACATTGGTTGGGCTACTGGTGCGAATCAGCCCAATGTTTACTAATCCAATGGGTTTTTCTGGCAAGACTTCCTGAACAACAGGCAAGTTCACGTAAATGTGAGATTTCATTAGGTTTGTTGCACTGACTTCAACGATTCCCACTACTTCATAGTCTGCAACATAATTTACTGTAGAACCCAAAGTAAGATTATTTAACTCAGCGTATTCCTTGTCAACTAGTGCCGCATAGCCGTCTTCGGGTTTTAAGTATCTGCCATCGATTACGTCCCGGGGTAAAACTGCGTTTGTTACTATTTCTGTGGGGTCGATTCCAACAAAAACCATGGCCCGTAGCCTGTGCATAAGGATTGGAACTGCAGATTCTATGTTGGGTTGTTGTTCGATTTCATCTAGCAAGGTTTGGTTGAAGGGATATGAAAATAGATGGTTTACGATGTAGCAGCCTTTGTTTGAGGGAGCCACCGGGGCAGTGTAGATGTAGATTATGTCTGTTCCGATGTTGTTTAGGGGCTCGGTGGTGCAGGCTTCCCAGCCTCTGGCTGCCATAACTAACGTTATCAACGTAGCTACTGCGATGGCAAAACCTAAAACGTTCATGAGGGTTCGGTATTTACGTCTTCGAATCTCCTTGAGAGCATAGTTCAATGGATTCAAACATTTAACCTTCTCAATTTTTTTGTAAAGGGCTAACAGGATATCATGCATTATGTATATTCAAAAGCCTTTTTATCAAGAAACCTTGACCAAAACTAATCTTACTATTTTAAGTAGGTCAAGAATTATTTACAAGAGTCGAATAAACTATATTTGTATAAAAATGACAGAAAAAGCTATAGTTACAAAGTTGCATCTTATCGACAATTACACGTTTGATTCCGAATTTGAAGTTGATTACTTGCCTAACATTATTTTAGATGAAACTAAACCCGAAGGAGGAGGCTCAGGTCCTAATCCGACACGGTTGCTGTCCGCGGCGGTTGGTCACTGCATGAGCTCTAGCTTGATTTTTTGTTTAAAAAAAGCCAGAGTTAGAATTAACGACCTTCAAACAAAAGTTAAAACAAATCTTTACCGGAACGATCAGAAAAAATTAAGAATCAAAAACATTGATGTTGAAATCCTGCTGGAAGTAAACAAAGAAGACAAACAACGAGTTCCCCGTTGCTTGAAATTGTTTGAAGATTATTGTACAGTAACTAAAAGCATTAGAAATGGCATTGAAGTTAATGTTAATGTAAATTAATTTTTTTAGTAGTTAATTAAATTAACAAAAATTATTTATTTTTTTAATCAGTATTATAAATTAACTGATATGTTTTATTAGACAGGCAGTCAAGGAAAGTTGACTAAAGTTTGAATGTAAAAAAAGTGGAAAGTGCCAAAATTAAGCTATTGTTTCTTTGTGTTTTCTTGGCTGTTTTAGTGACAGCAACCGTTTTGGTTTTACCTAAGGATTCAAATGCTCCTGAAAAGTCTCCTGTTGAACCGTATTTTGGAGTTTCTTTTTGTGGAGATACCCCTGAAGAGGCAAAGGTATTAATCGACAAAATCAAAGATTACACTAATCTTTTGGTAATACAATCCGGGCCAGTAAGCAAGAATGAGACAGCAACAAACATTATCTGTAACTACGCAGTGGACGCAGGATTAGATTTTATAATGTTTTTTGGATGGTTTGACAACGCCAAAGCGCCTTGGCAAAGGGATTGGCTAGAATATGCTACTGAAACATGGGGAGAAAACTTTCTTGGAATTTATTTTTTTGATGAACCTGGAGGACTTCAACTGGACCAGGATTGGGAGTTCATTTTTAATCATATAAAGCAGGTTGACGAAGAATATTTAACAGAATATTATGAAGGCATGAAAAAGTATGTTGAAGGTGAAAATCAAACAATAATCAGAGACTATGAACTAGTAAAAAACAACTATGTGTACTATTTTGAAAATCATCTAGGCCTTCAAATTCTAAATAATCAATCAATTCCTGCGTTTACTTCAGATTATGGTCTATATTGGTTTGATTACTTAGGTGGATATGATACAGTTTTTGCTGAGTTGGGATGGGGTCATGACTCAGAAAAACACATAGCCCTTTGCAGGGGGGCAGCTAATGTACAACAAAAAGATTGGGGCACAATTATTGTGTGGAACGAATTAAACGAGGAGCAACAAACAGGAGAATACAAAACCGGTCCTGAAATGTTAGCAGACATGATGATTTCCTACGAAGCTGGAGCAGATTACATAATTATTTTTAATTATCCTACAAATTTCCCAGAAGAACAATATGGTATATTAACTGATGAAAATTTTGAGGCAATGCAACAGTTTTGGAGTTTCATGGAACAAAATCCAGATGATTATGGCAAAACGGTTGGAGAAGTTGCATTAGTATTACCTGAAAACTACGGTTGGGGTATGCGTACTTTAGACGATAGAATATGGGGATACTGGGGACCAGATGAATATTCAGAACAAATCTGGAACAAATTACATGAGCTACTTGACCAATATGGTTTAAAATTAGACATAGTGTATGACGACCCAAACTATGCTTTAGAAGAAATTTATTCACAAATGGTGTACTGGAACAGCGTTAACTAGGTTTAAGAAAGCAGGTCAAAAAGATTGACTAAACATGAAATTTTTCAGTCTTTTCTATTCTAACAACAGTTTTTGGAATCTGGTTAGTTGTAATATGTCTCCCATTCTCAACATCTTTCAAACCAAAACATAAAAACGGGCAATCTTAACAACAATTTGCTTTCTTTCGTTGGGATAAAATTGGAAATTAGAACTTTTTTTCTAGAAAATAGTTTCATAAGTGTTATTTTAAAATAACAACACAAGAATCTCTTGAACAAAACAGTTGCTAGGCTAAAAAGAAGTGAAAATATGTTCCTAAACAAAATCAAAAATGCTTGGCAAAAAAGAAGTAGAAAACACCTCATAGAAAAAGCAGGAAAAAATGATTGGTGTATATTTGCCAAGGCATTATGCAACTCCACGAGCACATGCAAGGGGTTTCCATATGATTGTTTATGCTGTTTTGATAGTTATTTTAAGGCTACAAAGAAGTCAAAATATGCCAAAAAGAATTCAGTAAATATTTCTTGAACCAGATTAAATACTAATAGAAATAGTATTTTGGGTACAAACTTTTCCAAAAAATTTTGAAACATATTATGAAACAATGGTTTGAGCACATTTCCAAAAAATCAAAACTATTGAATCGAATAAAAAATAATAAAAATGAAAGAAAACAGGTTTAGTTTACCATTCTTCATCTTCGTCTTCTTCGTCGTCAGTACCTTCTTCCCAATCTTCGTCTAGGCTCACACGTTACACCTCCAATGTGTTCCCTTTTGACAAATCTAATAGAATCAAATAAGCATTACGTCAAAAACAATTAATCAGAATCTAATTTGCTTTTAGCAGCCTCAAGTGTCCCCTGTATTCGGTTCCAATGGGCACCTTTCCAATAAATCTGACCACAACTAGAGCACCGCCAAAACTCATCGTAATATTCGAAAGTACCATCAGGAACTTTATCCTTTACTTTATCTTTGGAAACATTAACAAGAGAACCGTTACATTTAGGACAACGAGAAACATTAAGGTCAATTTCTAACTCAAAACCAAAATGATTAGCCAAAAAGGCAAGCCTTTGCTGCTGATCTTTAGAATCGACAAAAAAAGTATCTAAACCATCCTTCAATGCCTTTTGGTACAATTTAAGATCCCGCGTAAGCAAAACACGATTTTCAGTTCTTGCTAAAACCAAAAGGGTGGCATCATCAAAATCCCGATAATAGGTGACGTTATGCCCTAACATACGAAGCCAACGAGCTAACTTACCGAGCATAGCATCCACTATAAAGTTCATATCATATGACCATAGAATAAATAAAAAATAAACCTTTTAAAATTGACCTAATAAGGAACATAGTTTATTTTAGGGATCTTTTGTTGCTTGAGTATGTTCCAGAATCATAAAAAGATCAAAAAAGTTGCTTTGATGCTAAGCTGAATAAACTTAAATATATATAACAGCGTTATGTTGCTAAGTGACCAAAAAATGCAAATTTACATGGATTACGCCGCAACTACGCCTGTCGACCCAAGGGTCATCAAATCAATGCAACCATATTTTAGCGAAAAATTTGGAAACACCATGTCCTTGCACACAAACGGCAGAGAAGCAAAACAAGCTTTAACAGAATCCCGAAAAACAATAGCTAAACTAATGAACGCCAAACCAGACGAGCTAATTTTTACGGGCAGTGCAACAGAAGCAAACAACACCGTCATCAAAGGAGTAGCTTATGCTAACAAAAACAAAGGAAAACACATCATAACATCACAAATTGAACATGATTGTATTTTAGAACCAGCAAAATGGCTGGAACAACAAGGTTATGAAATCACTAGACTTTCAGTTGACAATGGTGGCCTAATCAACTTAACTGAACTAGAAAATGCAATCCGAAAAGACACAATTCTAGTTTCTATAATGCATGCCAACAATGAAATTGGAACAATACAAGACATAAAACAAATCGGAAAAATTTGCAAAGAGAATAATATTTACTTTCATTCTGACGCAGCACAAAGTTTTGGCAAAGTTCCAATCGACGTTAAAAAAATGAACATCGACATGTTGTCCATTAATGCTCATAAAATATACGGACCCAAAGGAATAGGGGGATTGTATATCAAAAAAGGGACAAAAATTGAGCCCCTTCTTCATGGAGGAGGTCATGAAATGCACAAACGTGCATCTACAGTAAATGTTCCAGGAATTGTAGGTTTTGCAAAAGCAGCAAAAATTCAACAAAGAGAGATGGAATCGGACGCAAAAAAGCAAATTCAATTCAGAGATAACCTGATAAAAGAACTTCTAAACGTAGAAGATTCACATCTTAATGGTCATAAAACAAAAAGGCTGCCAAACAACACAAATTTTTGGTTCGCATACATTGAGGGAGAATCGTTAGTTATGCAACTAGACATCGCTGGAATATCTGCATCTACTGGTTCAGCGTGTTCATCTGATTCCCTAGAAGCAAGTCATGTTCTACTCGCTATTGGATTAGAACCCAAACAAGCCCACGGATCATTACGACTATCCTTGGGAAAATATACCACAAAAGAAGAAATAGGATATGCCATAGAAACAATACCAAAAGCTGTAGAAAAACTGCGAAAAATTTCGCCTTTTAAAAAAGGATGGAAACAATAGAAAATAGTAATCATTTTTTTGCAATTATTTTTCAATTTAGATTTAGTGTTTCCATGAATAAAATTTATATATTGCTAATTCTTGAAACAGAGCTAATAAAAATATTGCATAATCAAAAATTTTTAGAATTTTAAGAAGTGTTTAAGATTTTTTCCCGGTTATGTAACCAAGTGAAAAATGACCAACAGTGAACATTTAATCTATGTTGATGTAATTTTGATTCTTAAATCTATTCCCTGGTGATTCATATTAAGGATTCTTTTTTTGGCTATATGTTTTTGGATTATTAGGTGAAATTCATTAAGTCTTTATAGATAAACCATGAAAGTGGAACATGAATAATGATGTTAACGTTTGAATTAAGTGCTATTGATTTGATTTTATCAATATCTGTAGTTGTTTTGTTTATATTCGTTGTAAGTAAACGGGAAACAAAATATTCAAATGAAAAATCATTTTTAAAAAAAGTAAAAAAACTAAATAAGGAAAAGCAAAAAGAAACAAAAATCCAATCTGATACTGAATTTGTTGAGTGCCCACGTGGTTTTGGGAATATAAGATTAATCGGTGTGGATAACTCTGTTTCTGATCGTTGCTTAAGTTGTTATCGTTTAACTGAATGTTATAGTAAAAATAAATCTTGAAATAAGTAATAATTAACCTTAGGATAAATCAGTAATTTTGATAGTTTTAAATTATTTTGTATTATTTTTCCGTATTATCGATACAAATTTATTTTATTTTTTAAATAAAGTGTATATGTGAACTTCAATAACATGGTAATGTTTATTAAGTCTTAACTAACAAGATGTAGGGTGGTGTAAAAAATGGTAAGTAAAGAAACAATAATAACTGCGTCCATGGTGATACTCATAACTTACACCTTAAGTTTGTCATTTGTAAACCAAGCATATACTGCTGAGCAATCAACAAAAACTTTCTCCAACACAGGAACAATACAAACTAGCCCAGGAATTGGAGTTTATTCAAACTCTTATTGTACTACCGAATTAACTTCTTTACCATGGGGAAGCATTAGCCCAGGTGATAGCAGCAGCATAACCTTCTGGGTAAAAAATGAAGGAGACACCCAGACCATATTATCATTTTTGGTTGATAATTGGAGTTCCCTAGCAGCTGAAACTTACCTTAGCGTGGATTGGGATTACAACAATGCATTAATAAATCCAGATCAGACAGTTGCAATTACTTTGACGTTATCTGTAAACGCTAACATTCAAAATGTGGAAACATTTAGTTTTGATTTAACAATTATTGGAAGTTAATAAAAAATGAGGAAAAAACTTTGTTTTTTTCCCCATCAAATACTTCTGTAATAATTTTTTTATATTTTAATGAAAAATAATGCGTATCTTCAAAAGTATCACAGTTTTAATGTTAAAATAAGTCAAAAATAGTTAATTTTTCCATATTTTTAAAATTTTTTGTTGATAAAGCATTATGGGCTTAAAAACAAATAATATTTTGTTTCTTTTAATGAAATTATTGATAGACTTCAGTTCAGATTTATTTATGGTATGAGTTAACGGAATCAGTGTAATGTATAGAAAAAGGTAGGATAATAACCCTAAAATTAATTTAAAGAATATAAAACTGAAATCCGGCAATATAATTATTGAACCTATAGCGGATAACAATGCAGATGAAAAAATTTTAAGAGTTGATTTCCAATTAATTGTTACTCCAATTAAACGCTTGGCTAAAAAAAATCCATAAAATGAACCTAAACCATATCCAATTATTATAGAAAAAATCAATCCTAATATTCCAAAAAAATTTGTAATAATTAGGGCAAAGAGAATAACGATAATAAAAATTACAGCATTCATCTTAAGAGTCTCTCTTGTTCTGCCTAGACCATTAAATAAACTTGGTAAATTTAGTAGTCCAATTGCACAGAAAAAAAATTGTAAAGAATAAATTGACAAATATAATCCAGCATCAAGGTATGTTATTCCATATATTAATTGAATTAAGTCTTTTGAAAAAATAATTAATAACGTAGTAATTGGGATCATAAGTAATGTCGTGAATTTTAATGTAAGATTAAAAAAATTTCTTGATTTTTCAGCGTTATATTGACCAAGTTTTGTGAAAGCTGGTAAAAAAGATGTCGTAATTTGTTTTGTAACTAATGTCATTAAAACAATAAAATTTGCAGTTACTTTGAAATTACCAATATCATAATTTGATGAAAAAAAAGATAAAATTACGTCTATAATTTGGGGCATGAGTCCAAGGAGCATTGTAGAAAAATAAAGGGGTGTTCCATATTTTATCAGTAATTTTAGATAGGGTTTTACATCCGCATTTTTAATAGGTTTATAGTAAATTTTTTTTAAATGAAATAAAAGAGATACTGTTCCAATTAGGCCTGCAAAAATGAAACCAAAAACATAACCATATATCGCTCCAACTAAACCAAAGCCGAGTATAAGAAACAGAACAGAAATTATTGCCTTAGATATCGACTGGATTTGAGTGATAACAGAACTACTAGTCACTTTATCCAATCCAATATATGCAAAAGTTACAGTTGAATATAAGGCTTGAAATATTACAGACACTGATGCGATACGCATGTAAAAACCAAGATTGTTTCGATTAAGTAAAAATGCAGTAATTAAGTCAGAAGCGAAAAAAAGGAAAATAAAACAAATTATTGCAGCGATAGCTCGAATCAATAGCGCAAATTTAATTATTTTTATTTCGAGGCCTATTTGATTTTTTTGTCGTGATTCTATTGTGAATTTAATTATTCCTTCTTTTATTCCAAAATCAGTAATTAGAAAAAAAATTTGGGGAATTACTAAAGAAAGGGAGTATAAGCCATAATCATTTGGTCCAAGGATTCGAGCAATTATAATTGAAGCAATTGCAGAAATTATTGCAGAAATTATTGTTCCACTAACTAAAATTAATCCACCTTTTGTCGATTCTTCAGCTAGTTCTGCTAAGTCTGATTCCAATAACTTTTCAATCCTAATTTTTAATTTTTTAAGTTAATTATGGAATTTTTAGGTAATATAAGCTTACGGGAGGGATGTCTAAGGATAAAAAGATGGTTGTTTAGAAATAATTAATTATGCTGAGAAAAAAATATCAATAAGTCTAAAAATCATGCTTATTGAAAACAGCATAGTAAGTATGTAAGTTGCTTTTTTAAATTTTTTTTTGTCGAAAAGAAAAGTAAATTTGCCATATCTGGGAGAAAGTAATTCAGCAATAATTAACATATTTATAGCAATGAAAATTATTAAAAGATTGATGTCCCACGGATTAACTAATAGACTCATAATTAAGACACTTTTTCCTTTTTAAACAAAATATATGCTGAAATTAATAATGCAAGACCTAATATTAAATAATTAATTATTCTCATACCTATTCCTAAACTAATAAACTCGTCTATTCGGGATCCAAATAAAATGTCGAATAAATCTTTCCCCCACACTACTAGATCCGAATAAGTGACATAAGTAACAATTGATAAAATGAATATCCCAAGACCTATGAACATTAGTATAGTATTAGAAATCTTAGATTTTTTAGGTATAATCTGAAGTGGTTTTGATTTTTTTAGTTCAAGATCGTTTTTAATTGGAGTTGGTTTATGTGTTTCAATTTTGATTGCTTCATAATGTACTTCAATTATTTTATTTCGTTTAGAAAAAATTAAGTTACTAATCATGACTGGATTACCGGTAACTTTGCTTAACATACAACCTAATGCACTAACCAATGGACAGGGATCAAAAATAGTTGTTGAAGAACTAAATATTGTTTCATATAGTTCATTGAAAATAGAGGTATGTATTTTTATATATATTTTAGTGGATTCACTATTACTATAAGTGTTTATTTTTATTTTTTCACATAATTCATAATGATCAACAATAATTTTAGATAAATTTTTTTCGACATATGTTAAATCTATGTTTATAAAATCATCTTTAATTTTTTCTTCCAAAGACATTAACAAGTCTTTTCCTTTCGGTTCGAAAATTAGAATGTCTGGATGATTAATTATTTTTTGAATATTTTTTAGTTGATCAGATAGATTATTTTCAAATTTTATTCTTTGTTCGAATAATAGAACTTTACAATTTTTTAAGTTGGAAATTGTTGGAGGAAGATAAACGGATTTTTTATCAAAACTATAGTTGTTTATTATTTGATTTATTTGATTTAAAGATGGCCCCAGGGCTTTTATTAAAATGTCATGTCGTACGTATTTTTCAGGTCTTATGAAAATTAATAAAGTTCCCCAGAAAATAAGGCCTAAACCGACATATCCCAAAAGTATTTCAGGATTTATTACAGAAAAAAGAAGGCAAATAATGCCAGATATTATTAATGCTTTCCATATGTTAGTTGTTAAATTAATTGCACTTGTATTTTTTTTATCTTTTTTCA
>Ga0272443_10004960_pt1 | contig 14038 bp, 10 predicted proteins | sample SSMAcet12_FD_193581 | JGI IMG/M metagenome (GOLD analysis project Ga0272443, IMG submission 193581) | Marine sediment archaeal communities from Little Sippewissett salt marsh, Falmouth, MA, United States - SSM-Acet-12 | ecosystem: Environmental > Aquatic > Marine > Wetlands > Sediment ...
CTACGATGTCTTACCCTGGAAAGGCAAGCCAACCCGTGTCTTCGCCTGGCTTGGGCTGCCTGGAAAGAGCAATGGCAAACTGCCTGGAATCGTGCTCGTTCACGGCGGAGGAGGCACGGCCTTCAAGGAATGGGTCACGAAATGGAACCAGCACGGTTTCGCCGCTATTTCGATCGCCGTCGAAGGCCAGACGGATCAGGCCAAACCGAACGCGAAACGCGGGAATCGCTGGCAACGTCACGAATGGGCCGGACCATCGCGTGTCGGTATCTTCGCAGACAGCGACGAACCACTGGAGGATCAGTGGATCTACCATGCCGTCGCCGATACGGTGTTGGCCAATTCGTTACTGCGATCGCTTCCCGAAATCGACGCCGACAAGATCGGCGTGATGGGAATCTCCTGGGGCGGCGTCGTCACCAGCACGGTGATTGGCATCGACGACCGTTTCGCCTTCGCGATTCCCACCTACGGTTGCGGCCACCTGTTCGACGCCGACAATCAATGGGGCCGAGCGTTGGGTGGCAATCGGCTCTATCGAGAAGTCTGGGATCCGATGGTACGAATGGAGCATGCTCGCATGCCAGTGCTCTGGCTCTCATGGCCCAAGGACAGCCACTTCCCTCTGGACTGCCAGGCCGCGTGCTACCGCGCCATGCCGGGACCGCGGATGGTTGCCCTCATCATGGGAATGGGCCACTCCCATCCCGCGGGTTGGAATCCGCCTGACAGCTACGCCTTCGCGAAGTGCATTGCTGAGACGGGCAAACCATGGATCCGGCAGATCGCCAACCGCCAGAAAGACGGCACGGTCGAAGTGGAATTCTCGTCAACAAGACCACTGGAGCAAGCAACGCTAATCTGGACGCCTGAAGTGGGATTCACGGGCTCCCGAACATGGAACGAGAGTCCTGCATCGTTGGAATCTCGCGGAAACAACGTAGTGACCTCCGCCGCATTGCCATCCTCGGCACGGGCCTGGTTCATCAACGTTCGTAGTGAAGGGCTGACAGCCAGTTCGGAATATTTCGAGGTCGCTGCAGCTGCTGAATGACCAACACGCCCGACCTCAGGAGGGTAATCTTGGTGCTCTCGAGACTGGACATTTGCGTCGCCAGCAGCTACCCTGGACGCCTGTTGATCGAGACTGGAACTTGCTCGAGTTCTGCGACCGGGATGACTCTGGAGCGAGGGTGCTAATGACGGGATTGAAGTTTCCTGAACGGCTCAACGCGGCCGAGGTGTTTATCGACAGCCATTTGGATTATGGCCGCGAAGCGAAGCCTGCGATCCTCTGTCATAATGACATCGTGAGCTACAGTCGGCTTCATGAGAACGTGAACCGCATGGGAAACGTTCTCAAGAAGCTCGGCGTGCGGATCGAGGAACGTGTCGGGATCCTGTTGCCCGATTCGCCGGCCTGGGTCTACGCCTTTTTCGGGAGCATGAAGATGGGGGCCGTCGCCGTCCCCATGAACACCATGCTCAAGCCCAAGGACTACGAGTATCTTCTCAACGATAGTCGTGCACGCGTGATCGTCGTCCATCCGTCGTTGAAGCCGAAAATCGATGCCATCCGCGACGAACTCCGATTCCTGGAGCATGTGCTTGTCGCTGGTGAGTCCGGCCTGGGCGAACACAGCCTGGGAGCCGCTCTCGAAGCGTCCGACCCGAAACTCAAGGCCGTCGATACGAGCAAGGATGACATGGCCTTCTGGCTCTACAGCTCAGGAACCACCGGCTTCCCGAAGGGCACGATTCATCTGCATCACGACATGATCGTCGAAGCCGATTTCTATGCAAAGAACACCATCGGCGTGCGGGAGGAGGACGTTTCCTTCTCCATCGCCAAGCTGTTCTTCGCCTACGGATTGGGCAACGGTCTTTACTTCCCCTTGCGGCTTGGGGGGACGACAATCTTACTGCCCGACCGACCAACACCGGAAAAGATATTCGAAACCATCGACCGCCATCAGCCGACCGTGTTCTACAGCGTGCCGACCAGCTATGCCGCCACGCTCCACCTGGCGGAGAAGACGGGGCGCGACAATCTCGGACGCGTGCGCATGTGCGTCTCGGCCGGAGAACCTCTGCCGAGTCACCTGTTCGAAAAATGGGAAGAACGGTTCGGCATGCAGATCTTGGATGGAATCGGTTCGACCGAGATCCTCCACATCTTCATCTCCAATCGACCGGGCAATGCGCGGCCCGGGAGCACAGGCCAGATCGTCGAAGGCTATGAAGCAAAGATCGTCGATGAAGACGGTGTCGAGGTTCCGCCGCGCACGGTCGGCACACTGATGATCAAGGGGGACAGCATTGCCTCTGGCTATTGGAACAAACACGAACACACCAAGAACACCTTCTGTGGCCAGTGGATCAACACCCACGACAAGTTCCTTGTCGATGAAGACGGGTTCTTCTGGTACGCCGGTCGCACCGACGACATGATCAAGGTAAGCGGGCAGGCCGTCTGGCCAACGGATGTGGAAGCGATCCTGCAGAAGCACCCCGCCGTTCTCGAGAGCGGCGTCGTGGGCGTTGCAGACAAGAACGGACTCATCAAGCCGTGCGCCTACGTGGTCCTCAAGGACGACTACGAAGGAACTCGAGAACTCGGAAAAGAGCTGCAGGACTTCGTCAAAGAGACGACCTCACCCCACAAGTATCCCCGTGCCGTCGTCTTCGTCGACGAACTCCCGAAGACCGCCACGGGCAAGATCCAACGTTACAAACTCCGCCAGATCGCCTCCGCCGCGACGCCATTCCACGGCTAGGCCGGCCAATAAGGGCAATTTCATTTCTGAACGAAGTGACTATAATTGACGCTTCTGCGTGACTGTTCTGCCTGCGAACTCAAGCACATCCGGAGACATCCCCCATGCCGATCGCCCTCCAATGTGGTGCATGCCAGAAGCAGTTCAAAGCCAGGGATGAACTGGCCGGAAAAACGGTGAAATGCCCCGCTTGCCAGACGCCGCTGGTCATCCCGGGCGGTCAAGCAACCCCACAACAGTCGGCACCGGCATCAGACGGATTTCAGGACCTGCTCGCCGATGAGCTTCCTGATCGCCCTCTCGGCGTTCCGGGGATGGCCGACACGAAATGCCCCGGCTGCGGAGCGGTCGTCAACCCGGAAGCAGTCCTGTGTGTCGATTGCGGCTACGACTTCACCAAGCAGAAACAGATTGTTCCCGACACACCCTCCGATCGGGAAGCTCGCTTCCAGGCACGCGCCGACAAGATGGCCGGGCGGGATGTCGACCCCGTGAAGAAGAAGAGTGGTGCGGCCGGTCACGGTCCTGGTGGCTCGGGAGTTGTTTGGCTGCTGTTCTCCTTCGAAGGTCGAATTCCCCGACGTGTCTTCTGGTTGGCTTCGGCTGGTCTCTTCGGGTACAACTTCTTCTGCGGCTTCATCGCCGGGGGCATGTTGGGGGCGATGGGCGGGGGAGAGAACGGGGAAGGAAATGCTGGCGTTGCTCTCGCCGTCCTGGGGCTCCTCCTCGTGTTCTTGCTCATCGGCGTCATCGCAAACCTCGCAGTCGAAGTCAAAAGGCTTCATGATCGCGGCCGAGCCGGCTACATGGTTCTCTTGCCGGCAATCCCGATCATCGGCCCCTTCTTTGCTGTCTGGCTCCTCGTCGAAATGGGTCTGCTCCGTGGTACGGAGGGGCCTAACGAATACGGCGACGATCCGACCTAGCAGGCGCAGACTGGCGGGGGCGTAAGAAAGGTTAGGCCCCCTTCCGAATCGCGCTGTCAGCAGGCAGACACAAGGCACCCAACAGTGAAGCCTGCCAAACCCTTCTTTAGAGTGGGCGGGCAACACTGACGCTGTGCCAAGGCCAGATTTCTGCTACGCTTCCCCGTCGCTGCGTTGAAGCCGCAGGACCTCTGCTTCCCCTACTGCCAAGGAGTTGGCCCGGATCATGTGTGGAATCGTTGGATACATCGGTCCTCGTGAAGCTACCGAGTTCTTGATTCACGGGCTTCGTCGGCTCGAATACCGAGGCTACGACAGCGCCGGAGTTGCCACGATTATCCCTCAGAACGGGATCAAGGCAACGAAATCAACCGGACGCATCGACAATCTCGACCGGTTGCTCGTCGAAAACCCTTCCCCTGGCGGCATCGGCATTGGGCACACCCGCTGGGCGACGCACGGTCAGGCCACCAACGAGAACGCCCACCCGCACTTCGGGGGCGATGGGGCTGTAGCAGTCGTGCACAATGGTGTCATCGAGAACTTCCAGGCCCTCAAAGATCGCCTGATTTCGGAAGGCTATGAATTTCGGTCTCAGACCGATACCGAGGTCATCGCCCACCTGATTGACAGCTATCTGTCAGAGGTTCAGGTTGGCCAGGACGTGGCTGGAGCCGACTACGAACCCCTGATCCGTGTCGTCCAGTCGGCGCTAGCCCAACTTCAGGGCACCTACGGCTTGGTGGTGCTGTTCCGGGACTATCCGGAAGTTCTCGTCGCGGCACGCCTTGGAAGCCCGCTGATTATCGGCGTGGGCAACAACGAGTACTACGTGGCCAGCGACGCGTCCCCCCTCGTCGGCCAGACGGACAAGATCGTCTACGTGGCCGATAACGAACTGACTTTGATGACAGCCGACAAGCTGCGACTGGTTCACCGCGATCAAGGCCGTGTCTCCCACAACGTGGAGGTCCTGGAGGTCGAGAGTGGTGAGGTGGAACTCGGCGGCTACGCCCACTACATGCTCAAGGAGATCTTCGAGCAGCCCGAGGCGATTCGCAACACGATGCGAGGTCGACTCGATACGGACGCGGCGACCGCTCGCTTCGGCGGCCTGAACCTCAGCCCACAACAGTTGCGTCAGGCCGATCGACTGATCCTGACCGCTTGCGGAACGAGTTGGCATGCAGGACTGGTAGGTGAATACCAGATTGAAGCACTCGCGCGCGTGCCCGTCGAAGTGGAATACGCAAGTGAACTGCGCTATTCCAATCCGCCGCTGGCTCGCAACTCGCTGCTGTTTGCGATCACGCAAAGCGGCGAAACGGCCGACACGTTGGCCGCACTCCGTGAGATGAAACGCAAGGGCTACCCGACGATGGCCATCTGCAACGTGGTGGGCAGCACAATTGCCCAGGAGTCGGACGGCGGGATCTACTTGCACGCAGGACCGGAAATCGGCGTGGCCTCAACCAAAGCATTCACGTCGCAGTGCACCGTGTTGGCAATGCTGGCACTGTACTTCGGCCGCCTTCATCACATGGGCTACGATGCGGGAATTCGTACGATCGAACACTTGCTGGAATTGCCCGACAAGGTGAGCGAGGCCCTTCAAACGAACAGCCACGTGAAGAAGATCGCCGAGAAGTATGCAGACTGTAACAACTTCCTCTATCTGGGACGCCAGTTCAATTTCCCGGCAGCCCTGGAAGGTGCCCTCAAGCTGAAAGAAATCAGCTATGTCCACGCCGAGGGCTACCCTGCTGCAGAAATGAAGCACGGCCCCATCGCCTTGGTCGACAAGAATACGCCGAGCGTGTTCCTCATGGCCCGAGACGCCGTGTATGACAAGGTGATGGCCAACATTCAAGAGATTAAGGCACGAGGTGGCCCGGTTATCGCCGTGGTTTGTGAGGGCGACGAAATGATCGGCAAGATCGCCGACGACGTCATCGAGGTGCCGGCCACTGCCGACTATCTACAGCCCATCGTATCCGCCATTCCTCTCCAGTTCCTCGCCTACCACATCGCGTTGGCTCGAGGTTGCGATGTCGACAAGCCACGCAACCTGGCAAAGAGTGTGACGGTCGAGTAGGCAGAACAGAAAACGAGCTGGTCCAATTATCGAGGCTTGCATATTCAATGAACGAGCGGCTGACAACGGAAGCCCGGATTTGCGGGGCTTCGGTTTGACCAAGCGTTCATTCAAAATGCAAACATCAATAGGCATCCGGCGGCGCCGGGATCGTGAAGCAGAACTTCGCCCCGGAACCGTTGCCCTCAGATTCAACCCAGACCCGGCCCCCGTGAATCTCGACGATTCTCTTGACCAAAGCCAAGCCGATGCCCGTTCCTTCGCTGGCGACGTTGAGCTGATCGAATAACCCGAAGATCCGTTCGTGGTAACGCGGCTCGATTCCGATGCCGTTGTCTTCAATGTGAACAAGGACCATACTTTCCGATAGCTCCGCACCGATTCGGATTGTCGGCTCCGCCTGTTCCCCCATGTACTTGACGGCGTTTTCGATCAGGTTCTGGAACACTTCAAGGAGCCGCTGACGATCTCCATAGGCAATCGGTAGGCCTTTTTCGACCTGGATCTGGACGCCCCGTTCTGAAATCGGGCCGCCGACGATTTCCACGGCCTCTCGTGCCAAGTCATCGACGCGGACGTTAGTCGGCGGATTGACGATCCGTCCGATCCGCGACAGTTCGAGAAGCTCTCTCAGAAGATCAGCCATCGTATCCGCGGAATTGGCGATCCGGCGGATGTCTTCCTCCACGTTCTCTGTGTTTCCCGCGTGCAGGTCCTCTGCGAGCATTCCAATGTAGCCCTTGATCGTGATCAAAGGACTCTTCAGATCGTGCGAGACGGTATAGGTGAAACGCTCTAACTCGGTATTACGTGCCTCCAATTCGGCAATGAGGTCCTCTCGTTCAGCCTCCGCCCGCTTGCGATCCGTGATGTCCAACCCCATGCCCGCGAGAAAGGGCGCATCGTTGAGCACAACACGGACACCGGTGAAGATGTACGGCGTAGCACGCCCAGTTTTGGAGACGAAATCGGCAGTGGCCGTTACCTGCCCCGATTCAAACACAAGTCTCGCCTGATCGGCAATGTACTGTTTGTCCTCTTCGCCAAAGAAGTCCCAAGGCTGCTTGTTCAGCAGTTCTTCCGCGGACTAACCGGAAACCCTTGCGAAATTGTCGTTCCAACGCTGGAGCCGACTGTCCTGGTCGAAGAGATAGAAGATACCCGGCAGAGAGTCAATCACCGAATCCGAAAACGCCTTCTCTTCGATGAGCCTCTTTTCCACGCGTTTGCGCTCGGTTATGAACCGTGCTTGCTGAGTATTCTGATAGGCCAGAGTCGACAGTTGATCTGCAAACACGAACAGCGTTTCAGCAATACACTCGAATCTCTCCTTGGACATAATCGGCACCTCGCGAAAAGCCTCGAGGAAGGCCTCGACGTCGGCGCCGATTTCTTCGGCATATTGAATGGCGTTCGCCTCACTCTGCGTATCGTTGCGAACCTGGCCTATCAGCCAATTCGCGATGTGCCGCCCTCCCACCGTCACGCTTGCCCCGGCATCCCACAGTCCACCGCTCAGGCATGTCTGTACGATTGGCCCGCCAGGGTTCTGCCTGCCTATGACGGCGTCAGACTTGTAACAGTTCTTCCGGCCTTTGGGAGTCTGGCGTATGATATCGTTGCAGAGACGACAGAAGTTGCTCGGCCTGGTGATCGGCGTTCCATCCGGTTCCGTAATGATCGATGCGACCCCCGTTGCTTCCGCAAATAGATCCTGGATCTTCTGAATATCCTCCACGCTGAACAGTTCCTTGAAGCGGATGGATTCGGTTTCCTCTCGCTCAGTGATATCTCGGCCGACGACCACCGCAAGCGGTTCGTCACCAACAGAAACGCAACGGACTGTCAGTTCAATTGAGAACCTGTGATCGGCCGAGTCGGTCAGTTCGGCTACCATTGTCGCTGAACCGTCGTCATCACCGGCCAGTTCCTCCATGACCGTCTCGAACCGTCCTGTGCCGTCCTGGAACCACTGGCTGACTCTCGATCCGAGAACCGTTTCCCGATTCTGCCCGAGAAGATTGCAGGTCGTCTGATTGACGTCACGAATCTGAGCCGAGGGAATGCTGATGACGAACAGCAAGTCCGTCGCGGCATCGAAACACGCACGAATGCGTTCCAACTCCGCGACACGATCCTGATGGCTTGGGGCGTGATCATCACTCCCCATGGCCGCCCTCCTTGAGATCCGGAGACAAGAACCAGGAATTGCTCAGCAGCCCGTTGAAAAAAAAGCCGCTAGCACTCGCCAAGATAACCCGAAGTCGATTGCTGATCGGTGCCCCGCCAGATCGTCCGGTACGTCTCAATGTAGCAGCATCCCGCACGGGGTCAACCATGACCGACATGCGCGGATCGAGGGCTGCCTTGAACGTCCGTCTCCTTACCCCAACCCCAGAAGCCTCTCCGCGTTTTCCCGATAGAGCTTCCGTTCTACGTCTGGCGGCAAGTCGAACTGATCGAATAGCGCAAACTGAGGAATGTTCTGGTCGGGGGTCAAGTAGTCTGTGCCAAACAGAAGCCGATCCGCGCGGCGTATCAAGAACTCACGACCGAATGCCGGATCGCGTTGAAGCGAGTTGGCACCGCTCCCAGCGGAGAAATCGCCGTACAGGTTCGGATACTTTTCCATGAGCCGATCGATGGCTCCCCCTGAAGCAACCGCCGTCTTCGGGTAGATCCCCATCTGATCGGCCGTCACGTCCCCCGAAATCGACGCCCACCATCCCTGGGCGTGACCGATGAACTTGGCCCCCGGTGCCTCTTGAAGGGCCTTTTCCAATCCCGGCAGGCCCGGCCGGTCCGTGTTTCGGCGGTTATCCATGTGAAACAGGACGGGCAGTTTCAGTTCACTGACGGCCCGAAACAACTCGAGGTTCTGTGGATCGTCGATTGCCGTACCACATTTGTGCTCTCCGAAACCCACGGCGCCGGCGTCGACGTAGCGTCTGAGCGTGTCAAGATAACCCTTGTAGCCTCGCAGATAGTCGGTACGCGGGTCGATGTCGCAGAACGGCAGCAATCGATCGCGATGAGGCTTCGTCTCCTTGAGAACCCATTCGGTCGTGATCGGATAGTACCAGGCTTCCGGTGAGATCAAGGGAAGTACGACGGCATGGGAAATGCCGTGCGCGTCCATCCAACGCAGAAGAATATCAGCCGTCAAAGGCTCACGCGTTGCCCATGGCTGCCCAAGGTGAACATGTATATCGATGTACTTGGAACCGGCCTCTTCCTGGCTCATGCCACGAAGCGGGACGGCCGACGCCGCGACCGCCCCAACGACCGAGGCCGCTCGTCGGCAGAAATTGCGACGCGAAATCGGGCAAAGATCTTGAGCTCCCTTATCGGTCATCACGCGGCTCCCCACAATCGAGTTCTCTGGCCAGTGGACGCTCTATGATCCTAAAGGAGTGGAGAGACCGTTTCAAGAGCCCGCTCCCGATCAGACTTCGTCGAACAGGAGGCAGAGCACATCCAATGCGTTGACTGCCTTGGTCGTTGGACGAACTCCGCTCGCCTCGACACATTTCTCCCAAACCTGCAGAGCGTAGCGCAAATACTGTTCGCGAGACTGCCCCAGAAGTTCAGCCCCAAGTTCCTCCTTGAGGCGTGGCCAGGCCGTGCGCAATTGCTCGAGGGAACCGGAATCACCCTTGATCGCATCGAACACCAGATCGTCAAGCATTTCCAGACGCGCAAGGACCTCTGGATGGTCTGCGCCAAGAGCAGCCGAAGGTCCTGCGACGCGTTCCGTCGCAGAAGAGGTGCCGGAGAACTGCGAGTGCGCAGCGTGGGCTAGTTGCCTCGACGCACGCGAACTCGAAGAGTGAGCGATCTCCCCCGAGCCTTCAGACGGCACATTCTCTGGTAGAGACGTATCACGCCGAGAATCCGACGTGGTCTCCATCGGTGACCGCAGTCCTGATGGAGAAACCGATTCTGCTCCAAGCTCTTCCAGCAACTCGAGCCCCGTGGCATTCAATCGGTCAATCGAAACGTCGTCCGAGAGGTCGTCGAACCATCGACTCAAGACAGAAGTCCGACCGGTTTCAACGATCCGATAGACTGCCCGAGCCCAGTCATCGGTTGGCAGGAAGTTCGCGGTCTTCTTGCCAGCCAAATCCACGGTCATGATCGTGTTGTCCTGGCGTGCCCGTCGTCGCTCCTCGGCATCGTCGCCAATAACCACGACACGAAACGGACGTCTTGCCGATGTGCGCAGTCCTGTGGAAAACGAGAACTCGGATCGAAGCTGGGGTGGCAGGAAATTGAGCAGAACGCCCACTGCCAGGTCTCCAACAGCGGTCCCTGCAATCGCCATCGACGTGCACTGCAGAGCTGTCTGAACCAGGTGAGCGATCGGCCCAGGGCCAAACTCGCGTCGTGCCCGTGTAAGAACGGAAGAATCGACGACGGGAGCTCGACCGATAAGCGAAACGGGCTCGAGGTTGGCAGGCACCTTCTCGTACTGTCTCAACAAACCGCTTCCGGTCGCAGCGCGAACGACCGCAAGAGCATTGTTGGCAAAGTGCTTCAGGACCTCGGGGGAAACAACAAGGCACTGGGTATAAATGCGAGTTCCTCGACCACTGTATTCGTTGCCCGAGGCCGTCGTCTGACTGACACAGAAGTTACCGCTGGGAAGAGCATGAAAATTGACGCTCGATTGCAGCTGTTCGGATTTGAGCAACGCTCCGTGAGAAGGGCCCCACGTGGAAAGCGCGCGTTCGTCTTCCTCCAGGATTCCGCAACTCTTGGCGACCAATTGATATCCGGCCGTTCGACTCGTTTCTGCGGACGTGAAGACGGCCTGTTCTACAAGATTCATCCAGTTACCTCAGAGACAAAGCGGGATCAGCAAGCATTCATTCACAAGGCAAACATCAATGGCCCCGCCGTCGCTTCGCGAGATGGCCGAGCAGCCACTCGAACGGTTCCACGATGCCGTGCGGCTCCACACGCAGGGGCACCTGGACTCGTCCCTCATCGAACGTGTCCCGCCATGCACAGGCCCCGGCAACGCCGGCAGCGAAGAATCTGTGAACTCGAAACCGCTCGCGACATTGCTCCCAAAGGCCTGTTGCGTGCGCCTTGGCGAAAGCCACGGGATCCTCCATGCACTCTTCGTTCTGATCCGCTTTGGTAAAAACGATTCCAACGGGTCGCTTCGCCCATTCGTTGCCGCGACGTCCGCTCAGTTCACCCAGGTAGCTCGTGAGCTTCATCGTGAAAAACTCTTGATCCTGGCCCCCTTCGAGCATCTTGACGGCATCCACGAGGATCAGCGCCCCGGAGCATTTCTGGAGAAACGAACCGATCACCCGAAAACTGTGGGGATGGTCCATTTCCTCGAGAAGGGCCTCACCAGCCATGTCCGGCATGATGAGATCCAGGGGTTTGCGCATGGCCGCACTGCGAACCTGGCAATGCACCCAGTTCCAGTGATCGGGCTCGTTCGGTGTCTTGCCCGGAAAACCGCAACGGGCCAGCGAACCGACCGTCGCTTGCTGCAAGTTGATCGAGAAGGCTCCGCGAGCCAGTAAACGAGTACTGCCCGAACTCCGAGAAAGCATGTCCATGAGCATGCCCAGATAGACCGTCTTGCCAACGCCGCTCACACCCATGGCCGCAACCATGGTCGGGGGGGCCTTGGCCTTGTCGGCTTGGTGGGCCAACGCCATCGGGGCAGAACAGTATCGACAATACTCCGCGTCGAAGTTGTTCTGGCCTTCACAAATATAACAGGCGATCGGAACTGCGTACTCGATGAGACGAGCCGATTCCAATGGGACAATGACTCCCTTAGTCATGCGTTCACCTCCTCGGGCACTTCCTCGTCCCGATTCTCTGGCGAGGGCTCTCGGTACAACGCCAGGTCGCAGACGCTGACGGCACATCGGAAACCGATGTTCCTTCGCCTGGCCATCTGGACGTCCCCGCTTTGAAACTGGCACGTAGCTTGGTTGTCAAAATACGTGTCAAATGCGCCGCCTCGGATACTTTTCAGCGGTGACTCTGAAATGAACTCTTCCGGCGGGAAGTAACTCGGCAGGTAATCGCTGCGAGTCCACTCCCACACGTTTCCGATCAGTTGACAGATCCCTCCGACGCTTGCCCCGTCCGGAAGATCTCCGACCGGAATGATTGCCCCAGGACCTGTTCCCCATAGATTGGCCTTGGATCGATCCATCGTATTGCCCCAGGGGAACAGTCGCTGAGATGACTGCGTTTCCGAGAGCTTGACGGGCCAGGCTCCGGATTTTACCCATTCCGCGTCTGTCAGAAGCCGCTTGCCCGCCCAACGTGCAAAGGCAGCCGCCTCGTACCAACTGACACCAACGACCGGGTGATCTTCTTCGCCTGGGGCGCAGTAGCCGTCGACCCAATAGCGGGGACCGGGCTCCTGGGTCTCGTCAACGAAGTCGAGAACAGCTGGCCAGATTGCTGTGTCCCAGTACGTAATCTGTTCGTACCCACCCGAGGCCACGAATTCGTAGTACTGGCGATTCGTGATGGGATACCGATCGAGAAAATATGGAGTAACACGCACGGCACGCTGCTGTGGCCATCGGCTGTCGTCCTCGGCCTCTTCGGTGTTCATTTCGTTGGCTTCGCCCAGCATGACAGTGCCATCGGGAACAAGAGCCATGCTCGTTTGCAGGACTTCCAACGCCTTCTCGAACTGATGACGCTCCAGGTCCTGGGCCACCTGCGGGCGGAGAAGAAGTGAGTAACGCCCTTGCGCGAGCATCTGGGCGACCAGGGAATCTGGATCGTCGCTTCGCGCGGCAGCGACCGGCTTGGGCTTGTGACGGGTCGGCAGTGGCTCAACCCGTCCCCTGCGAAGCAGGATGGACGACGCCAGAATCGCAATGCCACCGACAACGCAAACCGCGCCGGCAACCAACCAGGCCGATTCACTTTGAAGTTGTCCATAGCACAGGCTGGCAGTTCCAAGGAAGATCATGCCAACCGGCATCAAGAATTTCAGTAGCCTACCCATAAACGCACCTCAGTTTCGCCTGAGAACACACAACGCTGCTGCGCGTTCGCCAGGGGAGCGGCCTTTCGTTCAATCTCTGTTTGACTCGACAGTGCACCTGTCACTTCCTCGCTATTTGGATGCCGGCTTGGCCTTACGACGCCGAGCCAGGTCTTTCTGAAGGATTTCAAACTGGGCCATAACGGAATCGAGGACCGGATCCTGACTATCGCTTTCCGCAGAAGGCTCCGAATCGACCGGAGACGTAACGCCAGCATCCGGCACCCGGCTCCCCTGTTGCTCGCTGAGCGACTGGAGCATCTGTCGCATCTGCCGCAACTCGTCGGTCCACCCCTTTCGGTCACCTTGTGCCCTCTGCCGCTCCTCGTCCAAAGCCCCTGATAACTCGGCGGCGCGGTCGCGAACCGTATCCAGTTCGGTCTCCAGCACAGCTCGTTCTTGAGTCCAAGCCAGCTTCTCTTGTTCCATTTGCGCAAGCCGATCGTGAATCTCACGATCGCCTGCGCCCTCCGATTGCTGTGGCACTTGGGAAAGTAAATCCCGCTGGCTGCGGATCTCTTCGCGTGCTTCGGCCAGGTCCTGCCTCGCTGCCGACAATTCGTCGGCCATGCGCGCAAGCTCGGCGTTCTGAGACTCGGCAACGCCTGCTGACTGCTCTTCTCGAATGGGTACCTGGGCAAGCAATTCCCGCTGGGACCGAAGCTCTTCTCGCGCTTCGGCCAGATCTTGCCTCGCAGCAGCCAGTTCATCGGCCATGCGTGCCAGGTCGGCGCCGTTAGATTCAGATGCCGCCAGGGCATTCTGCAGGGAGGACCGTTCCTCCTGCATGCCCGCAAAGATCTCTCGCAGTTGCTCGGAATCGCCCGAGCCAACAGCAGAAGACGCCCCCAACTGATTGGTGAGATCCTGGAGCCGTTCTACCGTGGCGTCCAATTGTTGTCGCTCGCAACCGAGACGCTCTTCTCGTTCTGAACCAAGGCGATCCTGCTCCTGCCTGGCCGCGTCCACACGTCGCCCGTGCTGCAGCATTTCGTCGGCCAGAGCTTCCAGGTCACCGAAGAGACTGCGCAAGAAAGACCCCAAACGGTCGTGACCAGCGCACATCTGGCCCACAGTCTCCTGCAAGGCGGATGTATCCATGGTGAGGAAAGACGACTCGGCAGACATGAGCGCCCGTGTATCTTGGTTCAGCTATTCTGGAAGGTCGGTGCTTGAACGTCTGGTCCTCTGCACT
>Ga0272443_10004961_pt1 | contig 14037 bp, 14 predicted proteins | sample SSMAcet12_FD_193581 | JGI IMG/M metagenome (GOLD analysis project Ga0272443, IMG submission 193581) | Marine sediment archaeal communities from Little Sippewissett salt marsh, Falmouth, MA, United States - SSM-Acet-12 | ecosystem: Environmental > Aquatic > Marine > Wetlands > Sediment ...
TCGCCCAGCGCGAACTGGCCCGCCGCACCTGGACCTGAGCGCGCCACCCCGCACGGCGGTCACCGCCTACCGACGCCTCTCATCCTCCGCGGCGCGTTGGGTGGCATCCTGACGGGGTGCACCACAGCCGGCGCCGCAGCGCGACTCACCCCGCCTGGTCGGTCGGGTGGGTCGTCCTCGTGTTGGCCGCCTGCGCCCCCGCCAACCAGGCCGTGGTCGCGGGCGGCGGGTCGCCGGCCGCCGAGACCGCCATGGGCGTCGTGCTGCCCCTGCTGGCCGCGTTCGAGGGGAACGCCTCGTGGTACGGGCCGGGGTTCGCGGGTCGCCGGACCGCCAGCGGTGAGGTCTTCGACCCCGGTCAGTTGACCGCCGCGCACCGCACGCTGCCGTTCGGCACCGTGCTGCGGGTGACCAACCTCGCCAACGGCCGCAGCGTCCAGGTCCGGATCAACGACCGAGGTCCCTTCAAACCCGACCGCGTGCTCGACCTCTCGCGCGCCGCTGCCGAGGAGATCGACATGGTGCGCAGCGGCCTCGCGCGCGTGCGGGTCGAGCCCCTGCAGCTCGGCGCCGGGGCCGTCCGTCTCGCCGTCGCCTCCGATCTGCGGGGGTTCGAGGCCCGGTCGGAGCAGTACCCGGCCGGGCAACTGCTGCTCCTCCACTCCGAGCGCCAGGGCGACCCGGTCGTCGTGCGGGTGGTGGGCGGTGACGTCGGGACGGGCGCCGACCTGTTCGTGGCCCCCGAGCTCTACCTCTCGCTCGGCCCGATCGTCACCCTGCGCGTCGACTGACGGCCGCTCGTCCGGGGCGGAGCGCCGCGGCCAGCTCGCCGGCGAACGACTCCAGCTCGCCGACGTCCTCCGGGCCGCGCATCCGCCCGACACGCTCGACGAGCGCGGAGCCGACGACCACGCCGTCGGCCACGCGGCCGACACGGGCGGCGGTCGCCGGGCTCGCCACCCCGAAGCCGACGGCGACCGGCAGCCCGGCGGCCTGGCGGGCGCGCCGCACGAGGTCGGCCACCTCGTCCGGCACGCCGTCGCGGGCGCCGGTCACGCCGGTGACGGAGACCGCGTACACGAAGCCGGAGCAGGCGGAGGTGACCCGTCGGATGCGCTCGTCGGTCGAGGTCGGGGCCACCAGGAAGACCGTGGCGACGTCCGCCTCCCGGGCCGCCTCGATGAGCGACGCGCCCTCGTCGGGGGGGAGGTCCGGCAGGATGAGGGCCTCGACACCCGCGGCCGCGGCGTCGCCGACGAAGGCGCGCTCGCCGCTGCCCGCCGGTCCGCGGTAGGCGAACACCGGGTTGTAGTAGGTCATGACGGCGATCGGCAGGGTGGTCTCGGCGCGCAGGCGGCGGACGAGTTCGAGGGTCGAGCGGGTGGTGGCCCCGGCGGCGAGCGCCGCCTCGGAGGCGCGTTGGATCGTCGGTCCGTCACCCAGCGGGTCGCTGAACGGCAGGCCGACCTCGATGAGGTCGGCGTGGCGTGCGAGGGCCCGGCCCGCGGCCAGCGAGCGATCGGCGTCGGGGTACCCGGCGGTGAGGTACGCGACGAAGGCCGCCCGCCCCTCGCCGGCGGCGCGCTCGAAGGCGGCGCGCACGCGGTCGCCGCTCACGGGCGGGCCTGCCGCGTGGCCGACTCGCCGCGGGGGGGGGCCGGCTCGGTCAGGAGGCGGGCGACCTCGGCCACGTCCTTGTCGCCTCGCCCCGAGAGGTTGACGACCGCGATCTCGTCCGCCGACATCCGCCCGGCCTCCTGCATGACGTACGCGAACGCGTGGGCGGTCTCGAGCGCGGGGATGATGCCCTCCAACTCGGCGACCCTGCGGAACGCGGTGAGGGCGGCCCGATCGTCGACGGCGACGTACTCGACGATCCCGGCGTCGGCGAAGTAGGCGTGCTCGGGCCCGACGCCCGGGTAGTCGAGGCCGGCCGACACGCTGTGGGCCGGGGCGACCTGGCCGTCGTCGTCGTGCAGCAGGTACATCAGGGCACCGTGCAGGACGCCGCGCCGGCCCGCCGTGATGCTGGCGGCGTGGGCGCCGCTCGCGATGCCGTGCCCGGCCGCCTCCACGCCGACCATGCGCGGCCGCTGCTCCGGCGGCAGGTAGGCGTAGGGGGCGAACAGGCCGATCGCGTTGGAGCCGCCGCCGACGCAGGCGACCGCCAGATCGGGCGCGGGTCGCCCCTCGAGCGCCTGCAGTTGGGCGATCGTCTCCTGGCCGATCACGCTCTGCAGATCGCGGACCATCATGGGGTAGGGGTGGGGCCCGACGACCGATCCGATGATGTAGAAGGTGGAGCGGACGTTCGTCACCCAGTCGCGGATCGCCTCGTTGGTCGCGTCCTTGAGGGTGCGGGTGCCGCTGGTGACCGGCCGCACCTCGGCGCCGAGCAGGCGCATCCGCACGACGTTGAGCTCCTGCCGGCGGACGTCCTCCTCGCCCATGTACACCACGCAGTCGAGCCCGAAGAGCGCGGCGGCGGTCGCGGTGGCGACGCCGTGCTGACCGGCGCCCGTCTCCGCGATGACGCGCCGCTTGCCCATGCGGCGCGCCAGCAGCGCCTGGCCGATCGTGTTGTTGATCTTGTGGGCGCCGGTGTGGTTGAGGTCCTCGCGCTTGAGGTAGATCCTCGCGCCCCCGAGGGCGGCGGTCAGGCGCTCCGCGAGCGTCAACATGCTCGGGCGGCCGACGACGCTGCGCAGGTAGTGGTCGAGCTCGTCCTGGAACGCCGGGTCCAGGCGCGCCGCGCGGTAGGCGGCCTCGAGTTCGTCGAGGGCGGGGATCAGCGTCTCGGGGACGTAGCGTCCGCCGTAGGGGCCGAAGCGGCCGCGGGCGTCGGGCAAGGGGTACATGGGCACCTCCGGTACGGTGCGAATGGACATGGTGGGGGTCGGACGACGGGGACGGACTCAGTGCTGGGCGACCGGCGCGGGGCGACGCCACCAGAACTGGTGGCGCACCTTGAAGGCGCGTGGCGTACGCGTGCGCGGCCGCGGTCGCATGCCGGGAATCTACCGCGGGACGCGGGCAGGGGCAAGCGGACGGCACGCGCCCGCCGGCGGGCGCCGGGTCACGCCCCGCGGACCCAGGCGTCGAGCTCGGGCGCCCAGCGGCTGGGGCCGTCCGGCCACGCGGTCGTGTCGCAGGCCTCCAACGCCTCGGCCGGCGTGAGCGGCCGGGGCCTGGCGACCCACCCCAGGGTCGCCGCGAGGGCACCGACGACCCGGCGAGGGTCGGCGCCGCCGGCGCGCAGGTCCCCCAGCGTCGCGCCGCCGCGGCGCTTGGCCATGCGCGCACCGTCCGCGTCGTGCAGGAGCGGCGCGTGCGCGTAGACGGGCGGGACCCACCGGAGCGCGCGGGCCAGCGCGACCTGGGCGCCGGTCGCCGCCAGCAGGTCGTCGCCGCGCACCACCTCGGTGATCCGCATCGCCGCGTCGTCGACGACGACCGCCAACGCGTAGGCCCACAGACCGTCGCTGCGGCGGACGACGACGTCGCCGACGTCGCGTCCGAGGTCGAAGCGGCGAGCCCCGTGCCGACGATCGAAGGCCTCGATCGTCCCGTCCCCCGGGCCGAAGCGCGCCCGCAGGGCCGGTGCCCGGCCCGACGCCCGCCGGGCGGCCGCCAGCGCGTCGCTGCGGCGTCGCTCGTCCGGTCCGTACACCGGCCCGGCCGGGCCATGCGGCGCGGAGGCGGCCTCGCGCAGGTCACGCCGCGACAGCCAGTCCTCGGCGAGGCGACCTTCGGCCTGCAGGCGCGCGAGGGCCTCCAGGTAGTGCTCGCCGCGTTCGCTCTGCCGGTAGGGCGCGTGCGGCCCGCCGACGTCGGGCCCCTCGTCCCAATCGAGTCCCAGCCAGCGCAGCTCGTCGAGGTTGCCCGCGACGGCCGCGGGCACCGTGCGGGGCCCGTCGAGGTCCTCGATGCGCACCACGAAGGCACCGCCCTGCGACCGGGCCGAGGCCCAGGCCAGCAGGGCGGTGCGGGCGTTGCCGAGGTGCAGCGAGCCCGTCGGCGAGGGCGCGAAGCGCCCGCGGACGCTGCTCAGAGGATCCCCGCCTGGCGCATCGCCTGCTGCACGGCGGCCGCCATGTCGGTGGGGGTCGGGGCGACGACGACGCCGGCCGCCTCGAGCGCCGCGATCTTCTCGGCCGCGGTGCCCTGGCCGCCGCTGATGATGGCGCCCGCGTGCCCCATCCGTTTGCCGGGCGGCGCGGTGGTGCCGGCGATGAAGCCCGCCACGGGCTTGGTCATGTGTCGCTCGATCCAGGCCGCGGCGTCCTCCTCGGCGCTGCCGCCGATCTCGCCGATCAGGATGACGGCCTCCGTCTCCGGGTCGGCCTGGAACTCGGCGAGCACGTCGACGAAGTTGGTGCCGTTCACGGGGTCGCCACCGATGCCGACGGCGGTCGTCTGGCCGAGGCCGACGTCGGTCAGCTGCTTGACCGCCTCGTAGGTCAGGGTCCCGGAGCGGCTGACGACGCCGACCCGGCCCGGGCGGTGGATGTAGCCGGGCATGATGCCGATCTTGCACTGCTGCGGCGTGATGACGCCCGGGCAGTTCGGGCCGATCAGGCGCGTCGCCTTGCCCTGCAGGTAGCGCTTGGCGCGGACCATGTCCTGCACCGGGATGCCCTCGGTGATGCACACGATGAGCGGGATGCCCGCCTCGGCGGCCTCCATGATCGCGTCGGCGGCGCCGGCCGGCGGCACGTAGATCACGCTGGCGTTCGCCCCGGTCGCCGCCACGGCCTCGCGGACGGTGTCGTACACCGGCAGGTCGACCGCATAGCGCGCGGGGCGCCCCGGGACGCCGCTGGCGTCGCTCTCGCCCTCGAAGCGGTGGTGGCTGCCACCGCGCCCGGGGTGGACGGCGCCGACCATCTTCGTGCCGTAGGCGATCGCCTTGTCGGTGTGGAACTGGCCGACCTTGCCCAGGCCCTGGACCAGTACCTTGGTGTGGACGTCGACGAAGCGGCTCATCGGGTCAGCTCCACGATCTTGCGGGCGCCGTCCTTCATGTCGCTGGCGCTCACGAGGCCGGCGATGCCGGCCCCCTCGATGATGTCACGGCCCAGCTCGACGTTGGTGCCCTCGAGGCGCACCACCAGCGGGACGTCCAGGCCGACGTCGCGCACCGCGGCCACGACACCGTTGGCGATCGTGTCGCAGCGCATGATGCCGCCGAAGATGTTGACGAAGATCCCCTTGACGTTCGGGTCGCGCGTGATGATCTTGAACGCGGCGGTGACGTTCTCGGTGGTGGCGCCGCCGCCGACGTCGAGGAAGTTGGCCGGCGAGCCGCCCACGTGCTGGATGATGTCCATCGTCGACATCGCGAGCCCCGCGCCGTTGACCAGGCAGCCGATCGTGCCGTCGAGCTTGATGAAGGACAGGCCGTACTTCGATGCCTCGATCTCGGCGGGATCCTCCTCGCTCAGGTCGCGCAGCGCCACGACGTCCGGGTGGCGGTAGAGGGCGTTCTGATCGATCGACACCTTGGCGTCGAGCGCGAGCACCTCGCCGGCGCCGGTCACGACGAGCGGGTTGATCTCCACCATGTCGGCGTCCAGGTCGGAGGCCGCGCGCTCGAGCGCCGTGAGGAACGCGACGCCGCGGGCGAAGGCGTCGCCCTGCAGGCCGAGGGCGAAGGCCAGGCGACGGGCCTGGAAGCCCGCGAGCCCGATCGCCGGGTCGACCTCCTCGCGGACGATCCTCTCGGGCGTGGCCGCGGCGACCTCCTCGATCTCCGTGCCGCCCTCGGTGGAGGCCATGACGATGTTGCGGCCGACCGAGCGGTCGAGCACCACCGACACGTACAACTCCCGGTCGATGTCGATGCCCTGCTCGACGTAGAGCCGCTGCACGAGCTTGCCCTCGGGGCCCGTCTGCACCGTGACCAGGGTGCTGCCCAGCATCTGCTCGGCCAGCGCGAGAACGCGCGCCTCCGCCGCCTCGACGTCGCCGCCGCGGCCCTCGAGCACCACGTTGACGCCGCCGAGTTCCGGGTGCTCGACGAAGCGGCCCTTGCCGCGGCCGCCGGCGTGGATCTGCGACTTCACGACGACGACGGGCACACCGGTCGCTTCGACCAGCGGCCGCACGGCGGCCACGGCCTCCGCCGGGCTGGACGCCATGCGCCCCTGCGGAACGGCGATGCCGCGGGCCGCGAGGAGCGCTTTGGCCTGGTACTCGTGGATCTTCAAGGGGTGACCTCCTGGTGTGGGCCGTCGCGGACGCGCGGTCCCGAACGGCGGTGCGGCAGCGCCCCAGGCTACCCGTTGGCCGCGGACGACGCAAACTAGCCGGCGGGCCCGCGATGCGCTACCGAGAACCGGGCCGGCTTGTGGGTTCGAACGACGACGCTGCGGCTCGGCGCGCTAGCATGGCGGCATGATTCGAACGGCGATCCTCACCGTCTCCGACAGGTCGGCCGCCGGCCGCCGCGAGGACCGGTCGGTCCAGGCGGTGCGCGAGGTGCTCGCCACCGGTCCCTTCGTCGAGGTCGACTACCAGGTCGTCCCGGACGAGCAGGCGATCATCCGCTCCAAGCTGCGCATCCTCACCGAGGGCGACGGCGTCGACCTGGTGCTGACGACCGGCGGCACCGGGCTCGCGCTGCGGGACCGCACCCCCGAGGCGACCCTCGAGGTCGTCGAGCGCACCGTCCCCGGGCTCGCCGAGGCCATGCGGGCGGCCGGCGCCCGCGACGACCCCCGCGCCTGGTTGTCGCGCTCGGTCGTCGGCGTGCGGCGCGCGACGCTGGTCGTGAACCTCCCCGGGTCGCCGGCCGGCGCGCGCAGTTCGCTCGCGGCGATCGCCGGCATCCTCCCGCACGCGGTCGACGTCGTGCAGGGAAGGACCGGCGAGGGGGGAACGCGGCCGCCCGCGGCGCCCGACGACGGGCATGCCTGATTCGTCGTTCGCCTTGGTCGGGGCCTGGCTGATCGTGCTCGCGGGGCTCGTCGTGGCGGCCCTCGGGGTCGTCCTGCCCGTGCTTCCCGGGGTCCCGGTGGCCCTGCTGGCGACGGTGCTGGCCGGCTGGCTGACCGGCTTCGAGCGCATCGGCGTCGAGACGATCGCCTGGGTGGCGGTGTTGGCCGCCCTGGCCCAGGGCTTCGAGGTGCTCGGCAACGTGATCGGCGCGCGCCGCTTCGGCGCGGGGCAAGCGGGGTTGTGGGGAGGCGCGATCGGCAGCGTCGTCGGCCTCGTGTTGCTGCCCCCATGGGGCTTCCTGCTGGGCGCGTTCGCCGGCGCCACGGGCTTCGAGGCGCTGGCAGGGCGACCGCTGCCCGAGGCCTGGCGCGCCGGGGTCGGCGCCCTCCTGGGTACCCTGGCGGGCGTCGGCGGGAAGCTCGTCATCGTCGTCGTCATCGCCGTCGTGGTCATCGGTCGGCTCGTCGGGGCCTGATCGACGGGCCGCGCCGCGCGCGACGGAGGCCGTGGCTGACCGCGACCGCGGCCTTCGGTAGGTGCGTCGGCTGGTAGCATCGCGCGACCGCCGCCGGCAGACGGCCGGCGCCCCGGAGGAACGATGGACCCCATCCTGATCTCGATCGGACCGCTCGCGCTGCGCTGGTACGGCGTGCTCATCGCCTTGGGCGTGGTGGCGGGCGCCGCGTGGACCCTGCGCGCGGCCCGCGCCCGCGGGCTCGACGGCGAGTGGCTCCTCGACACGGCACCGTGGCTGGTCGGCGCCGGCATCGTCGGCGCCCGCATCGTCTACGTCGTCACCAGCCCCTCCGCCTTCTTCGGCCCCGGGGGCGACGCGCTGCGTGCGCTCTACGTGTGGGAGGGTGGCCTCAGCATCCACGGCGCGGTGATCGCCGTCGTGCTCGTCCTGTGGTGGCGCGCGCGCCTGAAGGGCTACGACGTCTGGCGCTACCTCGACATCGTGTCGCCCGTGGCCGCGTTCGGCATCATCGGCGGCCGCATCGGCAACTTCATGAACGGCACCGATACGGGCGGGCGCCTGACGGAGTGGGCGATCGGCTTCACCTGGCCCGAGCCGGGGACCCCGACCCTCGGTGCGTTCGGCCGCGTCGTGTTCGGCGAGAACCTGTGGCAGTACGCCCCGCCGGCCTGCCGGTTGGTGCCCCTCGGGGACCCGTGCGTCGTGCACCTCGCGCCGGCCTACGGTGCGCTCGTCGGGGTGCTGCTGGTGGGCATCGTCGCCTGGGCGCTCGCGCGGCTGCGCACGCCGGGCGCGGTGTTCCTCCACCTGGTGCTGTGGTACTCGTTGCTGCGCACCGTGCTCGAGGAGCCCTTCCGCGACAACCCGCTGCTGCCGCAGGTCTACCTCGATCCGGTCGCGGGCGTCGGCCTGCTCACGCTGACGCAGGTGTTCAGCATCCCGCTGGTGCTGATCGCGGCGTACCTGCTGTGGGTCCGGGGGGCGGGCGCCGAGCGATGAGCGCGGCGCGACCCACGGTGATCGTGCTGGCCGCGGGGCAGGGGACGCGCATGCGCTCGCGCTGGCCCAAGGTGCTGCACGCGGCCGCCGGGCGGCCGCTGCTGGACCACGTGCTGCGGGCGGCCCGCGAGCTGGATCCCGAGAGCATCGCGGTCGTCGTCGGCCACGGCGCGGACGCCGTGCGCCGGCGCTTCGCGGACGCCGGCGTGACGTTCGTCGATCAGCCCCGCCAGCGCGGGACCGGCGACGCCGTGGCCTGCTGCGCGGCGGCGGTCGCCACGCGCGCCGGCCCCTTCGTCGTGCTCTCCGGCGACGGCCCGCTGGTCACGCCGACGTCGCTTCGGCGCGCGCTCGCCGCCCATGCCGCGGCCGGCGGCGAGGGCATGACGCTGGTGACCTACGAGGTCGAGGACCCCACCGGCCTCGGCCGCGTCGTGCGAGGCCCCGACGGTCGCGTGCGCGCGATCGTCGAGGAGCGCGACGCGGACGCCGCCACCCGCGAGCTGCGCGAGGTCAACCCCGGCACGTACGTCTTCGACCGCCGCCTCTGGGCGCTCCTGGGCGAACTCGACGACGACAACGCCGCCGGCGAGGTCTACCTCACCGACCTGGTGGCGGCGTACGCGCGGGCCGGGCTGCCCGTGCGCGCCGAGCGCAGCGACGACGAGACGCGCCTGCTGGTGGGCGTGAACGACCGAGCGCAGTTGGCCCAGGCCGACCGCCTGCTGCGCGATCGCCTCCGTCGCCAGTGGTTGGCGGCGGGCGTGACGATGGTGGACCCCGATGCCGTCTACCTCGACGACACGGTCGAACTGGCCCCCGACGTCATCCTCGAGCCGGGGGTGGTGCTGGCGGGCACGACCCGCGTCGGCGACGGGGCGACCATCGGCGCCTACGCCCACCTGACGGACTGCGAGGTGGACGCCGGGGCCAGGGTCGACCCGCACACGGTCGCGGTCGGTCGCCGTCTCGCGAGACCCGCGGACTGACGCCCGACCCCGCCCGGCGACCCCCGCGCGTCGACGGCAGCGGCCGTCAGTCGCCGCGGATCAGGCGCCAGGCGCGCAGGCCCTGTCGCACGCCGGCCGCGTGCCGACCCTCGACGAAGCGAACGCCGCGGCGACCGCGCAGGTCCTCGAGCTCCGGCGCATGGTTGCCGACGACGATCGCGCGGAACGGCCCGGTGAGCATCTCGCGGTCGTTGCCGGAGTCGCCCGCGACCGCGATGCGCTCCTCGGGCACGCCCCAGGTCCGTGCGAGCCAGCGCACCGCCTTCCCCTTGCCCGCCCGCGGCGGCAGCACGTCGATCAGGGTCCCGCGGGAAGCGACGACGTTCGCCTTGAGGCCGGCCTCGCGCAGCGCCTTGCGGGCCCGCTCGGCGGTCGCCTGCGCGTCGTCGGCGAAGTAGCTGAGCTTGACCTCGGTGCGGGCCTCGTCCGGCTGCGGTCGCAGGCCGCGCAGCCGAGCCAGCGTCTCCTCGACCGCCGGCCCGTCCCAGCCGGAGCGGAGGTGGGCGGTCCAGCCGCGCTCCGGGATCCACCGCGGGCCCTCGCCGCTCCCATCGTGCCTGGCGTAGTGGATGGCGGTGCCCACGTCGCTGATGACCAGCGCGGGGGCGGGTATCGCGAACGCCTCGAGGGCCTCCTCGATCAAGGCCAGCGAGCGACCGCTGGCCAGCCCCAGGACCAGGCCGTGCGCTTCGACGTCGTCCGCCAGGCCCGCGAGCGCTTCGCCGTCGTGCTCGCCGTCCTCCTCGATCAGGGTGTGGTCGATGTCGCTCACGAGCCACGGGCGGTCGTCCACCAGCCGGTCGGCGAGATCGGCTCGCCAGGGCGAGGCGAGCAGCTCCTCGGACGGACGGCGAACGAGCGGCTCGACGACCTCCTCGAGGTAGCGCTCGGCGTGGGCGGCCCACGAGAAGTGCGCGCGCACGCCCTCGATGCCGGCGCGGGAGTATCGCTCCCATGCCTCCCGGTCGGTGAGCACGTGCCGCAGCGCGGACTGCATCTCGGCGGTGTCGCGCGCGTCGATGAGCACGCCCGCGCCGGTGGCGCCGATGATGTCGCGGGGGCCGCCGTGGCCGGTCGACACGACGGGGAGCCCGGACGACGCCGCCTCGATGAGCGTGATGCCGAAATTCTCGACCAGCGCCGGGTTGATGAACACGCCGCCGCTGGCGGCGGCCAGCCGGTAGAGGACGGGGATGTCGACGTCGGGCTCGTGCCGCTTCGGCAACGCCATCTTGCCGTAGAGGTCGTAGCGGTCGAGGAGCAGCAAGAGTTCGGTGAGCACCTCGCGCTCGTTCTCCTGCATGTCGCGGATGTCCTTCCGGACACCGGCGAAGATCGCCAGGTTGGCCAGCTTCTGGAGCTCGGGGTCCTCGCCGTACGCCGTGACGAGGCCCTCGATGTTCTTGCGTTTGTCGGGCCGCGAGATGGCCAGGATCAAGGGCTTCTCGGGGTGCGTCAGGAAGCGGGCGATCTCCTTCTGCATGCGCTCCCGCGCACGCCGCACGCCGTCTCCCGGGTCGAAGTCCTGCTCTTCGTCGCGCAGGTAGGGGTAGAAGCGCTGGACCGCGATGCCCGGTGGCAGCACCTCGAAGGTGGCCGACGGCGCGGCGTCGTACAGCTCGTAGCCCCTCTCGACCTCGTGGCGGGTCGAGGCGATCACGATGTCCGCGTCGGCGAGCATGCGCTCCTCGACGGCGATGCGATGCGACAGCCGGTAGCGCGACTCCATCGCGTCCGGGTCGACCCCGGCGCGGCCCAGCACGTCGCGTTTGTTGCGACCCAGGCTGTGGCCGGTGAACACGAGCGGAACCCCGAGGCGGGCGGCGAGCTCGTGCGCCACGTACCCGGCATCGGCGTAATGCCCATGGATGAGGTCCGGGAAGCGGTCCTGGTCACGGAAGAGGCGCATGGCGGCGGGTACCAACTCGTCGAGGTACGGCCACAGCGTCTCCTTGCGGCGGTAGCGCTCGCCCCCGCAACGCAGGCGCACGATGCGGGCAGCGCCCTCGTCGTCGAGCGGCTCGATCGCCCGGTCGTAGTCGGGCGATACGTGACGGTCGTCGATGCGGCGCGTGATGAGATCGACGGCGTCGATCTCCGGCCGCCGCGCCAGCGCCTGTGCCAGCTCGACGACGTACTTCGTCTGTCCCCCCGTGTCGGCGTCCCGACCGAGCTCGAGATCGCGGCGACGGATGAGGCCGTGGACGCTGATCATGACGAGGTACAGGCCGCCGGCCCGGCGCTCGTCGCGGTGGGGTGAGGCGGTGTCGGTCATGCCCGAGGTTACCAGGGGCCGGCGTCGGCGCCGGTTCCACGGTCGGCGGGTGGCCGCGCCGACGTCGATCCGGGGCCGCCCTGGGGAACGACCCGGGGCCACCGGCCTGGAGCCGCCGGCGTGCTAGGCTCTGCGCTCGGAGGATCGCCCGATGGCCCTGCTCCACAAGCCCCGCGCCGTGCTCGCCCTGGAGGACGGCACCGTCTACTACGGCTACGCCTTCGGCTTCAGCGGCCGGACGGTCGGGGAGGTCGTGTTCAACACGTCGATGACGGGCTACCAGGAGATCCTGACCGACCCCTCCTACCACGGGCAGATCGTGACGATGACCTACCCGCACATCGGCAACTACGGCGTGTCGGTGTACGACATGGAGTCCAACCGGCCGTACGCGCGCGGCTTCATCGTGCGCGAGTTCTCGCGCCTGTCGAGCAACCACCGCGCGCATCAGGACCTGGCGTCGTTCATGCAGCAGTACGAGATCGTCGGCATCGAGGGGATCGACACCCGCGCGCTGACGCGGCGGCTGCGCACCGGCGGCGTCGTCAAGGGCGTCATCCACCACGGGGAGGCCGACGAGGCGCTGGAGGCCGACCTGGTCGCGCGGGCCCGCGCGCACGAGGACATCGACGGCCGCGACATGACGCCCGAGGTGACCACGCCGCTGCCCTACGCCCGCCCGACGTTCCGCGACAACCCGCGGGTGGTCGTCATCGACTTCGGCATCAAGCACTCGATCGTGTACAAGCTGGAGCAGGCGGGCGCCGAGGTCATCGTGGTGCCGGCCCAGACGACGCCGGCGCAGATCATGGCGCTCGACCCCTACGGGCTCGTGTTGTCGAACGGCCCGGGCGATCCGGACGGCCCGAAGTACGCGCACGACACCGTGTGGCAGCTGCTCGGGCTGCTGCCGACCTACGGGATCTGCATGGGGCACCAGCTGCTGGGCCTGGCCGTCGGCGGTCGGACCTACAAGCTCAAGCACGGCCACCACGGTGCCAACACGCCCGTGAAGAACGTCATCACCGGCGAGGTCGAGATCACCAGCCAGAACCACAACTACGCGGTCGACATCGACTCGATCCCCGGCCGGCAGTTCGTCGCCACCCACGTCAACCTCAACGACGGCACGCTGGAGGGGATGGCGCACCAGCGCTATCCGGTGTTCAGCGTGCAGTACCACCCCGAGGCCAGCCCGGGGCCGCACGACGCGAACTACCTCTTCCGGCGCTTCATCTCGGAGGTCAACGCCTTCGAGGGCGCGACGGCCGTGCCCGCCGTCAGCCTCGACGGGATCTGAGCGGCCCCCCGCGTCGACCGGCCCGCGACGTTCAGCGCTGGGCCGAGTCGAGCCACAGCGTCACCGGGCCGTCGCCCACGAGTTCGACGTGCATCGCCTGGCCGAAGGCTCCGGTCGCCACCGGCACCTCGGCGCGCCGCAGGCGTTCGATCAGCTCGAGGTAGACGCGTTCGGCGACGTCGGGTGGGGCCGCGGCGGAGAACCCCGGACGGCGGCCGCGGCGGGTGTCGCCGTAGAGCGTGAACTGGGACACGACGAGCAGCCCGCCGCCGGCGGCGACGACGTCGAGGTTCATCTTGCCGGCCGCGTCGGCGAAGACGCGCAGGTCGAGCAGCTTGGCGGCGGCCCATGCGACCTCGTCGGCCCCGTCGCCCGGGGCGACGCCCACGAACGCCAGCAGGCCGCGGTCGATGCGGCCGACGGTCTGGCCCGCCTCGGGGCCGTCGGCGCGGCGGACCTCGGCCCGCGTCACGCGCTGCAGCAGCAGCCGCACGCTCAGCCGTCCTGGCGGGTCGGGCGGGCGTCCGCCGCGTCCTCGTCCGCCGCGCCTTCGGCCGTCGCGGCCAGCCGCCGACGGATCTCGTCGCGGGCGTGCAGCAGGGCGTCACGCTCGGTCGCGTCGAGGCGGCCGAGCGTCTTGTCGACGAGCATCTCCAGCAGGCCGAGGCTGCGCTCGGCGGTTCGTCGGGCGAGCGCGCCGTCGCGGGCGAGCCGCGTCACCATGGGGGAGGAGAGCTCGCCCAACGCCGCCTCGGCCGAGCTGCGCAGCGAGTGGACGAGGCCGATGAACCGGGGGTCGGGCACCTCGCGGCCGCCTCAGAACAGCGGCGTCGCCGCCGCGGTGTCGATGACCAGGGGTCCCTGCTTGGGGCCGAGCGCCGCCAGGACCGCCTTGAGGGCCTTCACGTCCTGCCACGTCTCCCACTTGGGGGAGCCGACCTCGCGGCCGGGGTTCCGCAACAGGTAGGCCGGATGGTACAGGGGCAGCAGCCGGACGCCGTGCCAACTCGCCCAGCGTCCGCGCAGCCGGGTGATG
>Ga0272443_10004962_pt1 | contig 14037 bp, 13 predicted proteins | sample SSMAcet12_FD_193581 | JGI IMG/M metagenome (GOLD analysis project Ga0272443, IMG submission 193581) | Marine sediment archaeal communities from Little Sippewissett salt marsh, Falmouth, MA, United States - SSM-Acet-12 | ecosystem: Environmental > Aquatic > Marine > Wetlands > Sediment ...
AGATTGCCTGCCTCATGCGTTCGAGCATTTCCTGCTGATCGTAAGCATCGTTTTCGTTCGACCGCTCCCGCCGCTTATGCGATTCAAGAAGCTGCGGCCAATGGTTTTTCTGTCGTTGTCTGGCCCGGAGCGTTTCGATGGCGCAATGAATCGCGGTTCGGTAGAAATACCCTCCCGGATTCGCGCCCACACCTTGGCGGCCGCGAATCGTCAGACGGCAGACTGCCGTCTGATAGGCGTCGAGCACTTCTGGTTCCGAACCGAGCATTCGCCAGAGTGCCGAAAGGACTGGATAGCCGTTTTTACGGAGCAGCGTGATAATCCATTTCTGCTCCTCGGCCACCTCTGCGGTAGCCAGACCGGCCAGCAGGGTACGGATTTCCAGTGGCAGTGTAACCGTGGTGGCTTGGGCCATCCCTGATCTCCCTCTATCTATTGTGACGGTTCTGCCATACGAATGTAAACGTCCGGCCGAAAAAAATTTTCGGTCCGGGCATTTTTTTGGCCAACATTGTTTTTTATGCTCCGACGACCCTCACAAATGCCTGTTATTCCCTTCTGTATTGGTGGAAAGGGAGGTTTTCTTACTTGGCTAACGGGAGGATCGAGAACCCGATGCCTTCATCGTACCCAGATAAAATGCCCACTTCCGTGGTCGGTCTGGAAACGAATTTTCGTCCCCGCCAGCCTTCGGGTGAAAATGTCGTGGAGATCGTGGATTGCCTGTTGGCCGAGGCCGTCACCCGCAGGGCCAGCGACGCGCATTTTGAGCCGACCGGTCACGGTATCGTCGTTCGGTACCGATTGGACGGCCTGTTGTGCGACGTGGATCGGCTGCCTGAGAGCCTTGCGGACAACGTGATCGCTCGGCTGAAGGTGATGGCTGGCCTGCTCACCTACCGCAAGGATATTCCTCAGGAAGGCGCGTTTCGGGCGGATGAACGATGGAACAGCGCGGGGCCACTGGATGTACGGGTGGCCACGTTTCCGACCATCCGGGGTGAAAGGGCGGCCGTACGCTTCATTTACAACGTCGGGCAGGTCAGCGGATTGGAGGAATTGGGCTTTTCGGAGGCCTTTGTGACACGGCTACGCAAGGTGGCCGACCGTCCACAGGGCCTCATCCTGGTGACCGGGCCGGCCGGCAGCGGAAAAAGCACCACCCTGTGTTCGGTGGCGAGGTATATTCTGGCTTCACATGTCGGCCGCAGCGTTGTCAGTCTCGAAGATCCCGTTGAGCAGCGTGTGACCGGCCTCACGCAGATCCAGGTACAGCCGCATGGCGAATTGAGCTATGTGTGTGCGATGCGTTCGCTGCTTCGCCAGGACGTCGAAGTCCTGCTGGTCGGCGAGATCCGGGACGCGCAGACCGCTCACATCGTCATCGAGGCCGCTCTGACCGGGCATCTTATTTTGAGCACGTTGCACAGTGGCGACCCGTCTGAGGCGATCGTGCGTCTACTGGAGATGGGGGTAGCGCCCTACCAGCTCGCAGGGGCGTTGACGGCCGTCATTTCTCAGCGGCTGGTGCGTACCCTGTGTGCGGACTGCAGGGGGGCGGGGCGGTGTGTGCATTGCATGGATACCGGCTACCGCGGCCGGACCGGTTGCGGGCAGATCGTGGTCTTGGATGAACCACTGCGCCGGGCGGTCCTTGAGCAGCGACCGGCTGGGGAGTTGAGGCGGCTTGTCGGGCAGGGGGGTGCGGATCTGGCGGCTGATGGCCAGCGGCTCGTGCGGGAGGGGCGCACAGACAGACCGGAAGTTCTTCGCGTGCTGGGCCATCTGGCCGAGTCGGGCGGGACGGAAACCGGAAAGGATGGGGCGGCTAACGCGCGACCGACGCGCGGGTAGGGGAGTCTTGCGATGCCCTGGTTTGAATATGAAGGACTGACGCCGGGTGAGACGGCTGTTACCGGTCGCCTGGAGGCTGGCGATCATGCAGCGGCAGAGCGCATCCTGGCCCAGATGGGGCTCCAAGTTCGCCAGTTGACCGAGGCGGAGCCCCCTGCACGCACTATGGCCCGGCTCGGGGCGGAGGATCTTATTTTTTTCAACGAGCAATTAGCCTCGCTGGCCAAGGCGGGGATCGCCCTGGATGAGGGACTTGCGCAACTGGCCCGCGATGTGGAGTCGCCGACGTTGCGCAAGTGGCTAACCGAGCTTGTCGAGGACCTGCGCCGGGGCGTGCCGTTCGAGCAGGCGATCGAAGCACGCCAGCAGGGGCTTCCCGTCCTCTACAGCCGGGTGATCCGCGCGGGTGTCGAAACGGGGGAACTGCCGGCCACGCTGTTGAATCTGAATCAGCATCTGCGGCTGCTGGGCAGCACGCGGCGAATCGTGTGGGAGATGGTCAGCTACCCACTGCTTATCGGGGTGCTGGCTTTGATAATCGTTTCGGGCTTTCTGGTGTTCGTCGTGCCCCAGTTCGACGAGATCTACAGGGATTTCGGTACGGCATTGCCGGTCTGGACACGTCTGCTGCTGGCGATGGCGAGGTATTTTCCATACATCCTGCTGGTGGCGACGGCGATTGTCGTACTGATGGTTCTATTGTGGGGGGGGCTCAAACAAACGGTGCGTGGCGCGGCCTTGCGCGAGCGCGTGGTATTCGCTCTGCCGGTCATCGGCCGAATCGCACGCGCCTCGCTGGTCGCGCGGTTTTTCAGAATGGTTGCAACAACTGTGGGTTCGGGCCTGCCTTTGCCCGAGGCAATGCGTCTGGGGGCCGACGCGACCGGTTGCCGGTCTCTGATCACCGACGCCGAACGGCTAGCCAACGAGGTCGAGCGGGGCGAGTCGATCTTCGCGGCCAACCAGTCGTCTGCGTTCATCCCGCCCCTCTTCGGTTATTGCGTACAGGTAGCGGGCAGCCGGGACGTACTGCCCGTGGCCGTTGCACAACTGGCGGACGCATACGAACAGCGGGCGCTGCACGCGCAGGCGCTCGTACGGACGCTGCTGTTTCCATGCCTGGTGCTCGTTTTGGGGGTTTTCGTGTTTTTCTGCGTCATCGGGCTGTTTCTGCCTCTCGTGACGCTCGTCAATGCCATGTCCGGAGGATGAGACGCAATGTGGAGCCTGTCCGATATCGGTCTTTTGCTCATAACCGCTTGTTTGGCGGGCTTGGCAGTCGCATTCCTCGTGGGAATCTTCAAGCTCGTCGGGTGGCTACTGACAGGTGCTGGGATCACGCCGTACCCGGTCAAGGTGGAACGAATCGTCATGGGGCACGTGAGTCTTCTGGTTCGACAGAACCTGCCCTTGCCGACGGCGCTGGCGCTGGCAGCCGAGTCGGAAGGGGGCGGGGCACGGACATGCCTGCGCGATCTTTCCCGGCTTCTGGGACAGGGGTTGCCGCTTTCAGAGGCGGCGGCCAAGGCACGGCTGCGGTATTCCGACTTAACGTTGAGTCTACTTGCGGCTGGCGAAAAAAGCGGACAACTCGCGCGCGCGCTGGATCAGGTCCAGGAACACCTCGCCCAAAAGGACACCCCACCCTTGGTCTCTTTGAGGGTTGTGCTTGGCTATTTTTTGTTACTTATGATCGCGACGAGCATTATCGTAAGTCTGGTTCTTATGCTGATTGTTCCCAAACTGGGCGAGATTTTCAAGGACTTCGGTTCTGCGATGCCGGCCCTCACAATGTCGCTGATCGCTGTGGCGGACTGGTTCGTGCAGGGGACGCCGCCCGGCTGGCTGTGGATGGCGGCACTTCTGGCGGTGATTCTCTACCTCAAGTTCCGATGGCGAAAACGACCACCGCCGCGTTGGGTCAGATACGTGGTGGACAGGATGCTCTGGTATGTGCCGGTAATGCGTCGGGCGACGTTTTCCGACGGCATGGCAACAATGCTCGAAACGATGCGGCTTGCTTTACGGTCGGGCATGGATGTTACAGCGGCCGCAAAGCTGGCATCGGAGGTTCGGGTAAACAGTCTGCTTCGTGCAAGGATGAAGCATTTTGCGGCTCGTATCGAAAATGGAGCGGCGGCTGGTGTGGCGGCCAGCGAGGCGGGCCTTGGTGAAGTGACGGCCGTCGCAATGGCGGCGGGGCAACGATCGAGTGATATGGACGCAGCATTGCGCTACGCGGCGGACTACCACGCCGCCCTTGTGAGCCGTTTGTGGATAATGCTTCGTAATCTGGCCGGTCCGCTGTGCACGTTGGTCGGTGCGACCGTGATCGGGTGGGTCGTTTTGGCGCTGTTTCTGCCCGTGATACGGCTGATCGATGCAACGATGGCAACCAGTTGCTGAAAAGAGAGACCTTTAACTGTCAAGGCTAGGTGGAAGTACGATGCGATTCGAAACCCACAAGAGAGGCCGACGTGGGGTGATGTTGACTGAAATATTAGTGAGCATCGCATTGCTGGCCGTCTTGGGGGCCCTGGCGGCCTCGGTGACGATGGATTATTACAGCGTTCGTGAGCGCTACGTGTGGCAACAGGCGGCGCGCTGGGCGGCGGCGGCGCAGTTACAGCGCATCCATGCGGGTGCCGCGTGGGACTCGGCACCGCCCGATGGAACAGTGTCCGAACAGATTCTCCTGGAGACAACCAGCCAACCAGGTCGAGGCCCGTGGGAGGGCTATCAGCTCGTGACGGTCGTCGCCAGGGTCGAAACGGCGCGCGGTCTGCCGGTGCATGAGCAGGTGCGCGGCTACGTGGATCGGAGGGATGTCCCGTGAAGCGCTGCCATCGAAAAGGTTACGTTCTGGTACAGGTGTTGGGATGGCTTCCACTGTTGGCGGCAGTCTCGACTGTGGCATACGGACTGCTGACGCGCACGCTCCAGTTTCAGACGCAGGAGGCCCGCCAGATCAATGCGGCCTCCGTCGCCTGTGACCTGGTGAGGTGTTTTCAGGAGGACGTGTGGCAAGCCGAGGATGCTCAGCGGCACGACGATCTGGAAGGGGAGATTTTGCTGACGCTGACCCTATCCGACCGGACTGTCGTCCGCTATGCGGCCAGCGGCCAGAGGGTGATCAGGACCGAAGAGGGCCCGGACGAAGCGGAGCGTTGCCGGGAGTGGTCCTTCCCGCGTGATGGGGTGCAATTTCAGATCGAGCAGGCAGGTGCCACAGACCAGGTGGTCTGGATCACGCTGGTCCGGGAACTTCCGTCATACGCCGGCGGAGGGTGGCCGCACACGGTCGCCGCCGCAGCCCGGGTGGGACGGGGAGGTGAGGGGTGAAACAACGAACGGCACAACGTGGCTATGTGCTCCTCATTGTCCTGACGATCATGACGGTCCTGGGAGGATTGGTCACCGCATTGGCGGGGTACAGTGCCTGGTATTACAAGTCCACCCAGGCCGACCGGTTGAGGCAGATGGCGTCCGCTGTCCGTGACAGCGTGACGGTCTATGTGCAAACGCATCAGCAGGCGTGGTTCGACCAGGTGGGCGAACCGGCCGAACTGGACATTCGCGAACTGCTGCCGGCCGGGGTTGACGGGATGGTCACGGTCGAGCGGGCCGACAACGCCACCTACGTACGATACCATGTCCATATCGAGCTGACCCACGGAAGGCATGCACGCTCCGAGAGCTTCGAACTCCGGCCATCGTCTGAATTTGTCACAACGCGCGGGCCAGAGTCGTAGTCAATATGGATGGATGCCACTTCGACGGGTATATTGTCAACTCCGGTGCTTGATCGCGATCAGCCGAGTCAATCTGTCATTTGAAAAGGGGTGATGTGCTTTGCTCCGAAGGCACGGCAGGTGGTCGGAAAATCCAAAACGGTCCGGCGCGCGCGAGCCGGATAGTACGCACCATGACAGTGTCCCAAAGCACTTATCTCGGCGGTTTCCACATGTGCTGGATGTAACGGCTACAATTTCTGGTTAAAATTGAGGACATGAACCGCCGGCCAGCCACCTTGTTTGTCCCGAGGCGCGTTGGTTCTTTGAAGCCGGCACGCCTCGCGCAGAATTGCTACTATCGATTCGGCCTGATGTTTGCCGCCCAGGTCGCGGGCTTTGAGACCTCCGCTCACATCACGCGCGGCATGGGCCGCTTTTTGTTCAACCACATCCCGCTTTTCCGTACGACCATGGCCCGGACGATCGGTGCCGCACTCCCACAGGTTCTGTCCGCAGACGAACTGGAGGCCATTGCTTTCGAATACGCCCAGTGTTGGCGGCTCCCGTTCTTGGAGGCGGAGTTCGTCCACCGCAAACTCCATCGTACGAACCTGAACGAGCATGTACGGTTCGTCGGTTTTGAACGGGTCATTGACCATGTTCAAGGCGGGCGGGGGGTCATGGCGGCAGGGACGTATTTCGGCAGCCACCAGGTCGGCGTGACTGCCCTGGGACTGCTCTTAAACGGGCAGATCGCCTGCATTGTCAGTCCGTTGCAACATTCGACACAACGGCGGTGGATGGAAGGGCTCGTACGACAAAGACTGGCTCTTCTGCTGCCCGTTGGCCAAGCGGTTTCAGGAGCGCTCCAGGCACTGCGGAACGGACACCTCGTGCTGATGATCAGCGAGCACGAGCGGCACAGCCCCTCGGCCATTGTGGAAAAATTCGCAGGGCGACGACAGCGATTTCACCCAACGCCGGCTGTGCTGGCATGGCGTGCAAAATGCCCTATTGCCGTTGTTACTTGCCGGAGGTTGCCTGGCGCCTACCGATTCGAAGCGCGATGTCACGACTGGATCGAAGCGCCCACCGGCAAACGGAAATGCTGGATCCTGCAGGCCGCGGCTCGCATCGTTCGGGCGTTGGATCAGGCGGTGTGTGAAGACCCCGCCCAGTTCACCTGGCTGCGTCAACACCTCGTTGTCGGACAATCACCCCCCCCGTCGTCCATGAGCCATCGATGAACAGTCCCGTGGCCTAGCTTTTGCCCTATCTACCCTATCTATTGCTTCTTAACGTCCACGCCTACTCAATGGGTTTCGAACAGTCTGCAATTTAAAGACCGGGCGACATTTCGAGTGCTGCTGCCGTGCCCTCTCCAAAGCCACGCGACGGATCGAGGCTGATACCCAACAAGGTATCGGCGGCCATGTCATATACGTGATGAGTTTCTGCGGCGTGTGCCAATGCGGGAGGCAGGCCCATCAGGATCAGCGATGCTTTAAGCAAACTTTTGGAAAACAGAGTCCTCATGTGACTCCTCCCATACGGCGAGAGCAAAAAGAGGTGAACCTGCGTACGGCCCTCTCGCCCGAAACCGAGACGTCAGGTGTAGGCTGAGTTGAAGATAACGTGAAAGAGCATGGTCCGCAAGGGGGTACAGGCTTTTTCGGATTGCAAACCGCCATGTCAGCGTAGACAGTCTGGGGGCGTTTCGGCTGGGTCCCGATGCTCCTTAAGTCGTCCACTTGTCTCACAGTCATTGGGCGATTGTATGGTGACTCGGAGGGGGAGCGATGAAGGCCACCTCGTTCAGTCACAGCGGATCAGGTCAAGACGGGTCGGCAGTTGGTGACTGGACAACTCGATTAAAAACATCTGGTCATCTCGCTAGCGGACAGATAATTACGAATTGGACCAGTGCGGATCTGTACGAACAGGATTTTGATGAGCGCGAAGGCCAACTTGGCAACGGCTACCTCGACTAGGAAGGGTGGCGCGAAGGCACTTGTTTTCGCGTCACCGGTTCTTTAAGCTGATAGACTGGCGTAATTCTATTGACATGAGCCAGGCGGCTTAAGGCCTTTTCAACCCGATGGTGGGATTTCATGAACGATTCCCGCTTCATCCGGATCCGCAGGGCGTGCCAGCATAACCTCAAGAATATCTCGGTGGATATTCCCCGCGACCGTTTCGTGGTTATTACAGGCCTGAGCGGTTCGGGCAAAAGCTCGCTGGCATTCGACACGATCTACGCCGAGGGTCGCCGCCGGTACGTCGAAACTCTTAGCACCTATGCCCGCCAGTTCCTCGAACAGATGCAGAAACCCGAGGTCGAGCACATCGACGGGCTGCCGCCCACGGTGGCTATCGAACAGCGTACGGGTCTGAGCAGCCCGCGCTCGACGGTCGCGACGACGACGGAAATCTACGATTATCTTCGGCTTCTATTCGCCCGCATCGGCGAGCCACACTGCTGGAAGTGTGGGAGGCGGATCGATCGCCAGGATCCTTCCCAGATCGTCGACGCGGTTCTGACCCTGCCGGGCGATACACGCATCCTCGTACTTGCGCCTGTTGTGCATAACCAGCGTGGACCGCACAAGGAGCTTTTCAAACGGATCCAACGCGAGGGGTTCGTACGTGTCCGCGTGGACGACGCGCTTTACGAGCTGCGCGATCTGCCCGAGCTGAACGCGCGGCGTAAGCACACAGTCGAGATTGTTGTCGATCGGCTAGTGGTCAAGGAATCGATCCGCCCACGGTTGGCCGAGTCGATCGAGCTGGCACTTTTGCTGGGCAACGAACGTGTTCTTGTCGCGATCCAACACGCGCGCGGGAGATGGAAAGACCAGCCGTACAGCACACGGTACGCCTGCCCTCGCCACCCGGAGGTCGCGCTGCCAGAGTTGACGCCCGCCCTGTTCAGCTTCAACAGCCCCCAAGGCGCCTGCCCTGTCTGTAATGGGCTGGGTCATATCCCCGAGTTCGATCCCGAGCTGGTTGTGCCGGACGCATCGCTTCCGCTGTCCGCCGGCGCGATCGATGCCTGGCACCATGCGGGAAGGCGGCTGAACCAATACTACGGTAAATTGCTTGACGAATTCTGCCTCCACTTCCACGTCTCCCCGGACATGCCGTTTAAGGACCTGCCTGTTACCCAGCGCGATATCCTTCTGCACGGTACCACGCCGGAAACAGCCGCCGAGTTTGGCTACAGTTTCGAGGGCGTGCTGCCGAACTTGAAACGCCGATGGAAGACGACCGATAGCGAGTCCGTTAAACACCGACTTCACCGCTACCTGAGCGAGCATCCGTGCGAGGCTTGCGGTGGGACACGGCTCCAGCCGGCCGCCCTGAGCGTCCATGTTCAGGGCAAATCCATCGACGTATTGTGCCGGATGTCGATCCGGGAGGCTGAGCAATTCTTCCATTCGCTTCAGCCGGCGGGCGAGCAGGCGCGCGTTGCCGGACCGATTGTTCGAGAGATCGCCGAACGCCTGCATTTTATGAACGAAGTCGGAGTCGAGTACCTCTCACTTAATCGCGCCAGCGCGACGCTTTCCGGCGGCGAGGCGCAGCGCATTCGGCTAGCTACTCAGGTCGGCAGTGGTATGGTCGGCGTCTGCTACGTGCTTGACGAGCCGACGGTCGGCCTGCACCCGCGCGATACGCACCGGCTCATTGCGAGTCTGCGCCGGCTTACTGAAGCGGGCAACACGATCCTTGTCGTCGAGCATGACGAGGAGACCATCCGCATGGCCGACCATCTCATCGAGCTGGGCCCTGGGGCGGGGGCGGCCGGCGGGCGGATCGTTGCTGAAGGCCCCGTTGAGCGCGTGCTTGCCGAGGCAGCGACGCCGACCGCACGTTACCTTCGTCGCGAAGAGTCGATCCCACTGCCCAAAAAACGCCGTAAGCTTGCGCCGGAGTCGCATTCAATCGAGATCAAGGGGGCTGCTGAGCACAATCTTAAGTCAATCGACGTGTGCATTCCGCTCGGTGCGTTCGTCTGCGTGACAGGCGTGTCCGGTAGCGGTAAGAGCACACTCGTCAACGAGGTGTTCCTCAAGGCGCTACGCCGTCGGTTGACCCACGCGCGAGAACGGCCCGGCCTGCACGACCGTATCGTCGGCGCATCGCGCATCGATAAGGTCATCGAGATCAACCAGTCGCCTATCGGCCGCACGCCGCGCAGCAACCCCTGTACTTACACCGGTGCCTTCGATCTCATCCGCCAACTCTTCGCCAAAACGCGCGAGGCACGCCTCCGCGGCTACTCTGCCAGCCGGTTCAGCTTCAACGTCAAGGGGGGGCGTTGCGAGTCATGCCTTGGACAGGGCACCAAGCGGATCGAGATGCACTTTCTTCCAGATGTCTATGTCGAATGCGATGTCTGTAAGGGGACGCGCTACAACCGCGAGACGCTCGAGGTGCACTATCGTGGCAAGTCCATCGCTGACATCCTGGCAATGCGCATCGAGGAGGCGATTGTCTTTTTCGATAGCATCGACAACATCCGGCAGATCCTGCTGGCGCTCGACGACGTCGGTCTGTCCTACATGACACTCGGGCAGGCTTCAACGACGCTGTCGGGCGGCGAGGCGCAGCGTGTCAAGCTGGCGGCTGAGCTCGCCCGCAAACCGGTGGGTCACACGCTCTACATTCTTGACGAGCCGACGACTGGCCTGCACTTGGCTGACGTGCACAACATGCTGCGCGTGCTCAGCCGGCTCGTGGACAAGGGCCATACAGTCCTGGTTATCGAGCACAACCTCGAGGTCATCAAGACAGCCGACTGGATCATCGACCTGGGCCCTGAGGGCGGCGATGGCGGTGGGCAGATCGTCGCGGCTGGCCGACCCGAAGAGATCGCCGCCCACGAGTACAGCCACACAGGGCGTTTCCTCAAAAACCATCTCAAGCCGGCCCCGGCTAATGTTCCCGTCAAGGGTGGCCGGTAGCTACCGCGAGTAAAAACGCGACTTCGCATACTGCCGTGCTCAGGCTGCTCAGGTACGCGGCTGAAGCCGGAATGACCTCATCTCTATCTGCTCATAACTACCCGCAGAATCAGGACATGCACAACCGTGCCTTCTGCGATACCCTCCGAAACGTTACTGGCCATCGTGTAAACGGGAATCCCGTTTCGGGCGACGAAGCCTCTGCCCAGTTTCATGTTGGCAAACACGGGCAACCTGATGCCGGGCGCGATTTCCGGAACGGCGGGCGCCAGACTGGACACCTCGATTTCACATCGACCTACTGCCAGATCGGGGTTCTCCTCGCTCCAGTCGGCTAAGATGTTCAGTATATAGCCCACATCGTTGTACGAGATGCTTGGATTTTTCTTGCCGGTTTTATCGATCGCGATGTCTTGTACGACGGGTACCCGACTGCTGCTGCTGAGGTGGACTCCGTCTCCTATCCCGATCCACTCGTCCACGCGAAACAGTACATGGGCGGTACCCATGGCGCTAAGACTGGTGACGAGGTCCGCCGGTGTAGCGACATCAGCCGTCAGCTTGTCGAGGTCAAGGTCCGCCAATTTCTCGGCTGGACAGGTCAGCTTGAAGGCATCGATCTGAAGATGGGCAATCTCTTTCGGCAACGTTTGACCATCCGCCTGTAAACGGGTGGATGCAGAGCTTGGCCGTTCCTGCTGCGCCCTTTGGCCGGTGGCTATCCCGGCAACGACCCCGCCGATGACGATCAGTGCCACAAAAACGGCCATTTTCCGGAGCGAACTCATAGCGTGCCTCCTTTCAGAGAGGAAATGCAAGGTCAGGTGAGCTGTGTCTTCGGCAGCCACCGGCCGTCACAGAGGGCGGCCGCTGCCTGAAAAGGCAATGCAAACACTGTATATGAGACACCAAACTGTGAGGGATGTTGCATGTGGGCTCGAAAAAATATGCGATTCGCATTATTGTTGTGTCGGCAAACCGCCCGCCGGAGGCTGCAGCGGGCATTACGGGCGGTTCGCTGGCAACCGAGGCGTGCTCGTATAATGAAGCACGGCTGGGGAAGGTGGGTTTTTTCCAAGCCAACTGGGCAAGAGTGAGACCGCCGGCCGGTTCGGCCACGAACAGAAAGGATTTGTCATGCGTAGTGACATGGTCAAGCGCGGGGCTGAGCGGGCCCCACACCGCAGTCTGCTGAAAGCTACTGGCAACTACACCGATGCGGACCTCGACAAGCCGTTTATCGCAATTTGCAACTCGTTCGTCGAGATTATTCCCGGCCATACGCACCTCGACAAGGTCGGTGCGTTTGTCAAGCAGCGCGTTCGCGAGGCGGGTGGCGTGCCATTCATCTTCAACACGATCGGTATTGACGACGGTATCGCGATGGGGCACGTAGGCATGAAGTACTCGCTGCCCAGCCGCGACCTTATCGCCGACGCAGTTGAGTCGATGATTGAGGCGCACCGGTTCGATGCGATGATCTGCATCCCGAATTGCGACAAGATCGTTCCGGGGATGATAATGGGAGCTGCGCGTTGCAATATTCCGACGGTCTTCGTCAGCGGCGGACCGATGGAGGCGGGCCGTACGCGCGATGGCAAAAAGGTCGATCTCATCAGCAGTTTCTATGCCGTCAGTGAGCATGCGGCCGGCATGATCGATGATGCGCAGCTTGCCGACGTTGAGAACAACGCCTGCCCGACGTGCGGAAGCTGTTCGGGGATGTTTACGGCCAACAGCATGAACTGCCTGGCCGAGGCGCTCGGCATTGCACTGCCCGGCAACGGTACGACGCTGGCTACGAGCGAAGATCGCCAGAAGCTCTACGCGGCCGCCGCTGATCGCGTCGTCGCTCTGGCCAAGGCAGGCGGGCCACTGCCCCGCGAGATCATGACGCGCGAGGCATTCGAGAACGCCATGATACTTGACATGGCCATGGGCGGCTCGACGAACACGGTGCTGCACATCCTGGCCATCGCACATGAGGCGGGGGTGAACTTCACGATGAAGGACATCGATGCACTATCGCGTCGCACGCCAAACATCTGTAAGCTCGCCCCGTCGGCTGGGGAGAACGGCAGGCTCTACCACATCGAGGACTGCCACGCAGCGGGGGGGATCATGACGATTCTCGGAGAGCTGGTCCGTGGAAAGCCGGGGTTGCTGAATGAAGGATGCCTTACCTTGACGGGGCGGACGATCGGCCAGAACATCGCCGACCACGATATTCGCGTGCGGGGCGAGAAGGTCCGGCTCGACGGAATCAGCACGGCCACTCGCAGCAAACTGAGTACGTACACCGAGCATGCGGACCGGAAAGGTGCGGTTGTGATGACGCTTATGGAGACGAACCAGTTCGACCCGACCGACTGCATCCGGACGGTTGCGACGGCCTACTCTCAGGAGGGTGGCCTGAGCATTCTCTACGGTAACATCGCTGAGGACGGCGCAGTCGTCAAAACCGCTGGAGTCGACAAAAAGATGCTCGTGCATTCCGGGCCGGCCGTTATCTTCGAGTCTCAGGAAGAAGCCTGCGAAGGAATCCTGGCCAATAAGGTCAAACCAGGAGACGTCGTGGTCATCCGTTACGAAGGGCCCAAAGGCGGGCCTGGCATGCAGGAGATGCTCGCCCCGACAAGCTATATCAAGGCCAGGCCCGATTTGGCCAATACGGTCGCGCTAATCACAGATGGGCGGTTTAGTGGCGGGACAGCCGGGGCATGTATCGGACACGTCAGCCCGGAGGCTGCACGCGGCGGCGCGATCGTTCTGCTTAAAGCCGGTGATATCATTGAAATCGATATCCCTGCCCGAAAGCTCAATGTGCGGCTTTCGGAGGGTGAACTCGCCGAGCGTCGGAAAAACTGGCGACGACCTGCGCCACGTTTCACGACCGGTTATCTAGCCAAGTACGCGAGCATGGCCACCAGCGCTGCGACTGGTGCCATCCTGAAATGGCCGGAAGATTAAGGCACAGACTGTTACGGTAGGGGCCGCCCCCTTGCCTTGACGGCGAGGTTATGTCTTGGTAGGGCCTGGGGGAGTCACCCTGCAAGGCGTGATGTGGTGCCAAGCGTCGGCAGCAGTGCGTAGGATATTCTTATCCATTTGCAGCGTCAGGCTGCACGCCGCCGGCGGCCGAGCGCCCAACCGCACCCCATCATCACGCCGAGCAATGTCGCCGGCTCGGGGACTACATTCACCTGGGCGGGCTCGAAAACAACACCAGTCGCTGGACCCGTGGAAAGAATGATCTCGCCGTTCAACCACATCTCACTGGAATCGCCAAGGCCGACCGCGTCAAACGCCACCTTGGCTAGCAACCCGGTCTGTGCGCTGCCAACGCTGGATCCGAAGTTTACCGCACCGCCGCGGGCAACGTCGGGCGCGATCCCGTTCTTTTCATAATTGGGATTCCACTGTGCCGAGACATTGGAGATATAGGGGCCCAATTCGAACCCTTCCGTTGGCACGGTGCCGGC
>Ga0272443_10004963_pt1 | contig 14036 bp, 5 predicted proteins | sample SSMAcet12_FD_193581 | JGI IMG/M metagenome (GOLD analysis project Ga0272443, IMG submission 193581) | Marine sediment archaeal communities from Little Sippewissett salt marsh, Falmouth, MA, United States - SSM-Acet-12 | ecosystem: Environmental > Aquatic > Marine > Wetlands > Sediment ...
GCCCAATGCGGACCGCGTTTCGGTGGTCGGTGATTTCAACGAATGGGACCCGGCGGCGCATCCGATGACCCTGCGCTCCGATGACTCGGGCATCTGGGAGGCCTTCGTGCCGGAGCTCGGCCAGGGCACGATCTACAAGTACCACATCGATTCGAAGTACCACGGCTATTCCGTCAACAAAGGTGATCCTTTCGCGTTCTTCTGGGAGTTGCCCCCGAACACGGCATCCGTCGTCTGGGACCTCAAGTACGACTGGGGTGACGCCGCCTGGATGAAGAAGCGCCACGAGCACAACGCGCTCAATGCGCCCTACAGTGTCTATGAAGTCCATCTCGGCTCGTGGCAGCGCGACCCGGACGAGCCCGAGCGATGGCTGAGCTATCGGGAGCTGGCACCGATGCTGGCGGCTTACGTCAAGGAGATGGGATTCACCCACGTCGAGTTCCTGCCCCTCATGGAGCACCCGTTCTATCCCTCGTGGGGCTACCAGACCGGTGGCTACTTTGCCCCGACGCGCCGCTACGGCTGCTGTCAGGATTTGATGTACCTGATCGATCATCTGCACCAGAACGACATCGGCGTGATCCTGGATTGGGTCCCGTCGCACTTTCCCACGGATGAGTACGGACTGGGCTACTTCGACGGCACGCATCTCTACGAACACGCCGATCCGCGGCTCGGGTTTCATCCCGACTGGACGAGCGCCATCTACAACTACGGCCGGCACGAAGTGCGCGCCTATCTGATCAGCAGCGCCATGTTCTGGCTGGACAAGTATCACGTCGACGTGCTGCGCGTCGACGCGGTGGCGTCGATGCTGTACCTGGACTATTCCCGCCAGGAAGGCGAGTGGATTCCCAACGAGAAAGGTGGACGTGAGAACCTCGAAGCCATCTCCTTCCTGCGCCGCTTCAACGAGATGGTCTACCATGACTACCCCGACACACAGACCGTGGCCGAAGAATCCACCTCCTGGCCCATGGTCACCCGCCCCGTCGAGACCGGCGGCCTCGGCTTCGGCATGAAGTGGAACATGGGCTGGATGCACGACACGCTCGAATACTTCAGCATGGACCCGATCTATCGCAAGTACCACCAGGACAAGCTGACCTTTTCCGTCTGGTACGCGTTCAGTGAGAACTTCACCCTGCCGCTGTCGCACGACGAGGTCGTCCACGGCAAAGGCTCACTCTATGGCAAGATGCCGGGCGACCCGTGGCAGAAGCTGGCCAACCTGCGGCTGCTCTACGGCTACATGTTCACCCATCCGGGCAAGAAACTGCTCTTCATGGGCGCCGAGTTCGGGCAGCATCGCGAATGGCGTTTCCGGCACAGCCTCGACTGGCACCTGCTCGAAGACCCGGGACACCAGGGGCTGCAACACTGGGTGCGTGACCTCAACCACCTCTATCGCACGGAACCGGCGCTGTACGAACTGGATTTCCACGGCGACGGCTTTGACTGGATCGACTTCCACGACGCGGACAACAGCGTGATCAGCTATCTGCGGCAGGACAACAGCGGTCGGCGCGTCCTGGCGGTCATCTGCAATTTCACGCCGGTGCCACGACACGACTACCGGATCGGCGTCGCGCACGGCGGCTACTGGGAAGAGATTCTCAACAGTGACGCGACCGAGTACGGCGGCAGCGGCCAGGGCAATATGGGCGGCATCGAAGCCTCGCCGGCGTCCTTCTATGGCAACTTCGACTACACCCTCTCGGTGACCATCCCGCCGCTGGGCCTGGTGGTCTTCCGCAAGGATCTGTCGGATCACGACGAAGCGGATGCGTCAGAGGAATAGGACACGCCGCTCTAAAGCCGCCCGTGCAGTTGTGTCACGTTTCTGAGCTTGCGGGCCAGGGACGCGCTGAGTTGTCCATCCCGCATGCGCCAGCGCCAGTTGCCGGTCGTCTTGGCCGGGAAGTTCATCCGAGCGGCCGCACCCAGGCCGAGGATGTCCTGCATCGGGATGATCGCGAGTTTGGCGACCGACGCCATTGCCACGCGCGTCAACTCCCAGGCGACGTCTTTGGCGGTCACGCGGTGGCCCAGGTAGCGACCCAGACGTTTGCGATCGGCGGCCTGCAATTCCTTTTCGAACCAGCCCCGGGTCGTGTTGTTGTCGTGGGTGCCCGTATAGACGATCGCGTTGGCGATGTGGTTGTGCGGCATGTGCGGATTGCGGGCCGGATCGCCCCCAAAGGCGAAGTGAAGCACGCGCATGCACGGGAGGTGATACTTGGCTACCAGCTCGCGCACGTCGGCGGTGATGTAGCCCAAGTCCTCGGCGAAGATGGCCGCCGCGGGCAGGTGCCTGAACAACGTGCTCATGAACTCCTCGCCCGGTGCCTCGATCCAGCGACCCCGCTCGGCGGTCTTGTGACCGGCCGGCACCTCCCAATACGCCACCAGTCCGCGGAAATGATCGATCCGCACCAGATCGAACAGCAACAGATTGTGCCGCATCCGTCGCATCCACCAGTCGAAGTTCGTTTGCCGAGCGTGGTCCCAGTCGTAGACAGGATTGCCCCAGAGCTGACCCGTCTTGCTGAAGTAGTCCGGCGGCACCCCCGCAATAAAGCGCGGCCGCTTCGACCGCGTCAGCTTGAACACCTCCGGATGCGACCAGACGTCGGCGCTGTCATAGGTCACATAGATGGGCAGGTCTCCGATCAGTTGAATACCCCGCTCGTGACAGTAGGCCTTCAACTCCATAAACTGCGTATAGAAGACCCACTGCAAGAACCGCTCCCGCTCAATCGCTTCCTGAAACTGCGCGGAGGCTGCGGTCAGAGCACCCGGTTTTCTGTCACGCAGCGCGGCCGGCCACTCCGACCAACAGCGACCCTTGAAGTGCCGCTTCAGGGCCACGTACGTCGCGAACGGTTCGAGCCAGTAGCGATGCTCGGCGCAGAACGCCTCGTAGGAGGCCAGCCGCCGGGCGGTCTGAAACCGGGCGAAAGCCATGTCCAACAGCGAACGTTTGTAGGACGCGACCTTGCGGAAATCGACCGTCTGGGCCGGGAACGTCGGCCGCTGGGCCAGCGCCTCTTTGGCCAGCAGGCCGGCACGTTGCAGCAGGACGGGATTAATCAACAACGGATTACCCGCAAAGGCCGAGTAGCAGCTATAGGGTGAGTGCCCCGTCGACGACGTCGTATGGTTCAGAGGCAGAATCTGCCAACAATTCTGCCCGGCCTTCTCCAGAAAATCGACGAACGCGTAGGTCGCCGGCCCGAAGTCGCCGATGCCGAAAGGCGACGGGACGGACGTAATGTGCATCAAGATACCGCTGGATCGCTGTCTGAGCATAGTGTGAATCCTGGAAAATAGCGCGCCGCTGGGCGTTAGGGAATCGCCAGCCCCAGATGGTGGGCCAGATTGCCGAAGTGCTCGACCCACTTGGCCGCATCCTCATCCTCGGCCGCGGCGCGACGTTTCATCTGCTGCCACCTCTCTTTGGCGATATTGAAGAACACGTTTTGGGCATTCTGCAAATCCAACGTGTTCGTCAGCACCCGCAGGACCTCCAGGCTCTCTTCGATGGAGCAGAGCAGTTCCGCATTCTCGGGGTCATCGGCCAATTGGTCCATCAGGTCGTTGATACGGTGACTACCTTCGAAGCTCAGGCGTTCGGTATCCAAACTGAGTGAGAACCGCTCGGCCTCTCCCGACAAATTGCGCAAGCGCTTCACGTCGATTTCCTCGGCCTGAATCTCCGCACAGAGGTCCTCGTTCAGCACGAACTCGGCCGGCGCCGACAGGGCCTTGGGCAAAGGCATGTTCATATTGCAGATCATCTGCATGATGGCGTAGTTGTGCTCGTAGATATGCCGGAAGGAATTCTCGATCTCCTCCCACGTGCTTTCGAGCAGGTCGTTGAGCACCTGCCGCTGCTGGTCCTTGAACAGATGGCTCAGCGAGTAGTTCTTGCCCCCGAACGTCACGTTCATCAGCCGCATCACTTCGTTGCTGTCGCCCTTGCGGAACGCCTTGATCAGTTCCTCACGCACGCGCCGAAACTCCTCGTCGTCCATCCGGGCCCGCACCGCGGCAAACAGGTTATGATCGCCCAGGTAAAAGACGATCATATCGGCCGCGTGCCGCTCGAACGTGACATTCGACTGAATCGCCACCCGCCCGGACGTCAGCACCTGCACGCCCGCCGCGGTGCGATCGCAATCCTCCATCGTTGCCGAGTAGCAGTAAACCTCCATCACCTCGTCGCACGGCTCTTCGAATACCGAACTGAGCGCCACGTGGGCCCCCACCCGATTCAGATCGATCCGGGCCGGCTCGACGAGAGCCTCGTAGACGTCGCGTCCGTTGTTGAAGGGCCGAACGTTGGCCGGCGCGCTTTCGAGCATGCCCTTGAACTCGGGCACCAGATCCCAATCCTGCACTTCCTGGCACAACTGCATGGAGCGTGCCGCATACTGCATCACCTGGATGGTCTCGATCCCGGCGATATTGTCGAAGAACCAGCCGCAACTCGTGTACATGAGCATGGCGTTGCGCTGCATCTCCAGCAGCTTGAGAAACGTAATCTTATCGCCCAGATCGAGTACGCGACCGGTGGATTTGCTGATGAATTCCTCCACGTTCTCGGGCGACCGATCGTTGATGACCTGGATATAATCGTTCCGCAACCGCCAGGGATCGCTGTGATACTTCGACATGCGCTCTTCATAGACGCCGACCTGCTTGTCTCGTATCCAGTCCAGCGCCTGGCGCAAGGGGGCGCGCCATTGCTGCTTGCCCGAATTGGCGTGGTCGGCCGCACAGCCGCAGTTGCTCTTCCAACGCTCCACACCGTGCGCGCAACTCCACGAGCTGTTCTCCCATATCTCCGCCTCGTGGTCGGGCGGAAACTTCTCCAGGTACTCGCCGTAGATCGTGATCTTGGCCAGGTTGTTCGACTCGATGTGGTGCAGGCAGTAGGCCAGCGCCATGTCGCCGTGCCGATGGTGATGCCCGAACGATTCGCCGTCCGTGGCCACGTGGACCAGGCGCGGGCCGCCGCCATCTTTGGGAAAAGCACTCATCAAGCGGCCGGCGAAATTCTCACCGCTGTGCAAAAGCCCCCCGTACGCGATGTCGTGCGAAGGCGGCCCATTGTAGAAGAACAAGGTGATCTGCTTGCCCGAGGGCAGGTTGCACACGTAAGGAATGGTGGTGTCGATGGTGCCCTCGTTCACGTCGCGCCAGCGGCGCCCGCCGATTTTGCGCACCCGCTTGACCTGGCGCGGTGCCAGGATGGTGAACTTGATCCCGTGCTCGGCCAGCACCTCCAACGACGGCAGGTCCACCGCCGTCTCGGGCAGCCACATTCCCTCCGGCGCCCGCTGGAAGCGCCGCTTGAAATCCTGGATGCCCCAGATGACCTGCGTATGCTTGTCGCGCGTGTTGCACAGCGGCAGGATCATGTGGCCATAGACCTGCGCCAGCGCGCAGCCATGCCCGCTGAAGCGCTCGCGGCTCTTCTTGTCCGCCTCCAGAATGCCCTCATAGACGTCCGGGGCATGCGATTCCAGCCAATAGAGCAGCGTGGGGCCGAAATTGAAGCTGATGCGCTCGTAGTTGCTGGTGATGTCCACGATCTTGCGATCGGGCCCCAAAATGCGGGACGCGGCGTTCTGCCGGTAGCATTCCTCGGTGATTCGGGCATTCCAGTCGTGGTAGGGATACGCCGAATCCTGCATCTCGACATCCTCAAGCCACGCATTCTCCCGAGGCGGCTGATAAAAATGGCCGTGCACGCAAACGTATTTATCCATCAAGTACCTCTCAAAGCCGCTCTCCGCGGCATCATGTCGAAAACAGTCGTGCCCATAGCTGCCGGACGCCGCTGAGGCTTCGGCCCGCCCTGTCGATACGGGCCATCCGGGCATTTGCGGGCAGGCCATACACGCCGCGAGCCCCTGCCACGCAAAGCGGTGATAATAAGGGAACCGGCCCCGCCAGGCAACTCATCTCCGCGATTTCTCGTCCCACGCGGTCTCCCTCTGGAGTTGCCCTTTCAATCCGTCAGACATTGCCGTTTTCTGCCTTTGCAGGTATTATCGTCATTTAGTGATTCTCAGCTACAGCGCTTCGGACATCCAAACTTAACATTGCGGAGCTGACATACTATGACTGCCAAATGCAATTCAACCCAGACGCCTATCGCAATCACACCAGTAACCACCCTTTTTCTCTGTCTACCCCTACTTAACGCCCTGTCGGCATGCGTCGCCGAGGCGAGCACCATGCCGACCCATCTCATGTGCGAAATCATGGCCAGACCCGAATTGACGGCCATCGCTGACCCGCAGCCAGAATTTTCCTGGGTCGTCAATTCCATCGTGCCGGGCGACCGGCAAACGGCCTACCAGATCCTCGTTGCCTCTACAGCCGAAGGAATTGAGCGGAATCAGGGCGACCTCTGGGACAGCGGCAAGGTCGAATCGAACCGATCGAGTGGTGTCGAGTACGCCGGCCGGCCCCTTTCCTCGGCGACCTCCTACCATTGGAAGGTGCGAACCTGGAACAAAAATGGCCAAGTCGGGTCCTACTCCCAGGCTCAGACCTTTCGCACCGGGCAATTGAACGACGAGCACACCACGGCCCGCTACCCCCTGACCACCACCACCGTACAACCCCTGCGCGTTTTGCTGAAAGCACGCGGGCACTATTTCGTGGACTTCGGGTGGGCCGCCTTCGGCACAGTCGAGCTGACTCTCACCAGCCCAACCGCCGGACATCAAATCGAGGTCCATCTGGGCGAAGTCCCGGCCGGCCCCGACAGCGTCAATCGCCAGCCAGGCGGATCGAGACGCTACCGTATGATGATGCTGACGCTCGATGAGGGTACGCACACGTACCAGGTCGCCATCACCCCTGACCCTGACGAACGCAATACCGGCTCACGGGCCATCAAGATGCCTGACGATGTCGGCGAGGTGATGCCGTTTCGCTATTGCGAGATCGTCAACTGCCCTTCCCCGCTCGACGCGTCGACGATCCGCCAAATCGCCGTGCACTATCCTTTCGACGAGACCGCCTCGCGTTTCGAATCGTCCAGCGAGGTGCTCAATGACGTCTGGGACCTGTGCAAGTACAGCATCAAGGCCACCAGTTTCTGCGGGGTCTACGTCGATGGCGACCGCGAGCGCATTCCGTACGAAGCGGACGCGTATATCAACCAACTCTGTCATTACGGCGTCGACCGCGAATACACCATCGCCCGCTACACGCATGAGTATCTCATGACCCGCCCAACCTGGCCGACCGAGTGGATTCTGCATTCGGTGCTGATGGCCTGGGCCGACTATCTGTACACGGGCGACCGCGACTCAATCGCGCATTACTACGACGACCTCAAAGCCAAGACACTGCTGGCTTTGGCCCGCGACGACGGCTTAATCAGCACGCAGACGGGTCTGGTGACCGACGAAGTGCTTCAGTCGATCCATTTCAACGGCCGGCTCCGGGACATCGTCGATTGGCCGCATGGCAACATCCTCGGCCTCAAAGGAGGCTACGGCGAGACCGATGATTTCGAATTCAAGCCGATCAACACCGTCGTCAACGCCTTCCACTACCGGGCACTGCTAGTAATGAGTCGGATCGCCCGGGACCTCGACAAGAGCGCCGACGCCGAGCGCTTCGCCCGGGCGGCCGCCCAGGTCAGGGAATCGTTCAACGACAAGCTGCTCGACCAAGAAAAGGGTATCTACGTCGATGGCGAGGGCAGCACGCACAGTGCTCTGCACGCCAACATGTTCCCCCTGGCGCTGGGTCTGGTACCGCCCGAGCATGTGGGTTCGGTCGCGGAATTCATTAAGAGCCGCGGCATGGTATGCAGCGTCTATGGCTCGCAGTACCTGCTGGAAGCACTCTATGAAGCGGGCGAGGGAGACTACGCGCTACACCTGATGACCGACCGCTCGACGGATCGTAGTTGGCCGCACATGATCTACGACGTGGGCACGACCATCACGCTGGAGGCCTGGGACAACAAGTACAAGCCCAACCAGGACTGGAACCACGCCTGGGGCGCCGCGCCGGCTAACATCATCCCCCGCTGCCTGATGGGCATCCAGCCGCTCGAGCCGGGCTTTGCCAAGGTGCGGATTAAGCCGCAGGTGGGGTCGCTGACCAAGGGCAGCTTCGACCAGCCCACCGTCCGCGGGACGATCCACGCGGATTTCCAGTCGGTCCCGGGCGAATCGTTCGTCCTGAATGTGTCCATCCCGGCCAACGTCGAAGCGACCGTCTATCTGCCTCGCCTGGACAGCCCGAGTGCGGCGGTGACGGTAGATGGCCGGACGGTCCAGGGAACCGCGGCGGGCCGGTTCGTCGCGATCGAAACCGTGGGCTCGGGCAGCCACCATTTCGAACGACGCCGGTAGCCGCAGCGTGAGCATGGATGGCCCCTGCGGGGTCGGATTTTCTGTTGACACGCTTTCAGTGCGAACCTACAATTCGGGTGTCTCATGCGGCTGTAGCTCAATGGTAGAGCGCGACCTTCCCAAGGTCGATGTTGTGAGTTCGAATCTCATCAGCCGCTTTTCTTTTTGCGCCCTTCGCCGCGCGGCCATGCCGGCCGTAAGATTGAATCGGGAATCAGCAGAGCCGCTCGCCCCCTGCTGCACAAGACCGTCAGACCGGGTGGCGTCGCATGCGCGCCCAGGCCCGCCAGAGAAACAGCAGGCTGGCCCCGATGTAGGCCGCGGCGGTAAACAGCATCCAGAACATGGCCGATCCCACATCCCGGAGTCCCCCTTGAACCCAATCGTAGTTGCCAAGGTTGCTGTCAGTCGCGGCAATGGTGATGACCACGGCGTGCACGAACGGATTCATATCCAGATAGAACTCCAGCACGTCACCATCGGCACGAGCCACGGCGAAGATCAGTCCCAGCAACATGGGGACGATCGCCCAGAGACAGGCGGCCAGTGTCACGTTAGCGATCACGGCCATCGTCGTCCGGCGGAAACGCGTGCTGAAGTATACTCCCGCCCCGCACAAAAAGAAGACGACCCAGGTCACCAGGATACCCAGTTGGACGATGGCCAACGGGTGGAGGATGCCCAGCAACGCAAAGGCGATCGCGTGCGCCCCCAGTAACGACCAGGCCATCAGGCAGCGCCGTACGGCGCCGAGGAACTTGCCCCAGAGAATGTCCCAGTTGCTCACGGTCGTGGTCAGCAGGATAGGCCAGGCCCGGGACTCCTTCTCCGACGTGATGCAGGTGGCCGGCTGCACCATCGTCAGTAGAAGTCCCAGACTGACGAAGACCACAACATAGCCGACCTGGACCCCCTCTTCAGCCAGGCCGCCTTCGATGAAGACGAGGATATACGTTAGCAGGAGCAATCCCAGGGCAATGAATTCGGCCACGATCGTGATGACGTTGAGCCGGCCCCACAGGGGCATGCGGCGTTCCTTCCAGAATACGCACGGACCCACCACCCGGCGAATGCGCGTTTCAGCCGCGGCGCGACGGCGCCACTTGGGCCGCTTTCCATCAGCACTGAAGATCTCCTGGCCCGTCGCCTGCCGCAACGCCACCTTCCGGACGAAGATCGTCGCCAGTAGCAACAGCAGCGCCGAACTGCCCAGCGCGATGCCGCAATGAACCGGCCAGTGCATTCCCCCCGCTCCACGCGACATCAGAGCGCTTTCTGTCACCTGGGACATCATGAGAAACGGATTGACATAGGAGACCGCCCGCAGGATCACCTGTTCCGAATACCGTTCGTGGAAGAGGAGCATCGCCAGCAAGGGCACCAGCAGGAACAGAACGCCAGCCCCTAATATGGTCACGATGATGACCGTATGGGCCCGGCGCGTGAAGATCGAGAAGAACAGACTCAAGGTTCCCAGGAAGATGGCCGTCGTCACCGTGATAGACAAGCCGCAGACCAGAAAACGCCAGGGCACGCCGCCAAAGACCCGCACGATCGCCAACAACGGCAGCGTAATCGCCAGCAACAGCAACAACTGAAGCAGCTTACTCAGCAACTTGCCCAGCACGATCTGGAAACTGCCGACCGGCGTGGTCATCAGCAGTCCTAGCGTCTTGCTGTAGATCTCGTCACTGATAGCTGTACTCAGCATGACGATGGCGATCACCTGAGAACCGATGAACTGGAACCAAACGACGAACGTGATGATGACCTGGCCGGCCTGGGCCATGCGCGAGGCCCGGATGAGTGCGGAAGAACCGTGCGGCACGGCCTCCTCCCACACCAGAGCCGCCAGTATCGTGAAAAAGGCGATGTAGATGAAGCGGAGCACGTAGCTGCGCCGGCGCCGGCTCGAGACCCGCAACTCTTTGTCGAAGATCGGGCCCGTCAGCCAGGACAAGCTGCCAATACGCATGATCCAATTGAGGACGATGGTTCCCATCCAGAATTCCCAGTCGATACAACCTGCAAACGTCAATCGTCACGGAACAGTCGCCGGTCGTCAGAAGACACTTCGGCGCAGGCGGCACTTCGCCCGCCAGAAGAACAGTAGCGCCACCGCCACATAGACCAGCGCGCTTTTGGCCAGCACGCTCGTCATCTCCCGAACGTCGAGCATCCCGTGCCGGCTTTCGTAGCGCAAGGTCGACAACGGCACATCAGCGTTCTGCACCCCGGCCGCACCGTCCATAATCATGGACATCTGAATGACCGGGTGAGACAGCATGTAATTGGTGGACAATTCGGATCGCTTGCCCATCATGCCGAGAATGCCGATCACGGCCGGCGCCACCACCCAGAGCCCCACCATCAGCGCGAAGCTGGCAACGACGGACGACGTGGTGCGAGCCGAACGCGTACTGAAGTACAGCCCGGCCCCAATGATGAAACACGTGACCCATACCACGACCAGCACTACATGAACGATCGCAACGGGGTGGATGTATCCGATCAGGACGAACAGCACCAGGTGTCCGGCCAGCAAACCCCAAATGGGCAGGCAACGCCGAAAGGCGCTGACCGCCTTGCCCAACAGGATGTCGCGATCGCGTAGTGCCGTGGCCAGCAATAGCGACCAGGTTTGCGATTCGCGCTCGGCCGTGATGCGCGTGGCGGAGAAGACCACACTGAAAATGATGCCCATCAACAGAAAGAGTAGACCGTAGGAAAACTGGGCAAAGCCATCGTCCAACACCCTTTCCCGTGCAGCCACGATATAGGTGACGATCAGCGCGGCAATGGCCATGCCCAGACCGATGTAGCTGTTGCGATTGTTGACGCCTTGAATGAAGGGGGCCCGCAGTTCCTTCCAAATCACCGGAGGGCCGATCACTCGTTTGACCGGACCGTCCGAGACTTCGTCGGCCACCGCCGCGGCGCCCGCCCCGCGTCTCTTGCGCCACGTCCCGGCCTTGGCGGACAGGTTGAGCTGTCCGGTTGCCTGCCGCAACGCCACCTTGCGAACGACCCGTACGCACCCGCCCAAGATGGCCAGCGTCATGCCGAGTGACAGCAGGCAATGCAGCGGCCAGTGGAAGCTGAGCATCTGTCCCGGCGTCATCGCACGCCACGTCGTCTCGAAGATGCCGCAGAACGGATTCAAATGCGCCAGGAAGATGAGAACGCCGTCCGCAATCGTGGAACGAGTCGTCCCGAGGGCTCCCAACCCGGGCAGCAGGTTGGCCTGCAACATCGCCGCGATGGCCAGGGGCAATGCGAAGTAGAAGCTGCCGAGCACGAACATGGTACGAACGATCACCGCGTAGGCCCGCCGGTTGTGAATGGAAAACGCCAGGCTCAACGTCCCGGCCAGCAGGACCGACGTCAGCGTGATACAGAAGCTCGACAGCAGATAGCTCCACGACACCCCGCCGAGCACCCGGACGATCGCCAGGACGGGCAACGTAATCCCCAGGAGCAGCACCAGTTGCAGCAGCTTGCTGAGCACCTTGCCCATGACCACCTGGAGGCTGTTGATCGGCGTGGTCATCAGCAGACCGAGCGTGCGATGGTAGATTTCATCACTGATCGCGGTGCTGAGCATGATCACGGCCAGTACCTGGGTGGCCACGAACTGGAAGACCACCGTGGTGGTGACGATCTGCTTGCCGGCGACCGCCATGCGGGAGCGCTGAAAGGCCGCATTGCCTTGTTGATACTCCACGATGCTCATCCAGACGATGGCGACGAACACCGTCAGCAGCAATACGTAGATCGAGCGCAGCCAGTAATTACGCCGGCGTCGGGACGAGACGCGCAGCTCCTTGCCGAAGATCGGCCCCGTCAGCCATCCCAACCGCGGCCATGTTTTCTTCAACACCGCAGACATTAAAGACCTCTACAACCTCCCGTGATATATAACACTATGGCCTAGGCAAACACATTGCGCCGCAAGCGCTGCGTGGCCAGCCGCAAGAAGAGCACTCCCAGGCCCACGTGAACGATGGCCGGCCCAAGAGACATCAGCAATTGCACGAAGGGCATCGAGTAGGCGCCGGGACCACCCCGCCGCATCATGAAGGCCGCCCCCATCGACAGCGGAAAACCACAACAGAAGATCTTCGAACCGAAGTAGATCCCCAGCGTCGCCGCGACGGCGGCCGTCGTTGTCCTCAATCGAACGCTCAGATACAGTCCCAGGCCCACCAGGAATGCGGCCGCACTGACCAACCCCAGGACGATCCTCAGCACGGAGAGCATGACCAACATGAGATTGATATCGGCCAGAGGCGCCGAGAAACCGAAGAACAGATAGAGCAAGGGCACCGGCGCCAGTAACCAGAGACAGCGGCGCAGGATGCCGGAGGCTTTGCCCCGGGCAATCTCGCGATTGGCCAGCGGTGTGGTCAGCAGGATGGGCCAGGTGCGCGCCTCTTTTTCGCGTGTGATGGCCGAAGCGGCCGCCGTTGCCACCGCCACGACGAAGGCCAGTTGCAGCGCCTGAATCGGCAGGAGAAACACGACAAACGACCTGCCACCAGCCAAGAGTAGCGCGATCAGCGCAGCGACACAAAGAACCAGGGCAATACCGGCGTAAATGACGCTGCGCCGTCCGCCTCTGAACCACGGTCGAAGCCGTTCCTTCCACACAATGGGCGAGCCTGTGACATGTCTGATCGCCCGGCGTCGACGCCAGAGCCCCGAGCCCGGCCGCACCGGCACTTCTCCTCGGGCACCGCCGTGACGACCTTCGACCTGGGCCATGATGGAGACGATCGTGATCCTGCGCACCCGCCAAATGGCCAGCAGAAGCACAAGGGCCGTGACTCCCAAAGCCACCGCACAATGGAGCGGCCAGGCGAGGCCGCCGGGCCCGCCGGAGGCACCCAACATACTCTTCGTTTCCGCCAATAAGAGCACATATGGGTTGCTCAGAAACAAGATGGACGCCGCGCGCGTGTGGGAAAGGTAACCGGCCTGACTCAGGCTGAGAAAACACGCCGCGCCGCCACCCCACAACAGAAGGCACCACGCAAGGACACTGGTGACAACCCGTTGAAACTGGCCGCCCCGAATCGAGACGAGCAGACTCAGCGAACCGACGAAGAGGGCCGTCGTCAGCGTGACGCACAGTCCGGCCACGACGTAATCCCACGGCACGCCCCCGAAGACGCGCACCAGCGCCAATAGAGGCAGGCTCGCCGCCAACAGAAGGATCAATTGCAGGAGTTTGCTGAACAGCTTGCCCAAAACGATCTGTACGCTACCGATCGGCGTCACGAGCAGCGCATCCAGCGTACGCTGGCGGATCTCTCCACCGATGGCATCGCTGAGCAGCACAGTGGCCAGGAACTGCCCCGTCACGAACTGGAACCAGACAACGGTCATGATGACAAACTTGCCCGCCTCGGCCATGCGGGACATCTGTACGAGCGCCGAGCTGGTGCTGGGCAGGCGCACGTGAAGGAGCCAGAGATTGACGGTCACCAGCAGCAGCAAACACACGTAGACGCAGCGCAGGATATAGAGCCTTCGCTGTCGACTGGAGACGCGCAGCTCCTTGTCAAACAGCGGGCCGGCCAGGCGCAAAGGGTTGGCCTGCTCGAACAGACTCATTGTCAGCGGCGTCGTCATGGTTCG
>Ga0272443_10004964_pt1 | contig 14030 bp, 8 predicted proteins | sample SSMAcet12_FD_193581 | JGI IMG/M metagenome (GOLD analysis project Ga0272443, IMG submission 193581) | Marine sediment archaeal communities from Little Sippewissett salt marsh, Falmouth, MA, United States - SSM-Acet-12 | ecosystem: Environmental > Aquatic > Marine > Wetlands > Sediment ...
TCCCACCCTCTCCGCACAAGCTGCCGTTCACTGTCGCGGGCCGGAAAAGGCTTTTTCAGCACTATGCTCTTTCCCGATATTTCATCATATTCCACAGCCAGCACGCCTTGCGGCGGACCGGGATGCCGCCGTGCACCGTGACAGAACGGAAGCTAAAAAAACACAGAGGAACTATGACGAAAACCGTCAGGGAGGTCAAGCCATCCGACGCCTATGTGATGGCGAAAAAAGGGGTGCTGCTTGTCGACGTGCGTGAACCTGTCGAAATTGCGCGAAAAGCATACGATGTACCCAACATTCTGCACATACCCATGAGCCGCTTCCAGAAAGAGTTTCCCGAAATACCGTCCGATCGCAAGGTGATCATCGCCTGCCGGCAGGGAAATCGCAGCATGGCAGCCGCACGGTTCCTGATGGAGCGGGGCTACCGCAAGGTCGTCAATCTGCAGCACGGGATTATCCAATGGGAGCGCGAAGGTCTTCCGGTAAAAAGCGAACCGCGGCGGGGCCTCCTGTCGCAACTGCTGCGCATGTTCAAGAAAACATCATAAACCGGGCAAAACACAAGCCGGTCGCCTGCAGAGGCGGCAAGCTCAGCCGCTCCTTCTCGCCCCGCCCTTGATGGTGGACTTCCAGTTCCACATGTTCACCTCGTCGCGAATCTCCGCGCAGACCTTCAGCACGTATTCCAGCTCATCCCTCTGCAGGCCGCTGTGCAGCGAGAACCGCATGAGAGAACGGTTCTTCGGAGTCGCCGGCGTAAGGAACACCGATCCGAACACGTCGCGCTCCTCGAGGGAGTCACGGAAAATTTCCGTATCGCTTTCGAGACCGCTCTCGATGGCGATGATCTGCGAATCGCTCACGATGTTGTAACCCAGTTCGCGAAGTCCGTCCCGGAGAAACTGCGAGTTTTCGTCAAGCCGCGCCCGCCTGTCGTCCCCCTGCCGGATCACGTCGAGAGTCGCCCTGAGGCCCGCTATCTCGTGCGGCAACAGAGCCGAACTGAAAATCGCGGGATAGGCCAGGTAGGGATAGTACTTCGCGAAATGAGCGGAGGAGAAGATGATGCCGGCCCTTCCGGCAAAGGCCTTCGCCAGGCTGGCGGTGATGAAGTGAACCCTGTCGGTAAGCCCGAACTGATCGACCAGGCCCGCGCCGTGCCTCCCGTGCGTTCCGAGTGAATGGGACTCGTCCACGACCGAAGCGCAGCCGTACTGTTCGGCGATATCGATAATGTCCTTCAGGGGAGCGATATCGCCGGTGGTGCTGTAGAGCGAATCCACCAGCACGATGCCCGGCCCGTGCTCTTTCACCATACGTTCGAGATGCCCGGGATCGTTGTGGCGGAAGGCATACGGGGTCGCTCCGGAAACGTTGATCCCCTCCCAGAGGGACATATGGGTGAAGAAGTCGATGTATACCGGAGTATTTTCGTCGGCGATGACCTGCATCAGGCCGACATTCGCGGCCCACCCCGACTGGCAGAGCACGGAGCTCTCGAAACCGGCGAAATCGGCCATGGCTTTTTCATAAAGGGACTTTTCACTCCCTTCGTGCAGAAAAACGGCGGACATGACCAGTTCCCTGCCGGCATTCTCCAGCAGTTCGATCTGGGCGCGGGTAATCTCGGGGTGTTTTGAAATATTCAGATAGTCGTTACTCTGAAGCACGACGGCGCCCGGCCCGGGGTTCCTGTTGCCGAGCACGAGCGGCTTGCCGTTTTTCCTCGGGCTGAAGGTTTCTTCCTGGCATTTCCCGAGTTTTTCCTCGATAAAATCCGGCAGCGGTTTTGTTGTCTTTGGAGACCTTGCGTTCATCCTGTCTCTGGATACACTTTCTACCGACATGTTGGTTATCCAGTTGGAAACACGACTTGCATACGAAGTCGAAGTAACACGTTTTATCTATAACTTGCGCACAACACGAAAATCCTGAATTGACGTTATCAACCGTATATAAAATAATAAGTTGCTGGACGTTAAAAAATTTTTTTTCACATCACGTGTTTTTTTATGTCGGTATTACGCCAATATTCACTCTTTTCCCTGGGAAACGGAATTTCTGTATCTTTCCCCCTCCGTTTTTTATTACTTTTCAACAAAAAACATAGCCTTTAACCCGAATACATTTTCAGGCACGTTCACGGATAGTGGCGCATTCAATGGCAAAAATTCCGCATATTGCAGAAAGGGATTTTGACACGCCGAGCATTCTGATCAGAGGTTTGAAAAGTGTTTCCCTCCTTTTCCCGGACAAGACGCCGCGACCGTAACAACACGCTGCAATAAGGCCGATCGGGCGGAGTGTTGGCCGAAATTCTTCCAATTCCCCCGATCAGAGCTTCTTGACCACAGCCATATAGCCGAAAAAACAGGGCCCCTGTAGAATGATCTCGTTCAAGGATGTTAACGAAAAGATCCGGAGAAAAATTCTCTACATCCATGAGAATGCCGAACCGAACATCCCGGTCATGGGCCTGTTCGGTCTCGTGGGGTTCCCGCTTTTCTATATCGTCTGGGCATATATTTTCCCGCAGAAATTTGAAAGCCTTGAATTTCGCCTGTTCATCGCGGTGCTCAGCCTGCCGTGGTTTTTCTATCATTATCTTCCCGCGAGGCTGAAATCCCTGTTCCCCGTTTATCTCCCGCTGTCGACATGGGTCATGATCCCCTTCTTCTTCAACTTCATGCTGCTCAAGAACGAATGGTCGATAGTCTGGACGATGTCTACCATGGCGGGCCTTTTCCTCATGATCCTGCTCATAAACGACTGGCTACTCATAACCCTGCTGACGGTGTCTGCATATCTGGCGGCATATTACGCCGTATGGCTCGTCGACGGACACGTCGGCTTTGCTTATTTTCAGCTCGAATACATACCGATCCTCACCTTCGGTATCGTCGGCAGCATCATTTTCAGCCACCGGAAACAGATTGCGGACCAGACGAAGATATTCCTCCTGCACAGCCTTGGCGGCAGCATAGCACATGAGATGAGAAATCCCTTGAATACGATCATCAACGCAATGGGATCGCTTCAGTCGATACTTCCCGAAAAACCAAGGCCAGAGAAAGAGAACCGGCAATACGCCCTCAGCCGTTCCGGGCTCATCTCTCTGCACAACGTCCTGGAGGAAAACACGGAAACCGTGCTTCGGGCGAACAAGATCATCGATTCGATTCTCGCGAGCATGCAGGGCAGATCCCTGCAGCCGACAAGCTTCAAAAAAATCTCCGCGAAAAACAGCATCCGCAACGCCGTCGACACATACAGCTACAAGTCCAGGAATGAGCGCGACCTGATCCTCGTAACGACAAAAAAAGATTTCGATTTCTTCGGTGACAAGGATCTGTTCGTCTACGTGCTCTTCAACCTCGTCAAGAACGCCCTCTACTACAAAAACAAACCCGGTTTCCGGATAGAGATCTCGACCGATGAAAAAGCAACGGGCAACTTCGTTACCGTGCGCGACACGGGACCGGGCATTCCGTCCAAAAACATCGACAGGATCTTCGACAGCTTCTATACGTCCGGGAAAAAGGGCGGCGTCGGCCTGGGACTTGCGTTCTGCAAGCGGGTTATCAATTCTTTCGGCGGAGAAATAACCTGCCGTTCGAAAGAGCACGAATGGACGGAATTCGTCATCAGGCTGCCGCGCTACGACTCCCCGGAAAGCGAACAGCTAAAGCGGGAGGTGTTGCGAACGAAAGACATTCTTATCGTCGACGACAGCCAGACGAACAGGCTCATCGCTTCGAAATACCTTGCCGAATGGAACTGCAGGACCGCCCAGGCTGAAAACGGAGCCCAGGCGATAGCGCTGCTTTCGAAGAAAAAATTCGACCTTGTGCTGATGGACGTCGAAATGCCGGTCATGAAGGGAGACGAGGCGACCAGACGCATCCGCGCGGGGACGCTGCAATCTTCGTTCGACAGCAGGGACATCCCGATCATCGGCGTTTCGGCTCTTCCGGAACCTGAAATCCATCGCAGAACCATTGGCGCCGGAATGAACCGGTTTCTTTCGAAACCGATCTCGAAAGATGACCTGTCGGACGTTTTCGAACAATATTTCTTCGCCGAACGCAAACAAACCGCCTTTTCGACGGACAAGGCGCTCGAAGGCACGAGCATTCTCGTCGTGGACGACAATCTCACCAGCAGAAAATACCTGAGCGCTATTCTGGAACGCATGGGTGCAAACGTATCGCAGGCGGAAAACGGCCAGGAAGCGATCGCATGCCTCGAACGGGAAGATTACGACATCGTGCTCCTCGATATGGAAATGCCGGTGCTGAACGGCGTTGAAACCGCCATAAAAATCAGGGAGGGGTCGTGTTTTACCAGGTTCCGGTCGTTCCGCGATATTCCGATCATCGCCCTGACCGGCAACACGGAAGACAACGATATTGCGCTCACGCGCGAAAGCGGCATGAATGCTCATCTGGGAAAACCTGTTTCCAGGGAAGAGCTGCTTAAAACCCTCTCGTTCTGGCTTGCAAAATAAATAACACGCCTCTCCCATGCCGAAACCGCTTCTGATCGTCAGGAACATCACCCATGAAGGCCCGGGACTTCTTTCCGGACTGATCGCGACATACGGCATTGCCGTTCACACCGTCGATCTTTCGAAAGAGGAACCCTACCCGGACCCGAGGAACTTTTCAGCCGTCGTCACGCTCGGCGGTCCCCAGAGCGCCAACGATCGCAGCGGGGTCATGCTGGACGAACTCGAAAAAACACGCATCGTTCTCGAAGAGGACATTCCCTACCTGGGAATATGCCTGGGAATGCAGGTGCTGGCGAAAGCAGCCGGCGGAACGGTCCGGGCCTGTGAAGTGAAGGAAACCGGCTTTTTCGGTCCCGACGGCGCCCCATTCACGGTCGAGCTGACGCCGGAAGGCCGACTGGACCCGCTGTTCGACGAGCTCGACGACAGCTTCAGGGTATTCCAGCTGCATGGCGAAACGGCTGTTCCGGGCGATGAAACCCGGCTTCTGGGCGAGGGAAAATGCTGCCGGAACCAGATCATAAGAACCACGGACCGCGCCTACGGCATCCAGTCGCACTTCGAACTAACCGAACCGATGTTTCTCGCGTGGCTTTCCATCGACCGTGATCTGCGCGCGATGGACCGAGCCAAACTGATCGAAAACTACCGGGACATCGCCGCCGCATATGAAACCACCGGAAAGACCCTGCTGAAAAACTTTTTGCGGATAGCCGAACTTATCTGAAAAGGCGGGCTGCTCCCCCGCTTTTTTCCTGAACGCGTGAACCCGTTCGCAAAACCCCGCAGAAGCATGATCCATCCGGAACGATCGAGAGTCATAAGGAACACCCCGTCAATCAGCGGTCCTGTCGTCTACTGGATGTCGCGGGACCAGAGAGTCAGGCACAACTGGGCGATGCTCTTTGCGGCCGATCTGGCCGAGCGGCACCGCCAGCCGCTCTTCGTGGTGTTCAACGTCGTCCCGTCGTTCCCTGAAGCCACGCTGAGGCACTACGACTTCATGCTCAGGGGGCTCATGGAAGTGGAGAGCGACCTCCGGCGGCTCGGCGTTCCTTTTTTCGCAACGAGCGGAGAGCCCGGCGAGGAAATCCCCCGTTTTCTCTTCACAAAAAAAGCGGGGGCGCTGGTCGTCGATTTCTCCCCGCTGAAGATCAGCCGGACGTGGAAAAACGATGTGTATCAAAAGACGACCCTGGCGTTTTTCGAAGTCGATGCGCACAACATCGTCCCCTGCCGCGCCGCGTCGGCAAAACAGGAATATTCGGCGCGAACCCTGCGGCCGAAAATCAACGGCAGGCTGACGGAGTTTCTCACGAATTTCCCCGAGCCGCATCCGGCGAAGACAGGAGAGGCCGACAAAGCGCCTCCCGTCGACTGGGAACGCCTTTTCCGTTCGCTGAGAGTGGACCGCAACGTCCTGCCCGTGCCGACGGCCGTTCCCGGAGAAAAGGCGGCACAGCAGAGGCTTTCCGCCTTTGCTGCACAACGTCTCAACGCCTACGACAAACAGCGCAACGACCCCAACGCGAACATGGTTTCGGAGCTGTCCCCCTATCTTCATTTCGGACAGATAAGCGCGCAGCATGTCGCGCTGACCGTGCAGCAGGGCGACGCCGCACAGGCCGCTAAGGACGCTTTCCTCGAGGAGCTGATCGTCAGGCGCGAGCTTTCGGAAAACTTCTGTTTCCACAATGAACGCTACGACTCGCTGGAAGGCATCCCGCAATGGGCGAAGGAAACGCTCGACCGGCACCGGGCCGATCCCAGAGAATACATCTACGAGCGGGAAGCGTTCGATACGGGCTCGACGCACGACCCGCTCTGGAACGCGGCGCAGCTCCGGCTGAGGCAAACCGGAAGGATGCACGGTTACATGCGGATGTACTGGGCGAAAAAAATTCTCGAGTGGTCCGTCGACCCTGAAACGGCTTTCGACACGGCACTCCATCTCAACGACCGCTACGCGCTCGACGGAAGAGATCCGAACGGTTATACCGGCGTCGCCTGGTCCATCGGAGGGCTGCACGACCGGCCCTGGTTCGAACGCCCCGTTTTTGGCAAAATCCGCTACATGAACTATAATGGTTGCGCGAGAAAGTTCGACACGGACCGCTACATGCAGACCACGCAGGCGGTTACGGACGCAAACACCCAAGGCGGAGCTCAATGACAAACATCGTATTCCTCGACATCGCGCTGGTGGTCATCATTTCGACGATCCTCGGCTGGCTCGCCCTCCTCGGCCGGCAGCCGATCATCATCGCCTACATCGTCGCCGGAGTGATCCTCGGCCCGTGGGGATTGAAATATGTCACTGAAATCGAGTTCATCAACGAAGCCTCGGACATCGGCATCACGCTGCTCCTCTTTCTGGCCGGACTCGCGCTGCACCCGCGAAAACTCATGGAACTCTTCAGCAGGACCTTTCCGCTGACCCTGCTGACAAGCGCGCTGTTCGCCACGATCGCCGGCGGCATTCTCTATCTCCTCGGCGGTTCCGTTTCCGAATCGGCCATTACCGCCGCGGCGATGATGTTTTCGAGCACGATCCTGGTGGTCAAGCTCATGCCGACCATCTCGCTCCACCAGAAACACATGGGTGCCGTGGCCATCTCGGTGCTGATCATGCAGGATATCCTTGCGGTGCTCACCATCAGCTTCATCAACGGCGGCAGCGGCTCGTCGCTCGGCGGCTGGGTGCTGAGCATAGTGGTAGGAATCGTGCTGACGGCAGCCGCCATCGTCGCCGAACAGTTCGTCATTCGCAGGATGATGGCGCAGGTGCAGCGCTACAACGAGCTGCTCAACCTCCTGGCCCTGGCATGGTGCTTCGCGCTCGCGCTGCTCGCGGAAAAGATCGGCATGAGCCATGAAATCGGGGCGTTCATCGCCGGAGTCTCCCTGGCGAGAGGTCCGCTGTCGAACTACCTGGGCGAAAACCTGAAGTTCCTGAGGGACTTTTTCCTGGTGCTCTTCTTTTTCACCCTCGGCGCGAAACTGGATTTCGCACTTCTTGGAAGCGTTCTCTGGCCGGCCGTGCTTATTTCCGGCGTGCTGCTCCTCCTCAAACCGCTGGTGTTCCGTTACGCCTTCAGCCTGACGGGTGAAAACCCGAAACTCAGCCGCGAAATGGGTTTCAGGCTCGGACAGAACAGCGAATTTTCCCTGATCATCGCGATACTCGCCGCGGAGAGCGGCATGATCAGCGGCATGACATCCCAGCTCATCCAGCTTGTGGCCATCATCACCATGACCATCTCATCCTATCTGGTCGTCTTCCTCTTCCCGACCCCCCTCGGCACCACCCGTCCGCTGAAGATAGACTGAAAAATGTATGTTGATTTGTTGAATCGTTGAACTGGTAAATAACAGCTTGAGACAGAACTCATCGTTGCAATACGCTCGTCATCAGAGAACAGGCGTCAAACAATTCAACAAATCAACGATTCAACAACATATTAGTCAAGCCAGCTGCAGATCGAGTAAAAATGCACGTTGATTTGTTGAACTGTTGAATCGTTGAATCGGTCTGGAAAAAAGCCGGGATGGAAAACCTGTCCGGGCAACCCCCAAATGCAAATCCCCGGTATTTCCCGGGGATTCTGCAGGTATACTCGGACACTTTTCTTTCCTCAGTTCAACACCTCAACAAATCAACGATTCAACAGCATAAAATCACGCCAGCTGCAGATCGATGGTGCGGCGCTGGAGATCGACCTTGAAAATCTTCACCTTGGTCCTGTTGCCGATCTGCAGCCTCCTCTTGCGGCGCTTTCCGACGAGGGAGTAGGTGGATTCGTCGTATTCGTAATAGTCGTCCGTCAGGTTGCGCATGTGCACGAGGCCCTCGATGGCGAACTCCTCGAGGCGCACGTAGATACCGAACTCGGTGGCCCCGGAGATGATGCCCGAATAGACCTTGCCGACGTGCGTGGACATGTACTCGACCTGTTTGAGCTTGATCGACTCGCGCTCGGCTTCAACGGCGCTTTTCTCGCGTTCGTTGGCGATCCGGCAGACCTCGTCGATTCTCGACGAGATGCCTGCGAGACGCTCGGAAGACATTTTCCGGCGTTTTTTGCGCAGATGTTCGTACTCGAAAAGCAGCCGATGGACCACGAGATCGGAGTACCTCCTGATCGGCGAGGTGAAATGGGTATAGTACTCGAAACCGAGCCCGAAATGCCCTTCGTTCTCACGCTGGTACTGCGCCTTGGCCATGGAGCGCAGGACAAGTTCGTTGACCAGGAACTCGACATTGGTCCCGTGCACCTGCTTCAACAGATCCCGCAGGGCTTTCGAAGTCACGGTCGGGTTACCATTCTTCGATTTGCCGTTCAACTGAAGATTGTACCCGATCTTGCGGACGAAATTGGCCAGGATCCCGACCTTTTCTTCCTGCGGAGAGCCATGCACCCTGTAGACCGAAGGATATCCCTTCTTCTGGTCCGCGGAGAATGTCGTGTGGATGTATTCGGCAACCTTCCGGTTGGCCAGCAGCATGAATTCCTCGATGAGGCGGTGGCTGTTCAGGCGCTCCTTCTTGACGACTTCGACCGGTTCGCCCTTGCTGCCGAGCCTGAAACGCACCTCCTCGGTCTCGAATTCGAGCCCGCCGCCGGCGAGCCGTTTCTCCCGCAGCGTGGTGCTGATGCGCTCCAGCAGCTGCAGTTCCTTGAAGTAATCGCCCTTCCCCTTGTCGAGAATGCCCTGCACGTCCTCGTAGGTGAACCGCCTCTTCGAGTTGATGACCGTTTTGGCGAATTCATGGTCCAGCACTTCCCCGCTGGACTTCATCCTGAAAAAGACCGAGAACGCCATTCTGTCGACGCCGGGGTTCAGGCTGCAGATCTGCTCCGAAAGCCTGGACGGAAGCATGGGAATGACACGGTCGACAAGGTAGACGGACGTCGCCCGCTTCATGGCTTCGCGATCGAGAGGCGAATCTTCCCTGACGTAATGCGAGACATCGGCGATGTGAACGCCTATTCTCCATACTCCCCTTGAAAGAGGCTCTACGGAAAGCGCGTCGTCGAAATCCTTCGCGTCGACCGGATCGATGGTGAAAACGGTTTTGTCGCGGATGTCGGTGCGCCCCTCGATATCGGCATCCCGGATTTCCTCGCTGACGGCCGCGACCTCCCTGAGAAGCGCTTCGTCGAAGGTCTCGTCGATGCCGTGGCTGCGCGCGATGGCGCTGACTTCGACCTCCGAGCTCCCTGCTTCGCCGAGCACCTCGAGCACCTCGCCGCGTATGGCGCCGTTCTTCTGAAACGCCAGGTTCCCCACCACGACTTTCTGCCCGTCCGAAGCTCCCGCCGCGTCCTTGATGCGCACGCTTATTTCAGCGAGTATTTTCTTGATGTCGGGCTGCAGCTGGAACTTGCGGTTCTTGCGGACCAGGGTTCCGACCACGCTGTGCAGCGAACGGCTGACGACCTTGACGACAGTGCCTTCGCAGCGCTGATGCGGCGTAACCTGGGAACGGTAGGTTTTCGGAACGGTGGTGACGGCAACCTCCACTTCGTCACCGTGAACAGCGCCGCCGAGAGCTTCCGAAGGAATGAAGAGGTCGTCGTCGTAGCCTTCGACGGTCACGAAGCCATAGCCGTTGGGATGGGTGCTGATTTTGCCGACATGCTGCTCGTCGACGTTGTAGTGCCGTTTGTCGGGACAGGGAAACTGCTTGGCCTGGACAAGGACGTCCTCGTAGGTGGGAAGCTCCTGCCCGGCAAGGCCGTAACTGCGTTTCGAGTCCTTGTCGACGACGCCTTCTTCCTGGAGTTTGTGCAGCACATACCAGAATCCCGGCAGGTGACGGGATTCGCCGTAACCGATTTTCCTTGCGAGTTCGACCGAGCGGAAACGCTCGCCTTCGTGATCGGAGAGATAGTTGATTATCTCCGAGGTAAGGGAAGTCTCTCCCTTCCGGACCAGAAACTCGTTGATCAGGATATGATCATTCGGCTTGACCCTCGGTTCGGCTGACGGTCTGGAATCCTGCTTCTTTTTTCTTTTCTGTACCTTGCTGTTGCCACCAGTGTTACCGGTGCTTTTCCTGCTCCTTTTTCCCACCTGACATCTCTTTAAATTATAAACCACCGACACTCTCCGGCACACCGCGCCCCGTAGAGGCGCCCCAGGCAGTTACCGGATGCCTTTTTACAGGCATAATGTCTTATGTAAAAACAAAGTAACAACCTCTCGCCACATGCGCAACTTCCGGCCTTTCCGGCCGGGGCATTTTCATGCTGCATGGCAGGGGAAAACACGGCAGGCTCCGTTACCGTACGCACTGAGTCGATACTTGGTTATCCGTCGACCAGGGGACGCACAGCCGGCAAATAAAGCGATAATATCGAAAAAAAAGCGCTGCCCACCAATTTCCTCAACAAAGTTTTCACATTGACGATGACCGGAGGCGTATATTTTCCAAGGTACTTTCGCCCGCGCAATACGGCATCCATCATTCGACGGTCGAGATCGAATTCCCCGAAGAGTCCTGCAGAAACCATGAAGACGGCCGATGCCACTAAGCGCATTCGCGACGGATTTTTTCCGCGAGGTTGGTAAGCCGCACCGAGGCGTCGCGGTTACTGACGGCCATCGAGAGCGCTTTCTTCTGCCCGATGATCATCACCAGTTCGCGGCCCCTCGTGACAGCCGTGTAGAGCAGGTTTCTCCGCAGCAGCATGTAATGCTGCATGGCGAGCGGGATCACGACGGCCGGATATTCCGATCCCTGGCTCTTGTGAATGCTGGTGGCGTAGGCCAGGCCAAGTTCGTCGAGTTCGCCGAACGCATACCCGACCTCCCTGCCGTCGAAGTCCACCGTAACGAGCTTTTCGTCCTCGTCGACGGAAAGGATGACCCCGATATCGCCGTTGAACACCTCCTTGTCGTAATCGTTGACCTGCTGGATCACCTTGTCCCCTGCGGCGTAGTTCGTTCCGAACCGCATGACGCCTCCCCGGCTTTCGGGATTGAGGACCTTCTGCAGGGAGATGTTGAGCGATGCGGTGCCCAGCCCTCCCCGGTTCATGGGACTCAGCACCTGTATATCCTTCACGGGATCGAAGCCGAATGTGGCGGGAATCCGGTTCAGGACCACTTCCAGCAGCTTCGAGTGAATCTCCTCGGGTGTTTCCGCCTCCACGAAATAAAAATCCGTCAGCCCTCCGCCGTCGTGGTTGAGCGGCGGTTCACCGCTGTTGATCCGGTGGGCGTTGACGATAATCCTCGATTCGGCGGCCTGCCGGAAAATCTCGGTCAGCCTGACGACCGGCACCGCGCCGGAAGCGATCATATCGTCGAGCACCGCGCCTGGACCCACGGAGGGAAGCTGGTCCGCATCGCCGACGATGATGAGCGCCGCGTTGCGCGGAACCGCCGACAACAGCGCGTGCATGAGTGAAACATCGATCATGGACGCTTCGTCGACGACCACGAGATCGGCGGCAAGGGGATTGTTTCTCGTGTGTTTGAAGCCGAACGTCGCAGGGTCGAACGCGAGCAGGCGGTGAATGGTGCGGGCTTCGAGGCCGGTGGATTCCGAAAGCCGTTTGGCCGCCCTGCCGGTAGGCGCGCACAGAAGCACCCGCTGCCCCAGCGACCGGACGATGCGGAGCAGGGCGTTGAGAATCGTGGTCTTGCCGACGCCCGGACCTCCCGTGACGACGAGAAGCTTGCTGGCAAGCGCCAGGGAAAGGGCTTCCTTCTGCGACCGGGAAAGCGCCAGGCCGGTTTCGGCTTCGACTTCCGCCAGAGCCGTGGCGGCGTCCACCTCCCCCCAGGGCACCGGACCGCCGCGAAGCTCGCCGATTGCTTCCGCGACGCCGCTTTCGGCCCGGTAGACGGGAGCGAGGTAGATGCAGGGCTCGCCCCCTATCTCGTCCTGAACGAAGCCCCCCTCGACGACCTCCTGCCTGATTGCTTCGATAACGAGCCCTTCGTCGATGCCGAGCAATGTGACCGCCTCGGCTGTAAGGCGCTCTTTCGTGGCCGCACAGTGGCCTTCCGAGGAAATTTCCTGCAGGACATGACGCAGACCAGCGCGCGCGCGCACGATGGAATCACGCGGGATGCCAAGCCGGGAGGCTATGGTGTCGGCGGTTTTGAAGCCGATGCCCTGGATATCGAGCACGAGCCTGTAAGGGTTGGCGCTGACCGTTGCGATGGCGCGCTCGCCGTAGGTCTTGTATATCCGCACGGCCCTCGCGGTCCCTACGCCGTGCGACTGCAGAAAGACCATGATATCCCGAACGGCCCGCTGCTCCTGCCACGCCTCAATGACCATCTCCATGCGCCTGCGGCCGATACCGGGCAGCGACAGCATTTTCTCCGGCTGGCGCTCTATGACCGAAAAGACCTCTTCGCCGAACGCCTTCACCAGAACCTTCGCGAAGTGCGGCCCGATCCCCCGGACCATGCCCGACGCGAGGTACTTCTCTATACCCTCCGTCGTCGCGGGAGGAACGACCAGGAGTTCGCTCGCTCTGAACTGCGGACCGTAGGTCTTGTCGTTGACCCACTCGCCGCTTCCCTCGACGAATTCACCGGGGGAAACGGCCGCGAGGTAACCCGTGACGGCAACGGACTCCTGCCGTCCCTTCACCCTGACGCGCAGCACGCTGAAACCCGTATCCTCGCTGTGATAGGTGATTCGTTCGACCGTTCCCGAAATCCTTTCCGGTTTCGGATCGGCGGACAACGTTTCGTTCATGGAACAGGACTGTTGTTGGAATAACGACCGGCGCGCCTACTTTCGGTAGATGCTCTTCAGGAGCCTGTCGAGCTGATCGAGCGTCACGCCGCCGCGCCCCTTCCTGCGGGAAGCGGCGTCTCCATCGCCGATGGCTTCGGGATACGATGCGGCGGGACGTTCGCGGACCCTGAAGGTTTCCGACGCCCGGTCCTCGGCTCCGTTGCTCCACAGCACGGTGACCACCTCGTATTCGCCCGGCACGGCGTTTTCGGGAAGCCTGAAACGGATCGAATCGCGGTTAGCTCCCCTCGAAGCGGTAACCTTGCGCTCCAGAGGCTCCATGATCGTAAGCCCGTCACGCTTCAGGATCCTCTGCTGCCTTACGGCGATGCCGTTGCCTTCATCCGGCCCTTCAAGATCGTACTCGACCGAGACCGTCACACGGCCGCCGGGAAAAACAGCGCCGGGAACGACCGAACTTTCCGCAATCCTCACAACGGGCTCGGGAGCGATCCTGAACGTCACGCTGCCCCTGAGCCGTTCCCCGGAAATCAGGCGCACCTCGTAGCGTCCGCTGTCGAAATCGTGGCTGCACGAATCGAGCAGCTCGCCCCGGGACTCCCTGAGTCGAACGCTTCGCTGTTCGAAAGCCTCGCCGTTTTTCATCCAGACGATGTCGAGCGTCTCTCCGCTTTGTGCCGCACCCGCGTATTTCACGTAGCAATAGAGGCTCCTGTTTCCCGGCGCGTAATACCGGGAACGTCCGGAAACCCCCTCGCGCATATCGGTGCTTTCGGTAACGAACGCCCC
>Ga0272443_10004965_pt1 | contig 14025 bp, 12 predicted proteins | sample SSMAcet12_FD_193581 | JGI IMG/M metagenome (GOLD analysis project Ga0272443, IMG submission 193581) | Marine sediment archaeal communities from Little Sippewissett salt marsh, Falmouth, MA, United States - SSM-Acet-12 | ecosystem: Environmental > Aquatic > Marine > Wetlands > Sediment ...
AAGAAGTGGTAGGTGAATTTAAGGGTGTAATCTCAGTGATATAATAATATGGATAAGAAAAAATAAAATTTTTCCTTTTTGTGATATAATACACCGGGCTTATTTTTCCTTTTAGCGCAAGTTTCGGAAACGTTCGCAGGGCCGTACACATTCATCAAATCCAAAGGTTAAATGGCCTCACAGGGTCATAAAACTTTCCGATTTTCGCCTGAAAGCGGAAAGGGTCTTTTCTGATTATCCGCTTCCCAACACGGGACTACGATGAAAAGAATATGGATTGGAGTGAATATGAAGTAAAAGAAAGGTAAGATAATAATCAATAATTTGAAAGATATGCTATTATATAAAATGTTTAATGGCATTATCACAATGTTTGAAGTGAAAAGTGCGTTATAAATCGGAATTGGTACTAATCCAGACCGGTCCACTTCTCCTTTTATCGTTCATATTAGCTTTGGAGAAGTGACCCGGTCCATAGATAAATTTCTTGAAAAAATCATCTCTCATTCTGGTTGGAGGGCCCCACCATATCCTCCCTCCTGGATAACAGCATTATCAATAAAAGCGTGAAGAGGACCCCTAGGATGGAACCGATTATTAGGACCCATATCAGGGTCCCTTCATCCGAGGAGGAGTGATCGGGGTCCCCCTCCGTACCCTCTCCGGGGACCAGATCGGGTGATACAACCTCTATCTCCACGGAGGTGCTCACGTTGTACTCCCCGTCGTCCGCATACAGTGTTATTCTGTGGTACCCCGGAACCGGGACGAAAGACAGTTTGTGGCCGGTCCCTATGAAACCGGTGAGGTTTGAGTACCAGGACATGCGGGCCGGGCTGAAGGGGCCCAGCCCGTCGTCGCTCGTTCCCTGCGCGTTCAATACCACCGGGTTTCCCCTTACAACAAGGTCCCCGTTCAGCGGAGAGCATATGGCAGGCACGGGAGGGGAGTTGACCTGGTCCTGTGCGATATCGAAGCTGTATACCTCCGATGTGCCCCTGTTGCCGGCGGCATCGCTGACCGCGAACTGGACCAGATAAACACCGTATCCCAGGTCAAGGTCCCTCTCGCAGGAGACGGGGGACCCCGAGAGGTTCACGGGTATCGGGAGCCACTTTGTCCATACGGTCGAGTTGTACCTCCATTCGAGGGTGGACCCGTCAACGCCGGAGACCGGGTCCGCTGCCTCGATCCCCGCCCTCAGGAACGGGACGATATCCCCCTGCCTTATCGAATAGGCCCCCATTTCCACGGAAGGCGGACCCCGGTCCACTTTTACCACCCACTCGTCCTGCACGAGGTTTCCCCCGTTATCCCTTATCTCCACCTGAAGCAGATTGCCGTAGAGGTCCCTGCCCGGAACCGGAAAGGAGATATCAACGATCACGACCTTCTCATCGGTACCCTCAAGGACGGATTGGGCCGTGATATCGTCCTTCCATTCGAGGGGGCGGATATCGTCGTCGTAGAACCTGTACCTGAAGGAGGACAGGTTGATGCCGGAGCAGTCACCGAGGGAGTTCTTTTTCTCCTCGACTGTTATGTTCATCTCCTCATCACCGCAGTACCACCCTTCTGTTTGAGGCCTGTGGATCACCGGCGCGGAGTGGTCCACGTAGAGGCCTCCCGCTCCAACGATCGTGGCGCGCCCTGTCCAGTCCATGCTCCTTATCCTGAGGGGTACGTGCTCCGGGTAATAACCGGTGAGCAGGCATCCCGTGGCCGGATGATATACCAGGTCCCCTCCGAGGACGGTCCGGTGGTCCAGGTCGTCCTCGAGCTTCATAAGCACCCTGGATTCCCCGGACAGCAGCCTGTAGTGGACCTGGACCTCATGATAGGGGTTGTCCTTCACATTGTCCACATCCGCGGTCTCTGGGGAGTAAAAAAGGTCCGACCATGGCAGAACCTCCTTGCCGTCGATCAGGACCCTCATCAGGCCCCTGCCGCTGCAGAGCAGCCTGAAAGGACCCTCCACATCGTTCTTTATCCAGCCGTGCCACCTGACCGAGTATCCGTATGGCGGGATCAGGTTCGGTTCGGGGCTCCAGGGGCCCCAGGCAATATCCATCTTTTCTTCCACCGTTACCACCTCCTCCTTTTCGAAATCCGGGTCGGAGAAGTAGGTAGCGGTCAAACCCCCCCTCTCCCTGATGGGTTCGAACGGCCCGCCATCAATTGACATATCGAACCGTTGTGTTCCGGATCCGCCGCCATCCCCACCCCTGCCGAGGGTCCCGTTGAAGGAGAGTTCCACGTGGTCCGTCCCGAGGACCTTCCTGTACCCGATATCCACATCTTTGACCGCGTCCGGGGGCCCCCTGTCAACTATAAGGACCCTCGGGGGGCAGTCGGATATCTCCGGAGCCCAGAGGTCCTTTTCATGCTCTATCTCCGAAGGCTCGGCGGAGAATAGAAAGGTGTGGCTGGTCTCGGAGGTGACGGTGGTGGAATATTCCAAGTCCAGACCTATCTCCCCCTCATCAACGGTGTCGCCGTCCATCAGTAGCTTCAGGGCGACGGAGCCGTATATCGGGGACCTGACAGGGTCCAGTGAATAGACGAGCTCCGGAGGCCTTACAACAAGCTCTTGACCCACCAGACACCTTGAGCCGGTCTCCTCTATCTGTCTTCCGTCCACCGAAAAGGACGGACGGTCCTGGAAGGCAAGGTCCTTTACGACCTCGAACCTTCCTTCATAGGTCCGGTAGATCGTAACACCCGATGAGAGGTGCAGTTCGACCATGACATCGATGGCGCCCTTAAATGGTGCGTACCAACCGAGATAGAACATGAAACTGAGCGTGTATCCCTCCCCCTCGGAGGCCAGATAGGAATGGACCGGATCGTATGCAAGCGCACCCGCGGTATCTCCGGTCAGGAAGGTGGACCCCCCTTCGAACTGGCAACCGATCCTCGAATCCCCCTTGTAAAGTTCCAGCGAGGCGCTTTCCACCTGACCGCTCCTTGTGGACACGAAAGAAGGCACCTCGAAGAGGACATGGCCGCCCTTGCAGTAGAGCCTGTCCCCCTCAACCCCCGGCCCGGACGACTCGATATCATCTATGAACAGCCCGCTGCCCCAGATTATGATGATCTCCCCGCACTGCTTCCTCTCGTTATCGATACCATCCGCACCGGGACAGGCCACCACCAGGTCCTGGAATCCGTCCTCGTCGATGTCCCCGGAACAGAGGTCGAAACCTAAAGAATCCTCCATGTCCACCCCCTCGATCGTCATGGAGGGGGACGGATATTCCAGCTTGAAGGTGCTGTTCTTTCTCCCGTAGAGGTCGTCCTTGTCGTAAACGAGGATCACACCGCATCCGTACCTCTCATCCAGGTCCTCGGGGGGCGTCTTCTTGAACAGGGGCACCATCAGCTCCTTCTCACCGTCGCCGTCTATGTCGCAGATGTCCAGCCTCCTTCCGAGGCGGTCCCCCTGATACTCGCCGAAGCCGGAGTGGTAGCCCTCATGACCCTCTATCCTTATGTCAGCCTCCGCCTCCGCGTTCATGTAGGTGGGGTATCCAATCATCTTTCTGCCCATAAAGATAAGAAGCTCACCCACCCCGAGGCTCACATCATCGAATCCCTTCGAATAGGGGGCCCCTGCAATTATATCCTCAAACCCGTCCCCGTCCAGGTCCATCATCTCTATGTCGGACCCGAATCCGTCGTGGGCATCGTCGCCGTAGATGTTCACGGTCCTGTCGGGGGACCCGTCCGTGTGGTTGAAAAGAAGCTGGACCCGGCCGCATTTGGCAAGACCCCTGCCGGGGTCATCCGCCTCCGGGCTGCCTATTATCCTGTCCAGGTAACCGTCACCGTCCAGGTCGCATGTGATATCGGGGTAGTACATGGCCGTCTCGAGGTCCAGCTTGAAGAATGGGTACTTCTCCTCCTCCATGTCGATCACCTCCGGAAGTCTCGTTCCGTCGAGCTCGATCACATATCTACGATGGGTCAACTGTTTGGATGGCGGCGGGGGCCAGTCCGTGCAGTCGTTGAGGGAGTACAGGAAGAGGTCCGGATGCCCGTCAGAATTATTGTCCCCAAGCTCCACCTTCTGGCCCAGCTGGGCACCTATCTTTGGCAGTTTCTCCCCGAGTATCCTTGTAACATCCAGGTCCTCGATAAGGACCGCCCCGCTCGGTGAGACGTATTGACCCTCACCGCGGACCGGAAATGGATCGGGGAGGCCGGTGGAGCCTGTGGATAAGGGGCCCGGGAGAAAGAGCAGTGTAAAGAGAAAAAGCGAGATAAGCCTGTGCCAGAGTATCCTCCTCTCCGGTGCCATGGGCGGAAGTCCATTGGAATGGAATATAATAATTGTGGTTCAGACCCTCCGCGAAGGTGCCTCTTTATCCGATCCAAAAGGCACCTCCACCCATCCGAACCGATACACCACCTTTGACGGGAGTGAATGGACAGGAGACCTCAAAGGGGCGGTCATTTTCCGTCCACGCCTTCCCCGTACACCCTCTCCAGGAACCGGACTATCAGCTCGAAGGTCCTTATTGTCTGGTCCCTGTAGACGAACTCGTTCGGTGAGTGGATGTTCGCACCTCCGGGACCGAATATAGCCACCGGTGCCTTCGTGCGGGTACCGAAAAGGTTGAAGTCCCCCACGGAACTTGTCGTGAAGATACATTTTTTCTTTCTCTCCTTCCCCTTGCCGTATGGTCTGATCGGGATGTGGTCTATGAACGCATCCAGGTACTTTCCTCCCTCGGAGATGTAAGGTCTGTATTCTATCTCGGTACCGGGGGAATACCTCTTTCTGACCACGACCTTGGACTTCAGGTTCAACGACCGGATAATGGAGTCGATCTCCCTTGTCACCATCTCCTCTGTCTCCCCCATGGTCAGCTGCCTGTTCACATGGATCCTGCAGAATGAAGGGACAGTGAAGTTCTGGGAGCCCCCCTCCATGTTGATGACGCAGTAATGGCCCCTCCCCATCTTGATGCTGCTGTATATGTCGAACCTGGTCAGCTCCGTGATAATCTGGGATGCTGCGTGAAGGGCATTTATGCCCATGGAGGGGTGGGAGGCGTGGGAGGATTTCCCATGTACATCTATCTCAAATAGGACCCTGCCCTCGGCACCCGTGATGACCACGGGGTACTTCGCCTTGTGAAGCCTCCTGTGTGTTATACAGTAGTCGTTTATTGCAACTACGGGCGACGGTTCGGTTACTATTATAAGGTCGAAATCGTCGAGATCATGCTCCTTTAACAGGGTGTCGGTCCCCAATGAGTAGGGTGCCTCCTCACCGAACACGCCCGAGAAGAAAAGCTCCCCGTTGAGGTCCCTGAACTTCCTTCCCATATGCACCATGGCCATCATCGCCACGGCGCAGCCGGCCTTCATATCCGCCGCGCCGAGGCCGAATATATTTCCCTCCTTTTCCTCGGCATCGTACGGGTCGAAGAACCAGCCCTCACCCTTTCCGACGGTGTCCAGATGGCAGTTGAGCATGATCTTGGGGCCCTTTCCGTTTCCGATCCTGGCGTATATGTTGTTGAAATCGTTGTACTGGATATACGGGTTCTTCAGTGTCTGCGTTGTGACCTCGAGTCCCTTCTTTTCGAGGTATTCCGCCGAGAAGTCGTATATCTCGGGTCCGTCGTTGACGGAGCTTGGTATCCCTATGAGCTTCTTCAGCAGCCGGATGAGGTCCTCTTCCTCCATGGTCGTTCTCTCCAACTCTGCGGGCACCCGAAAGGGGCATCATTCGTTATTTTTCTTTTGCCGGGTCGTGGTAATCAATTTCTCTTCCAGGAGGCTGCTGCGGCGGGCACCCTCGAGGTTTCCGAGCTTAACCAAACGGTAAAAGGATCAAATGGGCGAGGGCCGTCCGTATGAGCCCGGTTTCGCGGCCCGAGGTGATCAGTACCTGAAGAAATCGTCCGACAGGGAGCATCTATCGGGCCAGAACATCTCCGGAATGGTCATGACCGAGATAAAAGGAGGGGCCCTCAAAATACCCTCCTCATCGTAGCGTTTCAATACCTCCCTAACATCCCTCTGGAACCCCCCGAAGTCCCCGTGGAGCGTCAGCATGAACTGGCTGGAAAAGGACGATACGTTCAGGAACGAGAAAGGGCGAAACTCCCTTGAAAGTCCCCTCAACCTCTCCCTGATAATATCGGGTTCGCATAAGGCCAGTTCGAACTGGAAGGCCCCCAGAACGCCTATACCCAACATGTCAAGGTTGGGTACCGCGATCCTCCTCAGCAGGCCCTCCCTCATGAACTGAGACCTGTACCTTGCTATGGACTGCCTGTTGATGCCCAGGGTGTCGGACAGCGCGGAGCTAGGAATGGCTGGATGGTCCAGAAGGCCCCTCATCAGACGGACCTGGGTGGAATTGAGCTTTGCCCTTTCGGCCTTATGTTGAATATCATGGAGACCGCTTTCCACTGAGGGGGGTTCCACCCCCAGCTCCCTTGCCGCTATACCCTCGAAGGAGAACAGATCGTGAAAGTACAGGTCAGAACAGGGCATCTCCGTGGACATGACGGTGTAATCGAACCTCTGCCCCGCCAGTTCCCTCTTCCAGGTGGAGAGGGCCATCGATAGGCGGGTGTAGCTGGGATGGACGGACAGGCACAGCAGCGTGTCCCGGTCCATGGTGTTCATCAGGGTGAAGGGAAGCGATCTCCATCTGCAGAGGATGAGCGGATCGGTCCCGTGGATAAGCGGTGCACGGGTAACGTGCATTCCCAGCACGTCCCCTCCCATGGCCCAGGCGGAAGGGACCTTGAACCACCGGACCATATCGCATGACACGAGCCTTTTGAGGGCACCCGTGTTCACATCGGTCCCGTTTGCCGTATGCCCCCTGGTCACCTGAGGATCGGATGCTCCGAGAAGGTCGACCAATGCCCTCCTGTCCGCATAATCCAGCCGTAATGTTTTTTTCCCACATTTCGGAGTGGCTCCCGTCATGGTAAAACACGGGTCATTGGCCATGTAATTATAATAATATTGTCATAAATCGGAGCAACTGCACGTAACTGATTGCACATATAAGGCATTCCCTCGGAAATTCTGAAAGGCTCAGTTGACAACCGGGCTCAGAATCGATATCCCGTTATCCCCTATGTCGATCAGGTGTTTCTTCCTGGAATGGTGGCAGGACCTCATCTTCTTGACCTGCATGTACAGGTGTATGTCGTGCTGGTGCTCAATGGGCCCCATCTCTATCAGACCGTCCGCAAGGAACATCTCGGCACCCACCCCCTGCTCGATGTTGGAATGCCTTGGGGTCTCCATTATAATGAACGAGGTGAGGTTGTTCGCCCTGAGGAACTTGAAGAAGTGGAACATCCTCGGCCTCAGATTGTCGATATCGATCAGGGAGTAGAGGCCGCCCAGAGAATCCAGTGCGAAGGTTGTGAAATTTTCACCTTCCTTGTCCTTGAAGAACTTTATGACCCCGTTGACCATCTCGAGGAAATCTGGGTGCTCCCCCTCCTCGAACCTGCTCCTGATGTCGCTGTAATCGGATATCATCAAATTCTCGGGCACCTCGACACCCAGGGACTCCATGTTCCTGAGGTGGGATATGGTGTTCTCCTCTATGGTCATGTACATGCCGAACTCGCCGGTCTTCTTGAGGTAGTTGGACATTATGGAATAGACCATCCCCGACTTCAGGCTTCCGGGGGGACCGTAAACTATCGTTATGGCGCCCTGGAATATATCGGTGAAGAAAATATTCTCCAGCCCCTCGACGTTATCCTTGAACATCCTTTTTTACCCCCAGATGGAGATATCTCTCACAAATTGAAACCCTAATCATTTACTTCATATTTAAACTAAATCAGTTGGGCCACCTCTCAGTGAAAACGAAATAGTAATAATCCGATCACCTCACATGCTCCCCAGGAACGAGGAGGAGATGAAAGAGAGGATCCTCCGGTGGGTGGAGGACCTCAACGATGAGATCGGCGTTGTGGTGGTGGAGGGCAAGAAGGATGCGGCCTCCCTGAAGAACATCGGGGTCACCCTGCCTGTTGAAAAGCTGAACAGGGGCCTGTCCATAATAGAGTTCGTCGAGCAGCTCACCTCTCCCTCCAAAAGGATAGGCGGCAGGAAAGCCTACACCAGGATAATAATCATGACCGACTGGGACCACAGGGGCGGGAGGCTTGCCTCGGACCTCAAGAGGGCCTGTCGGATGGCGGGGGTCCAGTTCGACCTCGATCACCGCAGGGACATCGCGAGGATAACCGGAAAATGGATCAGGGACGTGGAATCCCTCGATACCGTGCTCGAGAGGATCAGTGAAAAGAGGGGGGTCTGAACAGCGGGACCAATCCGGACCGGAACCTGCCGCTCAATATCATCTGGGGGCCCCTTTTTAGATATATCGACCGTTATCCCGTATGTATGTGCCTCAGCATCTTGACGGCTGGGCCCTTGAGGTCGGTGTTCATCATGCAGCCCGGAACGAGCGCCCTCCCCACCCCCCTGTATTCATCCGAATGGGATACCAGAACCACATCCCCCGCGTGGATATCCGGATCTGCATCAATGACCCCCTGGTTGAATATGGTCCCCTTCGGTACGAAATCGTCGATCTGTAATAAGGGTCCCTTTCCAGAAGCATACAGATGCTCCCACAGCTCTTTTCCCCCTTCGAAACCCGGCACGGGCCCGCCCTCGTTGAAGACGAACAGAGTTTCCCTTCCCCTCCTTATCTCCCTCCCCCTCCTGGAGCGGTGGTACCTGGCACCTTCGGGGGAGAATCCCGGACATCTCATCGAGAAACGTATCGATATCAACGCATCCTCCAGCTCGGGCCACTCTGGAAGCTGGTGGGTGCCCGTTCGCAGCAGCTCCTCCACCGTTTTCTTCAAACTCGCGTAAGGGTCCTCTTCCACCATAATGTCCGTGTATGGTACCCCGAACAGCTGATCCTGCGCATCGCCGAAGAAGAGGCGGCCGTCACGGTGGAGGTTCAGTATCCTGGAATAGCTGCCCTTCTCCACGATACCTTTCAGCATTCTCCTCGATCTCTCCAGCTCCTCCGGATACCACTCCCCTGTCACAGGTATATCGTAGTGGGCGGCCGGGTAGAGCTCCTCCAGCTCCACGGGTACGACCCCCAGCGGGGAGGTCAGAACCACCGGATGTACGCGGTCCCTCCACCTCCTTATCCCCGAGAGGGCCGAATATATCCTCTGATGGGTCCTTGACCTGGAATAGGGTTTCTTCGCCGAGCATGGCACGATGAGTAGAATGTCTTTCCAATCGGGGGGCTCGTACTGGGCCTCTATTCTCGTCTCCCACAGGGCCAGGTCCGGATCCCTGAGGTCCTCCCTGTAGGAAACGGGTCTCATGTGGTCTTTCCTGTACGTACTTGCGTAGATCCCAAGCACCTCTTTGTTATCGCACTCGAACCTGCGAAGTACGGAGGAGAGATGCGGTTTCCCGGAGAGCCTGGACATCACTAGCTCCCTGAGCCTGCCCATGGAGAGCATCATCGCCGCATTTGAGAGCCTGTCACGCAGCATGTGCACGTTGTGTCCCGCAAGGCCCTCTTCCCCCGCGCAGACAGGGCAGGGCAGGCCCTCCCCGGTGTGTCTTTTCACCTCCTCCTCCCGGGTCTTACCCGTGTCAGTGTAGTACCATCCTTCGTGGGCGTCCCTGTGGGCCCTGGAAGTGTCAAAGACCTCGCAGCCCATGTAGAACAAAAGCTCGATGTTGTCACCGTCGGCCGCCCCGGGGAGGTATACCGGCGCATGGGAAGGGTCCTCCTTCATCAGCCTGGCAAAGAGGGTCGGAAGATGGGAGGAACCTGTGAAAAGAACGTCGAAAAGCGGCACTGATACGATCGGAAGCTCGTTGTCTTTCTCGAAGAGTCCGAAGGAGAGGATGCCGGGGGCCCTCGACAGGGTGGGCACCCCCATATCGACCAGGGCGGTCCTTAGACATTCCTCGGCGAAGGGGTGTACCGAACCCTCTTTGGCGTCGAACTCCATCCTCAGATCATCCCTGTCCCACCCCCCGGACGGTGCATCCACGAGGATATCCTCCCCTTCAAGTGCCCTGTTGTGGATATCGAGGAGTACCGGAAGAGCAAGCTTTTTTTCTTCATTTAACAAGGACCCGGACCTTGTCGGCCCGTCCACGATGTCCCATCTGTATTCCCATTTCAAAGTCTATGGGCCCCCTCGTAGGTTCCAAGGGCCATGTAGCGCTTCATGGTTATAATGGGTTTGCTCGAGCGACAGGTTTCGGATGTAACGATGCTCGGCCAAAACAGGTCTTAAGCTACCAATGGGTTCCGGTGTGGTCAATTACTCACACATAGGGCTTCATGTCCTCCCTCTTGAAACCCTTCCAGAGGGTGTCCACCTTCTCCTTCAGGTCCTCGAGGTCGCGTACGGTCTCCGATGGTTTTCCCGGTTCTGCGGTGCGGAACATCACTTTTTTCACCTTGTACCCTTCAGCCGGTATCTCCTTGCGCTTCAGGGCGGTAGTGACCATGTCGTCGATGTACTCCATGAGCTCGTCGTAGGTGAGCCTCTGCTTGGGGATTATATGTACCGCGAACACACCCGCCGAGGATATCTCCACTATGTCGACGACCAGCTTGTTCTCCAGCTCCTTTTCGATCTCGTAACCATCCAGCGCATCGGCCAGGGAGAATATCTGGGAACCGGTGACCTCCTCCTCGACGTCTATGGAGATTATCACATCCATTGGATTCTGGACGACAACTGTCAATAAGACACCACTTCAAATCAAAGTTGAATTATTAGATTAAGGTTTCGGTTCCACTTTCGATGTGCTCTTTTTTTTCCTTTTCAACAAGGTTCTGCCCTTTTTCTCCTCCTCTTGCTCCTTTGAGATGTCTCCGAGCACTATCGATTCCCTCATCAACCTGATCACCCCGCCGCAGGAGATGCAGCACATCTCCTCGCTCGAGTAGCACTGGTCCCTGCAGACCCATCTGCCGCAGAACGGACACTGCAGTATGCGGGCTTTCTTGACGACATCCAGGCAGAGGTCGCAGACGTATCCGTCCATGGTCTCTATGTCCTCCTCCGGGGGATCCCCCTGCTTCCTCACCGGTTTTATGGAGGTTTTCACCTTGTTGAAAAGTGCCTCGCCCCTGTCAGACCTCTTCATCTGTTCATCTCTCCTTGAAGGACCCCGGGAAAAGTTTTTTCTCCGTCTCCTTCAGTTCGGATATCCTCTTCTTGGTCCAGAGCACCTCTGAGCCCCTCTCGGCGCGTCTGGTGCGCTCCTCCAGCTCGTTCAATCCGAAGAGCGCCTTCCTGGACACAACGGAATTGTCCTCCCAGATGGAATAGATATGTTTTCTCTCCTCCGGATTTAGCGCCATCAGGGCGTCCTTCAGGGCCTTCCTCTTCTGGGTTCTGGCGAACTGCTTCAATTTCTCCTTCTTGGTCTCAAGTTCGTCAAGTTTGACCCTCATCCTGTAACGGTCTATTACGTCCACCGCTCTAAGTACGGCGACCGCGACTATGACGAGTACGATGACTATGAGGACCAGGGTGAGGTTGCCCGATATCGAATCGGATATCTCGGAACCGGTCGATGCGAATGCGGTTTCCATGGCGGGTATCACTTTTTCACCTCACACCGTCATCTCGTGGTGGCCGCAGTAGGGGCACTCCTTCCTGTAGTTCTTGAACATCCCGCAGCTGGTACAGAAGGCGCTTCCCAGTTTCAGTCCCGTGGTCTTCCCGGTGGGGGAGAAGAGGATGGAATCTATCTCCTTCAGCACCGTCTCCGTCTTCGCCCCTTTCTTTTCCCTGCTTACCCTGCCATCGAGGTCCTTCAGGGAAATGTTCACATGATGGTTGTCCTGCAGGTACGCCTGCAGGAGCTTCAGGGACCTCTCGTCGTGGCCGTCAATGTGGGAGAGGGCGAAGCTCCTTACGGCCATCACGGCCTTCCGGGGGAGCGTATCGGGACCCGATGTCTTTTTGACCCTCCTCTTGGCCATGCGGCTCACCTCTTCCTCCCGTTGACGGCATCCTCGCCGAAGAGCTTGTCCTCGTATCTCTTTATCTTCTCCATGGTCTCGAACATCTCGTGGGTCTGGTTTCCCATCTCCAGCCTCTTTGTCCTCACGTCCGCCACATCCATGCCCTTGTCCAGCTTCCCCTTGAGGAGGCGGGTGTCATCCAGGGTCATGTCGTATTCCCTGAGGTCCTTGTCGGTCCACTCTATGGAATCCTCAATAAGGTTCTGGAGGTGCGCCTGCTTGGAGATGAGGTCCATCTTGATGAGGGATATCTCCTTGTTGGCATCCCTGACCTTGGTCCTCCTCTTCACTATCGCAGTTATCACATATACCGCATAGAGGAAAGCCACCAGCATAAGTACGGTGATCACCAGTATATGCGAATTTCCAGCCAGTTCTCCCATGATTCTTGAGAGTTACGTACATGATAATTAAACTTGTTGCTAACATCGTGTTCGTTCGCCCCTGTTATATACCATTTAGGACATATCATGTTCCATGAACAGGGAAGAGCCGTACGGAGTGGAGAAGGACCTCAAGGTGGTCAGGGGTTCCTCGAAGAGACATCAGGCCCGCCTCGAGGGGCAGTATCTTGGTATTTTCCCCTCGATGGAGGTACCCTCCATACCCGATGAGGAGGGAAAAAAGGAGGAGGAACCCAAAAAAAAGAGGTTGAAGGATCCCAGGCTGTTCATAGGCATAGATACAGAGAACCTCCCCAACGAGACCTTCTGGGAGAGGTTCCTCAGCGTTCTGGGCTGGGACCCCAGGGAGGGGGACTTCGACGTTCTATCGACAATGGAGCTGACGCTGAGGGCCCTAGCAAAGGCCAGGTTCAAGAACCTGGCCAAGCTGGAGGTCGGGGGGAAGACCATATACGAGCACCCGGAAAAAGAGTGGGACCTCAAGGAGGTGCTCGAGAGCTACGCCGAGATCGTGAAAAAGGACGACACCCTTGAAGAGGCATCCGCACTCGTCTACAGGTCCGATGACAGTTCCCTTGGGGCGAAGGTGAATGTGGACCGAATCCACACGCAGTTCACACACGATATCAGGATAGACTTCGAAGGGGTCATGGAGGAGGAGTACCTGAACCGTGTGATCAACTACCTTGAGGACCACCTGGAACTCGATTACCTTCTGGAGAAGTGACTTATCTTCATCTTTTCCCAATAGATACCAAACCAGTTCGACTGACTATACTTATTTAACATTATTATAGGATTATATAATATTCTCATTAAGAAATATCTTATCTTCTTAATTTTATCCTAATAATATTCATCAAAAGTCTAATATATTATGAAATTGCATATTTTTTTATAGGGTGATACTAATGCGTGTTATTAAAATAATGCTGATTGGATTTACTATTGTAATATTGGCATCCTTTTTTCATATGATTACCACCCAAAGTGACGGGACTCAAGGAGAGGAACCCTATGAGGATACCGATGAGGACGGGAGACCGGATCCCTTCGAGGTTGAACAGGGACTGGATCCAAGTGGAAATGATATAGAATGGACATTCCTTGTATATTGCTGCGGTGATGATGTACCGCTCAATAACAGAACAGGTACACTTCTACCCGAGATGTGGGAGTTCATCGAAAAACTGAGCTGGGTCGGATGTACGAATAACATTACCTTAGTTGTACAGTTCGACGGAACGGATGTACTTGACTCCTGGGGACAACATCAAGATCAGTTTTGGAACCAAATTCAGAATAATATCGATAGAGGGTTAAATCCAACTCCAACGACTACTAGGAGATTTTTAGTTGGAGAAGATCATCAAAAAGAGTGGAACAGTAGTAAAAACCTCGGTTCAAATTGTTGGGAGAATACAATTAGATCTCCAATATCAGGTTATTCGTTATGGGATGTGACAGACTGGGACCCAATGAATACCGGCAAAGCCCACAACAACTTGAGCTGGGAAGCGAACATGGCAGACCCGAACACACTTCATGAGTTCATATCATGGGGTATGGACACTTTCCCTTCGG